>ENA-OZKV01001063-OZKV01001063.1-human-gut-metagenome-genome-assembly--contig:-NODE-1063-length-11535-cov-5.038502_pt1 | contig 11535 bp, 19 predicted proteins | sample MGYA00244829_ERZ653770 | MGnify/ENA primary metagenome ERZ653770 (study PRJEB26926, sample SAMN06165244) | human gut metagenome | biome: ENVO:00009003; feature: ENVO:2100002; material: ENVO:00002003... | reverse complement strand
CCGTGGATACGTTGACCGTCTCGACCGCCTGCTGCTGCACCTGCGGCTGCTGCCGTGCGAGCTGCGGGACGGGGATGAACGGCGCCAGCTGCTGGTACTCCATGGGGACCTCGTCCGGCAGGCCCCAGCGGTTCTTCGCGTCCCACGTGGCGGCATGCGAGCAGTAGAGCATTCGGTTCTTGCCGCCCTGGGCCTTGCCGACCTTGCCGTCCTTGCTGGTGGTGATGACGATGGTCTTGTAGTTGGCGAAGAGTACTGCGTCCGCCCACTCCTTGAGCATCGCCGCGACACTGGCCTTCTTGCCGTCGATGAGCTTCAGGCCCCAGCGGTCGTAGGCTCCCATCTCATCGGGCTGCTCGAACTTGCTGATGATCGCGTGGGCGGTCACGACGACGTTGCAGCCGCGCTCGCACACCTCGCTCAACAGGTTCAGCAGCTTGCCGAAGCGCTCCGTGACGTAGGTGTAGCCCTTGCCGTAGCCCGCGTCCTCGATGCTCTTGTATCCCATGGCGCTGCACACGTCATCGACCGCGAGCTTCTGTGCCCAGTCGGCGGTGTCCAGAACGAGTGTGCCCCCGCACTCCTCGGGGTAATCGCGAATCCACGTGACCTCATCGAGCAGCATCTGCCAGCTCGTGGGCGCGGGAAGGCGCGGAACGTCAAGGTAGTCGGACGAACTCTCGGTATCGATGAACAGGGGGCTTGGGAATTGAGCCGCCAGCGTCGTCTTGCCGACGCCCTCGGGGCCGTAGAGAACAACCTTTTGGGGGCGGAGGCGCTGACCGCGGGTGATCTGGAATGTCATTAGAAACTACCTCCGAACTGCATGGTGGCTGGAATCTTGACCTCGGGAATCTTTACATCGGGGAGTTCGACATTCAGCTGCCCAGCACTCTCGGCCACGCGCCCGTCCTCGATGATGACGGAGCAGGTGTCATCGGTCGCCACGCGGGTACCGATGACCTGCAGGCCCTCGGATTCGGCCCAGGCACCGAACTCGGCGAGCGTCTGCGAGTCCATCTGCTCGAGCTTGTCGACCAGGACGAAACCGCACTCGGGCTTGAGCGAGCGAACGACCGCCGTCGCCACGCGCAGCTGCTCGGCTCCGCTCATGTCCGACCAGACCGCGCCGTTGTACACCAGCTTTCCGTCCTCGACCGTCAGGCCTTCCAGCGGCATCTTGGCGGTCTCGAGCAGTTTCTTGCGCTGGTTCTCGACCGCATTGACCTCGCTGTTGCAGCTCTGATAATCGTCGTTCAGGGATTCGGCATCCTTCAGCGCCCGCTTGCGGCGCTCGTTTGCCTCGACCTTCTGGTTGAGCGCATCGATGTTGGCGATGCTCTGCTCGATCTCATCGGTCTTCTCGTCCTCGAGGTCTGCCGCATCCTTGAGCGCGGTCTGGTAGTCATCGGTGAGCTTCATCAGCTCTTCGGTCTTGCGCTTCAACTCCTCGTTGAGCGACATGATCTGGCTGTTGAGGCTGTCGCACAGCATGTTCAGGCTGTCGCGCTGCTGCTTGATGATGCCGACCTTCTCGCGCTTGCGCTGGTTCTCCCCGTTCTTCGCGAGAATCGCCTGCTGCTGCTCGATGAGCTCCGCAGGCGACACGCGGTGATCGGGGGCATCGGGGAAGAACGGCATCTCCTCGGCGATCTTGTCCTTGGCGCGCTTGCGCTGACCGATGTCGAGACGCTCGGCCTTCAGATCGCTCAGCTTCTTGTCCAGCTCGTCCAGCTCGCCGCCGATGCCGATGATTCGCAGCAGCTCCTGGGCCTTCTCGTTGTCGGTCATGACCATGAACTTCGGCAGATCGATAGCAAGCTCCTCGATGAAGCTGTCGAGAAGCTTCTGGCCTGCCTTCTTGCCGGATGGGTCGGTCACGGTGAGCGATGCGTTCTTGCCCGAGCGCTCGACCACGAGGCCGTTGCTCAGCTCAACGTGCAGCTTCGCCGGCGTCGCACTGCCCTCGCGGTTCGGCTTGGACGGCTGCTTGCGCTTGCCGCCGAGCGCCCACGAGATTGCATCGACCACGCTGGTCTTGCCCTGGCCGTTTCGACCGCCGATTACGGTCAGGCCGTTCTCGGTCGGACGGAGCGCCACGGCCCTGATACGTTTGACGTTCTCAAGCTCAAGCGCCGAGATCTTCACGGGTTCGGGCTTCGCCTGAACCTGTTCCACAGTCTCTTCCATTGTTCTTTTCCTTCTCTCTTTGCAGACGCTTTCTTGCATCGCGCCTGCGCTTCTTTTCCCTCTGGTACTCGGCCTCAGCCTTCTTCTCGTCCATGCCCTCGCGGATGGCTTCCGCCTGCCTTCGTCTCCAGCAGGCTGGACAGAGACCCATGCGCCCGGCATGGGAGTTGGGACGCACGTCCCACTTCCCGCACGAGATACAGCGGTGCATCCCCGATTCGGGGTATTTGCTTAGATTGATTCCGAGTTTTCTCTTGGCGTGCTTCTTGATGGATTCGGGAGACCTCGGCCATCCGCGGCCTGTCATCATCTCCGACAGCAGCAGATAGCCGTCCATCCTGTGCGTCCTGATGTATCTGTCCTCGTCAGAGCGCCAGAAATATGAGTTGTCCCTTTTGCGAGGGACAACTACCCCCGATTCCACATTTTCTCCATTGTTCTCGGTCGACTCCGTCATTGCAGCGCTCCGATTACGTAGAGACGCTTGATCTCACGCATCGCAGCATCCTTGCTCGCGGCCTTGCTGACGTTGACCAGTAGATGGCGCGAGCGGACGATTCCGGTCGCGCTGCCCCTCGTTGGGCCCTTCTCGACAAACTTGGTCGCGAACCAGCTGCCGTCTCGACCGCGTTCGGCGGTCCATCCAAAGAAGCCGACCATCGGCACCTCCTAGTAGTACATGCCACTCGGAGCGGTGCCCTCGAGCCATCCCGCGAAGATCAGCCCCGCGATGAGGACGGTCGAGACGATGGCGTTGCGCAGCTTCGGGTTGAGCCGCTTCCAGCGGTCTGACAGGAAATCGAAAACCCTAACGGCCATCGGAGCGTCCCTCCATCCACTTGTCGACATCGACCACTCTTATGAGCGCATTCCTGCTGCCGATTGTCTTGAACGGCAATCGTCCAGCCTTGTTCTCCGCATAAAGGGTGCTTGGGGAGACCCCCGTATATCTGGCGGTCTCGATGACCGAGTAGGCCATCTGCGGCTGGTAGCCAGCCTGGACGGCGAACTTCAGCGCTTCCGAGCCGCAGTACGGCTCGAGGTCTTCCAGCTGGCGGCGCAGCTTCTCGGCTGCCGCATCCATCGCCTGCTGGAACTCGCTGATGGGGTCGTCCCAGTTGCTTTTGGTATGATTCATAGCGTCCACCTCCTATGGTGGGTGTTTGCTAGTGGCTCCCTTTTCACTCCCTCGCTTTCCATTTCAAAGGAGTGTTAATGGGGCCACTCTTCTTTTCTCAGCGCCTTGAGGTGCGCATCCTGGCGGTAACGGACGGGCAGAGAACTATCGAAAACGCTTACGACGAGTTGATAGCGGATGCGCACCGCACGACGCTGAGACTTACTGCCAGGCATCGCACCTGACCGTCTGGCTTTTCAACGGAGCCAGCTGCCGAGCCATTGCAGCCGTCACAGGCTCCCCCTGCTCACGGCAAATGGCGGATGCGGTTATCAAAGGTCGCTCCATTCATCCGCTGCGCGCCCGTTTCGTCAGGCGGAACAGCTTGATGGGTGCCGCTGCGTTCCATGTCGCCTAGGGTTGCCTGCCGGCGACACAGGTACCGCCTTGCGATCGGCGTCAAGGAGAAGGCCAAAAAGCCCGGCGCCGATGGAGACGGGTACGGAGCGGATGAACAGAAGTGCGCTATCTACCAGCGCAAACGTTCGCGGGGGAACATCGGAAAATGGTCTGGAATAGGATTCCGATATTGCTGATGGTGGCGGTTTCGCTTATTTACGAAGCGGCCGTCCTCAAGCTCATAAGCATCCTTCTAGGGCTTTGACCAAAAGCACGAGGAGTAGGACGACTAAAAGTACGATGACGTTGAGAAACAGGCAGTAGTTGAAGCCCTTCTCAAAGTCTGGAGACCTGCGTTTCACAGCCTGTTCGCCTCATTCAACAGAGTCGTGATGAAAATCTCCGCAGCCCTGTAGGCCGTGTAGAAAAACCCGAAGCCGATAATCGGATGGCGCTCGAACCAATCGGCAATCACAGCCCCTTCGCCTCGTTAAGCTCATGGACGGCATCCAGCCACTCGTTCAGGCGCATGTCGGCGTGCATCCAGTCGGCTTCCATGAAAGCCTCGTAGGCATCGCGCTCGCGCTTCTCAAGCTCCTCAATCGTCATTTCCTTCTCCTTCTTTCTGGTCTTGGGGAATGAGACGCTTTTCTATGTCGTCGACTTTTATCTGAATGCGGACAAGCTCAAATAGCAGGGCCACGCACATGCCGGCACAGAAGTTGAGCGTCCATTGGATCGTGTCAGGCATCCATTCCTCCTCCCCTTTTGCCTTTTGTGGTTCGTTTGGTTTGGCTAGCAGAAATCAGACACTTCACATCGGACGATCGACGCAACAGCAACGACCTCGCTCCAAAGCCACGGCGTTTCGCCAGTCAGCTTGTTGGTAAGCGAATCGGGTGTAATCCCAAGCTCAGCCGCCATCTTCTTCTTGGTATTGCCTGGGCGCTGAAGCCATCCACCTACCTTTTCGGTAATCTTGTCCATGCGCTCACCTCCTTCGTTGTTGTTAATTGACAACTCATAAGGTAGTTGTTAATTGGCAACTTTGCAATAAGATTTTTTGTCTATTGGCAATTTTTTTCGGATTGAGTACAATTCAATCGACAGAAGGAGGGTCTCATGGCATTCACCGAAACCCTAAAAGCCGTAATGGATGCGAAGAACCTAAGGTCCGTAGACATTACTTCAGACGAAATCACTGCGCCTTATTTGTCGCGTCTTTTAAAGGGAAAGGTCAAGGAGCCAACATGGCAGAAAGCCTTGGTGATTATCAATTCGCTCGATATGACAGTTGATGAGTTCTGCGATCTCGAAGCAAAGCTAAATGCTAAGCATGATTCGACACAACAGACCGAGGAGGAATAAGCATGGATAACGACACGCTGCTTTTCAGGGATAAAGGTGCCGGCGTATTTAAGGAGATCTGCATCTACCCGAACCGAATTACCACGCTCAAGAAGAACACCTTCTTCGGCACGCATATGGAGGTGGTTTACCTGAATGACGTCACCGGCGTCTACAAGATTAAGGGCAAGCAGGTAATCCTGAACAACAGGCTGCGGACGGGTTATGGCTACAGACTGAGCAGCCATTCCCAGGCAGAGGAATTCGTCAGGTTCCTGAACTCAGTCATGTAGCGACTAGCCACAAGGAAGCGCCCCACTAACCCGCCAAGACCAGTGGAGCGCTAAACAATCCCATCCGCATTGCTAGAGTCGGCTATGCCCGACAGGAGGGACTTTTTTAATTATGACACGTTCGTCATGGGGGACGAAGACCAAAATCACCAAGAACAAATGGCGCATCAGGTGGTGCGAGTGGGACGGGCTCAATCGAGTACGCAGATCTAAGACGCTCTACCCCTGCACCTCGCGCGAAGCGGACGATGAGCTGCGCCGCCTTTGGCAACTACACCACCTGCCGCCCAATGAGCGCGTTGTGCCGTGCCCGACATTCAAGCAGTGCTGGGACGAATGGTATTTCCCGCAGCTGGAAAAGCAGCTTGAAACTGGCGATATGTCGCACAGTACATTCATCAATTACCGTAGCGCATGGAGGTCAAAGGTTTCGCCCAAATGGGCAAACAGGGCTATGAATAAGGTACGTGTCGAAGAGTACCAACGTTGGCTGGACAAATTCACCGCAGCGCAGGCTCATGTCTCGCACATTATCGTTCTCAACCTCGTCAACTGTGCAAGACTCCACGATGTGGACGGCATTTCTTTTATCGATGCAAAATATAAAATGCCCCGTGAAAAGAAGAACGCAGGCGACAGCGGGCTAGAAGTCTACACGGTAGCCGAAATCGACAGCATCCTTGAATCGTTGCGAGATAGTCGCATCGAGGGTGTGGTGATTCTAATGGCTAAAGGCTCATGCCGTGTCGGCGAAGCAGCGGCAGCGGCGGTAAAAGACATTACGTTTGATGACCACAATGGCCGTACATACGCCGTCTACAACCTTTATCACCAGTATTCTCAAAACAATAGCTTTGAGCCGCTTAAGACGGCAGAAAGCCGCCGTCCAATTATCATCCCGCCGCCGTGGAGTTTACGGCTCGCCGAGATAGCAAAGCAGCGCATCGAAGACCAAGAGCTATACATCTGCGACAAAGGCACGGGAATGCCGATGGATCGCAAGAGGATTACAGGCGAGTGGCTTAGCTATTACAGGAATGGGACGATTGATTTGCGATACCTGACCATGACCAAGTTGCGCAACTCATGGGCCACGGCAATGCTTTGGAAGTACGGCATTCCAGCCCAGATGGTGGACAAAATGATGGGCCACGCCGCGAAGAATATTCTCGGCAAACACTACGACCGCCCAGACAAAGAACTATTCATCGAGACGGTCGATAGCGCGTACTTTGGAAATTAGTTAGGTACCCGTAAGGACAAATTAGGACGCAAAACCTTTATGCAAGCGTTCTACCTGCGGGTTTGTAAAATTGCCTTAGTCCTCGGCGAAGTAGTAGATAAGTGTTCTATAGGTCTCCATAGCGCTCCATAGTGCAGTTATACGTTTCCATAGGTCTCCATAGTAGTGCATATTTCAGAACTTATGGACTGAGTTAGGACGCGGATAGACCCGTAGACAAAAATAGCCCCCGTTTCCCAGTGATAGGAGACGGGGGCTAATAACCTCAAACGAGGTTTGTATTGCGCCTTTATTTTAATCGTCTCGGAAAGCACCGACGATGCACAGCGCCAAGAAGAACATCAGGCTACCGAAGGTGGAGCCGAGGATAAAGGCGATTACCAAACCCATCATCGGCGCGTACCGTCAGACACGTAGCACTGGAGACGATCAAGCGCGTAACCGTAGATACCAGCGTAGTCATCGCCGCCATAGGTGGAGCCGTCATCGCAGACCTCATCGTGCCAGTTTGCGTGTGCAACGTCCTGAGCACGGTAGTAGACCTGCTTGTACTCGCCAGACGGGGTGATGTAGTACATCTGCACGCCGTCAATCGTCTGGCCCCAGATGCCTGCCATGCCATTTACGGAATCGTTGTAGTTGGCGGTCTGCACCCAGTCGAGCCATCCACTCTCCTTGGTGTGGACACGGTAGCGAAGGGTGCCGCTATCCACCCATGCGATAAGCATGTCGTGGGAGCTGTAAGGCATGCCAGCAAAGCCCTCGGAGTTGCTGTCATTGAAGTTGGTAACGGCATCATTCCACGCGCCGTAGCGATTGTGCAAGGCATAGTGGATATTTACGCTCTTACCCGTGGACTTCGGGAAACTCGTGCGAGTAGCAGAAGTGGAGGGCTGATACGTGCCGCCGTTGGCGTCGGTCGGCGCGGTCGGCGCGATGTAGCCGCTGCCCAAGTAGCTAGCGACCGCTTGCTTGAACTCGTACCACGTCTTGCCGTACTGACGGAAGTATCCGTTAGGGTCGGTATGATCGGAGCCGCCCCAGCGCTGAGCCGCCTCGTAGTGGCTCAAAAGGCGGGACGTATCCCAGCCACGGGAGCGGAGTTCATCGCCAGCCCACTTCACAGCTTCGTTCCACTGCTTGGAAAAGTCAGAAGCATTGGTGGCGTGCGCCAGCTCGATGCCGACCGTGGCGTAGTTTCCATTGCCAACGTGCCAGCACAAGCGGTTCTCGGGCACGGTGTTGTACACGGTGGAACCGTCAAGTTCCATCACATGATGGACGGCATATGTATCATTGCCGCGCCAATACAGCACATGATTCCACGCGGATGCACCGGGGTTCGCCGTCTCGTGGATAACAAGATACTGGGCGTTGAGGTAGCCGTGTCCATTGCTCACGTAGGCATCTTGGCTCTGGTAGGCTTCCGCGCTGAGTGGAGCGGCAAGCGCTGCCACAAGGGCGAGGATGACGGCAAAGACGCTACGGAGCGGCAGCTTGCGCTTAGGCTCAGTCTCAGTCTCGGTCATTCGCTCCACCTGCCTTCAGGCGGGCTGCATCGACCGCTTGCTCAGCTGCCGCATAGATCGCGGCACTCACCACTCCACAGACCGTGCCGATGATGGCTACAGTCTCGTTACTTGTAGTGATGCCTGCGATGCTAGCCGCCACGCTGCCGAGAAAAGCAGCAGCGCAAAGCCAGAACTTACGGCTGGTCAGTTTCTTGACAATATCTTCGGTAGTCATAATTCCTCCTATCTACCTTTTTCTTTGTCGTAGAGCAGGTCAACCCGGTCACAGATGTGGTCGACCTTCTCGGCCATTCCTTGGCTTCTCGCCTGACTGTGCGCGAGGTCGTTGTGCAAGACCTCGTTAGACGTGACGACCGATTCCATGAGGGTCTTCATGGCTTCCATCAGTGAGTTCGAGCGCTCCATCTGGGCGGCGATTCGCCCCTCCATCTCAGACCGCTCACGATCGCGCTGGGCACGCTCCTTGACTTCATCCTGCTTGCGCTCTTCGCGCTTCAGGTCAATCTCGCCCTTGCGCTCGTTCTGGCGCTTGTACTCTTCGAGAAATTGCTTTCCGAAGTAAAAGGCGATGAGCGCCAGTGCTGCGCCACCTAGCCAGCCTGGGCCATAAGGCGCGAAGAGTTTGAGCACTTCCATCCACTCACCTCCCCTCTCCTACGCTTGGAATTAATTGCGAGTATCAAGCCGCCGTCCCCCGCGTTTTAAAGCCAAAAATCCCAGACGAAATGCGGAGGTCTACCATGCAAAACGTCTGGGATTTTTTAGAGATTGGATAGCCAAAAATGCTGTTTTCAGATGCCACCGCCGAGTACATGGCCGACAAGGGCAAGCGTCTCCGCGCCACCACTCTTGAGGGCTATCGCAGCGCCATCCGCTGCCACCTGATGCCGATGTGGGGTGAGCGCGAGATCGAGACGATCAGCTTTGAAGAGGTTCAAGATTGGGTCGATTCGTTCGACCTCCCCGGTGCCGCCGAGAAGGCATACAAAACTTTCCGTCAGATCTACCGCTGGGTGCTGCGCCGCCACCAGCTCAGAATCTGGGACGTGACGCAGGGCGTAGAGCTGCCGAAAAAGCCCACAGTGCGCCGCCCCACGTTGACCGCCGAGCAGGAGCGCGTGACGCTTAAAGCCATCGTCGGGCAACCATTCGAGGTCGCAGTGCTCTTGGGTGCCGCGCTCGGGCTGCGCCGCTGCGAGGCGTGCGCGGTGAGAATCGAGGATGTGGACTGGCGTAGCGGATGGGTTCACGTACAGCGCGGACTACATGTCGTAGGCGGAGAGGTCGTGGAGACGGGATGCAAGACCAAACTGTCAGACCGCAAACTCAAGCTGCCGCGATTCGCGCTTGAGCGCCTGCGAGCGATACGAGGTGCCCGCAGGTCTGGTCGCCTATGCCTGCTTGACCCCAACGCCGTGGCCCGCAAGTTCCGCGCGTTCTGCAAGCGATTCGACCTGCCCCACGTACCGATGACATGCCTGCGCCACAGCTGGGCGACCATATCGCTGGAGCATGGTGCCGCCATCGAGGACATAGCCGTGGCGTTGGGGCATTCCACGGTCAATACCGCCATGTCGCACTACCTGCAAAGTTTCAGGACGGTCGTTGCTAGGGCGAGCGATTCATACACGGCAGCTATGGAGTGGTGATTCCGTATGCCAGCTCGACTCGGACGGTAGTACAACCGAGTGTACGGTCAGTCTCACCAGTGGCAGAGAGATTATCATCACCGTCAAAAACGGTATTGGGCAATGCGTGTCGCTGAATTGCTATGCCAGCGAGATTGTCTTGTATGACGAGGTGACGAAGGAACGAATCGGCACCTATGTCAAGACGAGATAGCATTCCGTATCCCTACACAGAACCGCTTTAATCAATGACAGAATCAGATTTGAGTGGAAGGCAAAAGACGGCAACAATGGGCTACATGTTTATGTCGACAAAACGCTTGTCGCATTCATCCGACAGAATACTGGCCTATAGCATTCCGTATCCCAGCGCCTGTCTATAAACATAAGCCAAGGCGAAAGCAAGATTTCGCTGAATGATTTGACAGAAACCGGACTATACACGGCCTTCAACCCAGATAACGCCCCGTCAGAGATCAAAGGCGCGTGGATAACCGTCATCAACGTCATCATAGCCAATAACGTTAAATACAGGTCACAGATTCTCTGGAGCAACAACGCATCCTACGGCATTTACCTGCGCAACTGCACAAACGGCTCATGGGATGATTGGGTGAAATCGTAGAGCGCGGGATGCTTCTATTTTGGCGCTGTAATATGCCAGATTACCTTTTCTTCCGCATCGTTATACAGGTAGATGCCATCCATCTGAACGCAGAGCGCATAGTCTGATGTCGCGGTTTGCACCGCGACCTGAATAGGCTGAGGTTTGGCGAGCGACATATTACCGCCGACTCTGGCACGTACCGCCTCATTGCAGATCGTTGTGCTTTGGGATACGGAATGCTCTTACACGTTCGCCTTGATTTTTACAGCCAGTACGTAGTTGACGCGGACGCAAAGGTAGTTCTCTCCGTCTAGGTTTTCCCAACTGAGCTGAATTACCTCTGCGTCACCTTTTGTGACCATCGAGGATACGGAATGCTATTCGTCCTTTTTAAATACGGCGACATGTTTACTCTCGGTCTCGTTAAAGACGAGAATCCTGTCATTTAAGAAGTTCACCGTAATCCTGGTTGCTCCGCATCGAAAACCGAGGGTTGGCAAATTTTGGCTATTAAGTTCCACTTCCGCTGCAATGCCGTCGGAAGTCTGGAATACGGAATGCTACTTAGTCCACAGTGTTTTGATATTGCCTGTAGTTCCGTACTGTAATTGGATGCCTTCTGCTTTCGATATGGTGACGTAAAGCGATTTGCCGTCCTTTAAACAGAATTGCATTTGGATATAAGTGTCCTCGCCTGACCCCCACGAGCCGTAGGTAATGGCGGTAACGTCTCCCCAGAAGCTCGGAACTTGGGATACGGAATCCCCGAGTTTGTTGATTTGGTTGGCACAGTCGCTGATGCCCTTCTCCATGTTGTTGAGACGCGCAGCCGTGATGGCGGTCTTGGCGTCCTGCCAAACCTGCTTTGCGTAGGTCACAAGGTTTGCCATGTCTAATCCTCTCTTTAAAGCGTGAAGGTCGTCCACGCGCCGATTTCGTCGATGATCGTGCTCGTCCCGGGCATCGTGCTCGCCCCGGGGAATACCGCCTTACCGGGCAAGTTCGCATCCCAGCGCTTGAATGACGCAATCTTGTGCGTGCCCTCGTTCGTCTGCATCCACAGTCCGCCGTCGACGCGCTTGTCTCGAGGCGGCTCGCCGGACTGCATGTAGTAGGGCTTGGTCGCGGCCTGTCTCTTATACACATCTCCGAGCCCACGAGACAGGCAGAAATCTCGTA
>ENA-OZKV01001043-OZKV01001043.1-human-gut-metagenome-genome-assembly--contig:-NODE-1043-length-11741-cov-5.056136_pt1 | contig 11741 bp, 14 predicted proteins | sample MGYA00244829_ERZ653770 | MGnify/ENA primary metagenome ERZ653770 (study PRJEB26926, sample SAMN06165244) | human gut metagenome | biome: ENVO:00009003; feature: ENVO:2100002; material: ENVO:00002003... | reverse complement strand
CTCGGTCGCCAGCCGGAACAGCTCCCGCGCGTCAAAGTCTGCGTCCGGGCAGCCTGCGGCGGTCAGCCGCTGCTCCACCTCCCGCACCGCTGCGCGGGGGAGCATTGCTTCGCTTACCATTTACCCTCCTCCGGGTTTTCAGGCAGCACGGGGGTGATGGCGGCAATGGCCACCTCGATCATGCTGTCGTCCGGCTCAAAGACGGTGAGGTGCTGCACCCAGATGCCCGGCTGCCGGATGATGCGAGTGGCGATGTTATCCGACCGGCCGCACCACTTGAGCAGCTCGTAGCTGATGCCCATGACCAGCGGCAGCAGCAGCAGCTTGCACACCACCCGCAGACCGATGCTGCCCCACGGCAGCACGCTGTACAGAAACACGCTGACGATGACCACCAGAATGAGGAAGCTGGTGCCGCAGCGGGGATGAAAACGGGTATACTTGCGCACGTTCTCCACGGTCAGCGGGTCGCCCGCTTCGTAGCAGGCAATGGTCTTGTGCTCCGCACCGTGGTACTCAAACACGCGGTGGATCTCCTTCATTTTGGAGATGCCCACCATATAGGACAGGAAGATGGCCACCTTCAGCACGGCCTCCAGCACCACCTTGCCCCAGCGCCCCAGCGGCAGCAGACGGTTCACCCCGCCCACAAGGAAGGTGGGCAGTACGGTGAACAGCACAATCGCCAGCAGACCGCCCAGCACCGCCGCCACGGTCAGCAGTGCGTTCTCGGCTTTTTCGCCCAGATGCTCCCCCACCCATTTTTCAAAGGCGGTCTCCTCCTCGGCGGGGTCGTAGTCGTCCCCCATGCTCACCTGTGCCGAGTACATCATGTAGCGGTAGCCCACGATCATGCTTTCGATCATGGCAATGGCGCCGCGCACCAGCGGAATCTTCATCCATACCCCGTGGGCGGGGGTGGGGTCGAGCTTGGTCTCAATGGTACCGTCCGGCTTGCGCACGGCGCAGCACATCTGTTTGGGGCCGCGCATCATGATGCCCTCCATCAGTGCCTGCCCGCCTACGCTGGTCTTAAAGCGTTCCTTTTTAGGTTGATTCATTGGCTTCTCCCGATATCCGCCCCTGCCGCTTGCGGCATAGGACGGTCTTTTTTGTATTTTATCCGGGGCTATGCCCGGGCAAAGCTCATTTTAGCACACAAATGTGACAAAATCTGTGTTTTGGGCGTTTCTCACGCCTTGTGGTACAGCGGCAGACCCAAGGTGACCACGGTGCCGCGCCCGAGGGTGCTTTTGATATCCAGCGTGCCGTCCAGCGCGGTCATGATGGAATCCACCAGCGCCAGACCGATGCCGCTGCCGCGCACCGAGTTGCTGCCCTTGTAGAACTTGGTCTTTACGTTTTCCAGATCCTCCGGCGGGATGCCGCGCCCCTGATCGATGATCTCCACAAAGGCCTTGTACTCCCCTGCCCACAGTTTGACCGTGATGCGCCCGCCGGGGGCAGAGTACTTGATAGCATTATCCAGAATATTGATGAACACCTGCCGCAGACGGTCCGGGTCGGCGTAGACAGGGATCATCTCCTCCGGCTCGGTGTAGTGGAGCAGCAGCCCCTCCTGCCGGATGCGTGCCTCGCAAAAGAGCACCGCATCGGTCAGTTCTGCCACCAAGTCCAGCGGCCGGCACTCCATGCGGATGCGTCCGTTCTGCAGGCGGCTGAAATCCAGCAGCTCCTCCACCATATTGTTCAGCCGCCCGGTCTCGTTATTGATGATCTCCAGTCCCTTGCGGTAGTTCTCGTCCGTGGGGTCATCCAAGGTCATCAAGGTCTCCACCCAGCCCCGGATGGAGGTAAGCGGAGTGCGCAGCTCGTGGGACACCGAGCTGATGAACTCGTTCTTCATCTTCTCGGTCTCTTCCAGTCCCTCGGCCATCTGATTGATGGTGCCGCGCAGCCGGTCCACCTCGTCGTGAGGGTCGCCGGTCAGGGGCAGACGCACATCCAGCTCGCCCCGGGCGATGCCGGCGGCGGTGCGTTCCACCTGCCCCAGCGGCACCACGATGCCCCGCACGAAGTACAGCCCGGACATGATCGTAAACAGCAAAATCGCCACCGCAAGGAACACACTGATGATGATGGCGTTTTTGACCTGCCGCTCCACCAGCGCCAGACTGGTGACCAGCCGCAGCGCGGCCACGTCCTCGGCGTCGTAGGGCACCAGCGAGCAGGCCGCCATGACTACCTCACCAGACTGGGTGCGGTACACCGCCACGCCCAGACCGTCCGGGCCGTTGAGCGCCTGTTCAAAGTCCTTGCTGCTGACGATACCCTCCGCGTCCGTACCGCTGGAGGAGGCGATCACGCCGCCGTAACTGTCCAGCAGCATGAACTCGTATTTATCCTTATCGGCAAACTGTTCCACCATGCGCCGCAGCGCCAGACTGCGGCTGGCGGCAGCGCTCTGGGCGGTATCGCCGGTATACATTTTCAGCTGACCGGTCACCGAGGAGAACCGCCGGTACATGATCTGTTGCACACTGCCGTAGTAGCTGCGGGTATAGCTGTACAAAAACATTGCCTCGGCCAGCAGCACCACCAGTACGGTGATAAGCAGGTTGCCCCGCAGCCAGCGGCGGGTGATACCGCTTCGCATAACAGTGTCCTCCTTTCGGTGAGTATCGATAATAAAAAGATATTTTTTGTGATTCAGGAAAGTCCGTAGGACTTTTCTGAATCACATTTTTATTCTTCCCACCGGTAGCCATAGCCCCACACGGTCATGATGTGGGTGGGGTGGCTGGGCTCGTCCTCCACCTTCATGCGCAGGCGGCGGATGTTCACATCCACGATCTTTACATCGCCGAAGTAGTTCTCGCCCCAGACCCCTTTCAGGATCTTTTCGCGCACCAGCGCAGTGCCCGGGTTGCGGAAGAACAGCTCCATGATCTGGAACTCCACCTGCGTCAGCTCGATGGGCTTGCCCGCCTTGAGCAGGACGCGGCGGTTCTCGTCCAGCACGAACTCGCCGCTGGTCAACGTGCCCAGTGGGGTGTTCCCGTTGCTGTCCTCCTCCTTGGTGCGGATCACCCGGCGGCACAGCGCCTCCACACGCGCCAGCAGCTCGCTGACGCTGAAGGGCTTGGTCATGTAATCGTCTGCGCCGATGGACAAACCGCGGATCTTATCCTGCTCCTGCCCCTTGGCGCTGAGGATGATGATGCCAATCTGCTGGTCGGTGCGGCGGATGGTCTCGCACAGCGAGAACCCGTTCATGCCCGGCAGCATCACGTCCAGAATAGCGGCATCACAGCCGGGCTTCTGTGCCAGCAGCGGCAGGGCGGCTTCGGCGCTTTCGGCCTCCACCACCTCCATCCCCGCATGGCGCAGGTTCAGGGCGATCATATCGCGGATATTAGCTTCATCTTCTACAACAAGCACTCGTACCATGCAGCATCCTCCATTCCTTAATTCAACAGATACAACGCCTTGGAAAGGCGGTAGTTCGTGTCAGATAGCAAAACGTCCGGACCCATTCTGGCCTGCACCTGACGGGACGCCACCACGCCCAGCCGGGTCCAGCCGGTGGAGTTGGCCGAGGTCCTTGCCAGCCGTACCGTCAGCACCAGCTGATCCTCGTCCACCGTGCGCAGTTCCACTGCGTTGTCATATTCCTCGCTGTCGGTCAGCTTCAGGTTGCCCTCCCACTCGGCGGGCAGCTCGATATAACAGTTGGTCTCTTCGTCCAGCAGGCCAAAGCTTTTTTCCGGGTGGCTGCTGGTGTAGTCCATCCAGACGATAAAGTCCATGCGGCGGCTCTGGCTCAGGTTCAGCAGACCCGCCTCGTCCGGCTGGGTGGGGATCTCCACGATGCCGTCCCCGTCCAGGTCCCGACTGACCAGCGTGGGCACGTTGCGCAAAGAGGCGTTATACAGCCGCTGGCTGCTGATCCGTGTGGCGGGCACCATCTGCTGGCTAGTCTCGTCGTAGCACAGCAGCACCGAGGCCAGATTGTTGCCGGAAATGCCAGTCCAGCCGTCCAGCACCAGATAGTGCCGCCCGTCCGCGCCCGCGCCCGCCGCTACCGAGGCGCAGCCGGAAAATTTATCTGCGGAAAGGCCGTTGACCGCCACCTGCCGGAAGCTGCCCTTGCGGTCTGCGGTCAGCAGCTCGATCTGCACACTGCCGTCCTCCTGCGTGGACATCAGGATCAGATCCTGACTACTGCCGCCGGTGATATTTTCCACCAGATACTGCTCGTACTGCTGCTCCAGAATGGTGGACAGGGTGCCCTTCTGATAGGAGTACACCGCCAGATAGTGGTCATTCTGGGCAGCGGTATAGCCCACCACCAGCTGGCAGCTGTCCGTATCCTGCAATTGGGCAAGGCTGACGTTCTCCACCGTTTCGGCAAGACCTTCCACGCTCTGGCGCACCTGCCAGCTTCCGGTGTCGTCCCGCTGCAAAATGGCCACGCAGACGTTGGCGGTCTGGGCGGTGGTATACAGCACCGCCGCATCCTGCTGACCGTCACCATCCAGGTCCTGCAGCACAAAGGGGGAAAGCAGCTCGCCCTGAATGGGATATTTCAGCTGGGCGCTCTCCCCCAGCCAGTCGTTCAGGGCAGTTTGCAGCGCGCCATAATCGCCGGAAAGCTTCGGGGCACGCAGCAGTTCCTCTACCTGTGCCTTTTCGTTGGCCGGCAGCACGGTCTGGCAGCTGCACAGCACAAAGCACAGCAGCGTGCACAGCACCAGCCGCAGCCTGCGGATTCTGTTCATACCGGTCAACCTCCTTCCGGGCATAAAATGCTATTTTCAGTATACCACACTTTGCTGACACAAAAAAGGGGGTGGGACATATCCGGCAAGCTTGCGCGTGGGACGATTTTGAATGCGCGCCGCGACTGAGGGGGTAACCCCCTATAACAAAAAAGAAACCACTGCACAAAAGCTGTGCAATGGTTTCTCTTGTTACTGTATCAAACAGTCAGAGCAGGATCAGACGAGCTCCAGAACTGCCATCTCAGCTGCATCGCCGCGGCGAGCGCCGATCTTGATGATGCGGGTGTAGCCGCCGTTGCGGTCAGCGTACTTGGGGCTGATCTCGTCAAACAGCTTCTTTGCAACATCTTCCTTGGTGATGTAGGCGTAGACCTGACGCTTGGTGTGCAGGTCGCTGGCCTTACCCAGGGTGATCATCTTCTCGGCCATGGAACGAACGTCCTTAGCGCGAGTGACAGTGGTCTCAATCTTGCCATTCTCTAACAGGTAGGTAACCATAGCGCGCATCATAGCGTTGCGGCTGTCGCTGGTTCTACCGAGCTTTCTGGTACCGGGCATCCCGTTTCACTCCTTAAATTATTTTAGTTATTCGTCATCCGTGTTCAGCTTGAAGCCAAGGGAGTCCAGCTTAGCCATGACTTCCTCCAGGCTCTTGCGACCGAGGTTACGGACCTTCATCATCTCGTCCTCGCTCTTGCTGACCAGATCTTCCACCGTGTTGATCCCTGCGCGCTTCAGGCAGTTGAAGGAACGCACGCTCAGATCCAGCTCTTCGATGGTCATCTCCAGAGCCTTCTCCTTGTCGTCGTTGGTCTTCTCCACCATGATCTCAGCGCCAGCGGCCTCGTCGGACAGGTTGACGAACAGGTTCAGGTGCTCGGTCAGCACACGGGCAGCCAGAGAAACGGCTTCCTGTGCGTTGATCGTGCCATCGGTCCAAACCTCGATGGTCAGCTTGTCGTAATCAATGGCCTGTCCAACACGGGTGCTCTCGACGTTATAATTCACCTTGAGCACAGGGGTGTAAATGCTGTCAACGGGAAGGGTGTTGATATCGTTCTTCTCGATGATAGCCTGTTTGTTGCGCTCTGCGGGCACATAGCCGCGACCCTTGTCGAAAGTCAGCTCCATAACGAGCTTGGCACCCTCGCCCAGAGTTGCAATGTGCCACTCAGGGTTCAGAATTTCGATGTCATCGCCCTGCTTGATGTTGTCAGCAGTGACCTCACAGGGACCAACTGCCTCAACACGCACTGTCTTCGGACCATCGGTGTACAGCTTTGCAGCGATACCCTTCAGGTTCAGGACAATTTCGGTAACGTCTTCCTTGACGCCCTCAATGGTGGAGAACTCGTGGACCACACCGTCAATCTTGACGCTGGTCACGGCGACACCGGGCAGAGAGGAAAGAAGCACACGACGCAGGCTATTGCCCAGTGTGATGCCAAAGCCACGCTCCAGAGGCTCTGCCACGAACTTGCCGTAGCGGCCGTCGGGAGACAGGCTTGCCGTTTCGATTTTGGGACGTTCAATCTCCATCATATCTATGCCCTCCTTGTCAAACCGGTGTTTCCACCGGCCCATTATTGAATTCTTTCAAAAAAAGAATGCGAAAGCGTACCATCCAAAAGGAAGGCACTGCCTTCTTAATGGATTACTTGGAGTACAGCTCGACGATGAGGTGCTCTGCGACTTCGTAGTCGATATCGCTGCGCTCGGGCAGCTTAGCGACAACGCCCTTCAGAGAACCGGTCTCGCGGTTCAGCCATGCGGGCAGAGCCACGACGGGAGCCTCGGCACCGGTCAGCTTTGCAAACTTTGCAGAGCTGCGGCTGGACTCGCGCACTTCGATCACATCGCCGGCCTTCACCTGGTAAGAGGGGATGTTGACCTTCTTGCCGTTGACGGTGAAGTGAGCGTGAGACACCAGCTGACGAGCGTCGCGGCGGGTCTGAGCAAAGCCCAGACGGAACACGACGTTGTCCAGACGGCGCTCCATGAGCTGGAGCAGGTTCTCACCGGTCTTGCCGGGCATAGCCTCAGCCTTCAGGTAAGCGTTGTGGAACTGCTTCTCCAGAACGCCGTAGATGAACTTGACCTTCTGCTTCTCCTTCAGCTGAGATGCGTACTCAGACTGCTTCTTGCGGACGTTGCCGTTGGAGTTGCGGGTGGTATTCTTCTTTGCATAGCCCATGACCGCAGGAGAAATGCCCAGGGCCTTGCAACGCTTTGCGATAGGCTGCGTATTCTTTGCCATAATTCAATTTCCTCCTTCGATCAGACACGACGGCGCTTCGGGGGACGGCAGCCGTTGTGGGGGATGGGAGTCACGTCCTTGATCAGGGTGACTTCCAGACCGGTAGCCTGCAGCGCACGGATAGCGGACTCGCGGCCAGCGCCGGGGCCCTTGACGTAAACTTCAACAGTCTTCATGCCGTGCTCGATCGCAGTCTTAGCTGCGGTCTCGGCAGCGGACTGAGCTGCGAACGGGGTGCTCTTGCGGCTGCCACGGAAGTTCAGGGAGCCAGAGGAGCACCAGGACACTGCATTACCCTGCAGGTCGGTGATGGTAACGACAGTATTGTTGAAGGTAGACTGGATGTGAGCCTGACCAGCAGCAATGTTCTTGCGCTCTTTCCGCTTCATGCGGACATTTGCGCCCTTCTTGGCGTTATTTGCACTTGCCATTTCTCAAATCCTCCTTACTTCTTCTTGTTTGCGACAGTGCGCTTGGGACCCTTGCAGGTACGAGCATTGGTCTTGGTGCGCTGGCCGCGGCAGGGCAGATTCTTGCGATGGCGGGTGCCACGGAAGGACTGGATCTCGACCAGACGCTTGATGTCCAGAGCCACGTTGCGGCGCAGGTCGCCTTCAACGAGGATGTTTGCCTGATCGATGTAGTCACGGATCTTAGCCTCTTCGTCCAGAGTCAGATCCTTGACGCGGGTATCGGGGTTGATGCCAGTTGCTTCCAGGATCTTGTTAGCAGTGGTCTGGCCGATACCATAAACGTAGGTGAGACCCACCTGAACGCGCTTCTCGCGGGGCAGGTCAACGCCGGCAATACGTGCCATAGTAGTTTCCTCCAAAAATCATCCCATGTCAGTGTCGGGGTCTGCGCCGGGACTCTACGCACTTGACCCCCAGGCGCCCGAATTAGCCCTGGCGCTGCTTATGCTTGGGGTTCTGGCAGATGACCATCACGCGGCCTTTGCGGCGGATGACCTTGCACTTTTCGCAGATGGGTTTCACGGAAGGCTTGACCTTCATGATGTTGAACCTCCTTTTGGTTGATGCCCTGACGCTTATTTGGAGCGCCAGGTGATGCGGCCCTTAGAAAGATCATAGGGCGACATTTCCACGGTTACCTTGTCCCCGGGCAGGATACGGATGAAATTGGTCCGCAGCTTGCCGGAGATGTGCGCTAAGAGGATGTGACCGCTGGGAGTGAGCTTCCCGGTGTTCTTATCCTCGCTCAACATTTCCACCTTAAAGATGGCGTTGGGCATGGCTTCACGCACAATGCCTTCGATCTCGATGACGTCTTCTTTAGACAAGCTATTTGCCTCCTCATTGGATCTGCTCAGTTTGTCATAATTGAGCACCGGTGCTCCCGCTCCAAAAACAGAAAGCACTGCATTCTTCCGTGCCTGCGCCCGTTTTTGTGCAGTTTGCCGCTTCTCTTTTCAAGAGCTTTCACGCCGATCCCCAGACGGACAGGTGGCGATGAGCGCCACATACTTCATCTCCTGCGGCACAAAATCCGCAAAACGGGCAGACTGAGCCTGTCCGTCGAGGAAGTATCTGGCTTCCACAGCCATTTATAGATTATACACCTTTTGTTGTCAATTTGCAAGAGGTTTTTTCCGTATTTCCGATAAAAAATTATTCTGTATAAAAGTTCTTTTCCGTCCCGTCCTCCTTTCGCGTTTCTCCACCGTGAAGGTGAAACTTTTTCACGAAAACTTGTCACAATTGCACAAATTGCAGGGGTGAAAAGAGAAAGAAGCCGCTGCACATCGTCCGTGCAGCGGCTCCTTTACAAAGGTTGCTTACTTCAGGCTGAAGGTGGCCGGATCAAAATCCGGGTCATCCCAGCTGCGGGTCATGATCTCGGTGCGGTCCTTCAGGATGGCGATGGAGTGCTCAAAGTGAGCAGCCAGCCCGCCGTCCTTGGTCTTGACAGTCCAGCCGTCGCTGAGCTGCTTGATCTTGTAGTCTCCCTGACAGATCATCGGCTCAATGGCGATGGTCATGCCGGGCACCAGACGGGGTCCGCGGCCCTGATGGCCGTAGTTGGGCACCTCGGGGTCCTCGTGCAGCTCTTTGCCGGTGCCGTGACCCACAAAGTCACGCACCACAGAGAAGCCTGCATCCTCGCAGTAGCTCTGCACGGCGTAGCCGATATCACCGATGCGGTTGCCCGCCACGGCCTGCTCGATGCCCTTGTACAGAGAAGCCTTGGTCACCTCCAGCAGGCGCTGGGCTTCCAAGTCCACCTTACCCACTGCGTAGGTGCAGGCATTGTCGCCGTTGAAGCCGTCCACCTTGGCACCGGTATCGATGCTCACGATGTCACCCGGGCGGATGACGATATCATGAGAGGGGATGCCGTGGATGACGGTATCGTTCAGGCTGATGCAGGCTGTGCCGGGAAAACCGTACAGACCCTTGAAGTTGGGGATGCCGCCGTGCTTCACGATGAAGTCGTAGATCAGCTTGTCCAGCTCCCAAGTGGTCATGCCTGCTTCGATGTGCTCTCCGCCGTACTTCAGGGCAGCTGCGCTCAGGGCGTTTGCCCGGCGCATACCGTCCAGCTCTTTTGCATTTTTGATCTGAATCACGCTTATGCCTCCAAAGCCTTCATGACTTCAGCCGTAGTCTCCTCGATGGAGGGGCAGAACTTGATCTCTGCCAGCTTGCCGCGGGTGCGGTAGAACTCCACCAGCGGCTCGGTCTGCTCATGGTAGGCTTTCAAACGATCCAGCACGGTTGCGGGCTGGTCGTCCTTGCGGATGACGGTCTTGCCGCCGCACAGGTCGCAGACGCCCTCCACCTTGCTCTTCTTGTTCAGGATGTGGTAGCTTGCGCCGCACTTCTCGCAGACGCGGCGGCCGCTCATGCGCTCCACGATCACGCTGTCCTCAACCTGCAGTTCCAGCACCTTGTCGATGCGGATGCCCATGGTCTCGATGGCCTCTGCCTGCGCAATGGTGCGAGGCACGCCGTCCAGAATGAAGCCGTTGGCGCAGTCAGCCTGTGCCAGACGCTCCTTCAGGATGCCGATGATGACTTCATCGGGCACCAGCGCACCGGCGTCCATAAAGCTCTTGGCCTTCAGACCCATCTCGGTGCCCTCCTTGACAGCAGCACGCAGGATGTTACCAGTGCTGATGGAAGGGATGTTCAGCTTTGCGCAGATGATCTCGGCCTGCGTGCCTTTGCCTGCGCCGGGTGCGCCCAACAGGATCAGATTCATAGGATCGCTTCCTTTCTTATATGTCACATGATAGAAACATACGTACAAAAGCAAAAAAGCACTGAAAAGTATGAGCGTACTCTCCTTTCCAGTGCTTTCTTACATCTTTATTGCTTCAGATCAGCCAAGGAAACCCTTGTGGTTGCGCATGGTCATAAAGCTATCGAGGCTGCGGGTGGTATCCAGTGCCACACCAACCACGATCAGCAGGCTGGTACCGCCCAGCTGAATGGACACACCCAGCAGATTGCCCAGCAGAATGGGAAGAATCGCGATCACGGCCAGGAACAGAGCGCCCACCAGGGTGATCTTGCCCAGTGCCTTGGTGATGAAATCACTGGTCGGCTTGCCGGGACGGATGCCGGGGATGGTACCGTTGTTCTGACGCAGATTGTTGGCGATCTCCACGGGGTTGTACTGAATGGCCACGTAGAAGTAGTTGAAGCCGATGATCAGCAGCAGGTAAATCACCGCGTAAACCACGCTGGTGTAGTTGAAGGTGTGGAAGAAGGCATACCAGAAGGGGTGCGTTGCCTGGTCCACATTCAGGAAGCCGCCGATCATGCTGGGAATACCGCACAGAGCGCTGGCAAAAATGACGGGCATCACGCCGCTCATGTTCACCTTAATGGGAATGAAGCTGGCCTGACCGCCGTACATCTTGCGGCCCATAACGCGCTTGGCATACTGGACCGGAATGCGGCGCTCCGCGTTCGTCAGGATGACGACGAAGAGCACAGCGACCAGAGCCAGGACGACCAGCAGGGGCAGCATGATGTAGAAGAACGGTTCACCGTTCTGGGCGCGGGCCAGAATGTTGGTCGTAGCAGTGTAGATGCTGGACCAGCGGGCCACGATGCCTGCGAAGATCATCAGCGAGAGACCGTTGCCGATACCCTTGGAGTCGATCTGGTTGCCCATCCAGGTGCAGAGCTGAGAGCCCGCCGTGAAGGACAGAACGATAACGACTGCGCTGAAGATGCCCGCAAAGCCCTCCGTGTAGGACAGAGCGCCCATATTGCGGATGATGAAGTAGTAGCCGATGGACAGCATCAGACCGATGCCCGCGCCAACATAGTTGGTGATGCGGCGCATCTTGCGCTGACCTTCTTCGCCTTCCTTGGCGAGGTTTTCCAGATACGGAATGGCTACTGCCAGCAGCTGCATGATGATGGAGGCATTGATGGCGGGCTGCACACCCAGAGCGAACAACGTGCATTCGCTCAGAGCGCCGCCGCTCATCATGTTCAGGTACTCCAGCATATCGCCGTTGCCGCCGGCGAACATCGAGGTAAGTGCGCCTGCGCTGATGTACGGCACAGGGAGCGCACAGCCGAGACGGAACAGAACGAGGATCAGAAGGGTGAACAGAAGACGCTTGCGCAGATCTTCAATCTTCCATGCGTTACGGAAGGTTTCCAGCACCTTACATCACCTCAGCCTTCCCGCCTGCTTTCTCGATTTTTTCCCTGTCTCTTATACACATCTCCGAGCCCACGAGACAGGCAGAAATCTCG
>ENA-OZKV01001033-OZKV01001033.1-human-gut-metagenome-genome-assembly--contig:-NODE-1033-length-11836-cov-10.871488_pt1 | contig 11836 bp, 9 predicted proteins | sample MGYA00244829_ERZ653770 | MGnify/ENA primary metagenome ERZ653770 (study PRJEB26926, sample SAMN06165244) | human gut metagenome | biome: ENVO:00009003; feature: ENVO:2100002; material: ENVO:00002003... | reverse complement strand
AGAGAGGAGAAACCTTTTCTTAATGGGCTTTTTTATTTTTACTGATATTCGCAAACTACAAGAAAAAGCCGAAACTTCATATACTTTAATCACAGAGGAAGTGGAGGTTTTGATATGAGTAACAGCTTAGCGGCAGTACATCCAGAATTGATTGCAGAGTGGTCAGAAAAGAATTTACCACTGACACCGGACAGTATAACTTTCGGCTCGAATAAGAAAGTATGGTGGAAAGGTGCTTGCGGTCACGAATGGGAAACAAGCGTAAAGGCTCGTTCCAACGGCGAGAAATGCCCGATATGTTCAGGTGCAAGAGTAGTCACGGGCATTAATGATTTAAGTACATTGAAGCCGGAATTGGCTTCTGAATGGTCTGATAAGAATGAAAAGAAGCCTACCGAAGTTATGGCGTTTGCAAACAGCAAGGCTTGGTGGAAGTGCAGAACCTGCGGTTATGAATGGAATACGCTTATCTCTACACGCTCAGGTGGTAGTAAATGCCCTTGTTGCAGTGGATATACATTCATAAAAGGAAAGAATGACCTGAAAAGTACACACCCACAGATAGCCGAGGAATGGTCAGAGAAGAATTTTCCTCTGAAACCGAATGAGGTCAATGCAAAGTCGAGAAAAAATGTCTGGTGGAGATGCGGTAAATGCGGTAGCGAGTGGAAATCAGTTATCAATGCCCGTGTGAAAGGAACGATATGCCCCGTGTGTGCAGAAAGGGCAGTGCTTGCCGGATGCAATGACCTTGCAACAACTGATAGAGAATCACTTGTTGAGTGGGATTATGAATTAAACAAGTTAAAACCGACAGAAGTTTCAAGAAATTCGGCAAAGAGAGCGTGGTGGAAATGCAGATACGGTCACTCTTGGAGTATGAAGATAGTTGAGCGTACTGTTCTTGGCAAAGGGTGCAGAGAGTGCGAACAGGAATATAGGTCATTGTTCCCGGCTCTTGCAATCAGTTATTATGCCAATTTGAAAGGATTGAAAGTTGAACTTGGCTCTGATAGGTTATTCGGCATTCCACTTGATGTATATATCCCACTGGAGCAGGTTGCCATTCAAGTGAATACGGACTCGGAGAAGATAGATATACTAAAGGAACATCTCTGTAAACAACGTGGAATCAAACTCATTAAGTTGCCGATGAAGTCAAACGAAGCGGAACCCGAATATGCACAGCGTATCAAAGCGGCATTTCAGAGCGTACATATATTTATATCTTCCGATGCAGAAGAAGATGTTAAGATAATCAGGAAAATATTTAAGAACTGGAGGAACAGCCGATGAGAGAAAAGAAATATCACATTTATCTAACCGATGATGAGCAAAGCAGAGTGATACAGTCGCTTATCAATCTGAAAAACAACCTCATAGTACAAGGAAGATACACCGACGCAGTAGATGAAGTTCTTCTGAAAGTGCTGTCCGCAAAGAAAAAGAAACTGAAAATCAAATAATTTCAAGCATTTATGCCGTCTGTTTTTAACCGAAACAGGCGGCTTTTTTTGTTGTCAAAAATTTTTTGAAATTTTTTTCGGAAAAGCAGCGATTTTGGGTGTCCAAAATGAAGCCTTTTGTGCAATGAGTGAAGGGGTTAATTCCTGATGATGAAAACGGAAGCCTTTTCACTTGTTCTTTGACAACTGAATACACAGGTCGTTAAGACTTTAATTCTGATGATAGCCACTTTAGTAGGTACGCCGAAACTTCTGAAAATTTCAGAACAGCGAGAACTCCTGCTATGAGTATCGGATTGCAACCGATATGGCGATGACGGTCAGAAAGATAATGATACTTCTCTACGGAGCTGGCGGAGTACCCGGCAGAGGTTAGAATCCTATGATACAGATAAGCAGTCTGTTCCTTAGTGACTTCCCATAAGCATTTTGCTTGGCAAGGGGTGTTGAGAACAAATATTGCTATGACCGATTAGGAAATGAGTCGGTCAGGTACATAGCCATAATGCGGTGGCTATGAATTTTCAGAAAGGAGGGCAAAAGAAGTGTCAAACTGCAAAACGATTTCCGTATGTAACCAGAAAGGCGGAGTCGGAAAGACCACCACAACAGTTAATCTCGGAGTCGGGCTTGCAATGCAGGGCAAGAAAGTATTGCTCATAGACGCAGACCCGCAGGGCGATTTAACGACTTGTCTTGGTTGGCAGGATACAGACGGCTTGGGTATCACGCTTGCAACGAAACTCACAGATGTAATCAATGAAACGATGACAGACCCTATGGTTGGTATCCTGCATCACGAAGAAGGTGTTGACCTTGTTCCGGCAAACCTTGAGCTTTCAGCAATGGAATTTAACCTTGTGAACGCAATGAGCAGAGAAACTACACTCAAGAATTATCTGAGTCAAGTGAAGAACAGATATGATTATGTAATTATAGACTGTATGCCTTCACTTGGTATGGTTACTCTCAATGCTTTATCGGCGGCAGACAGTGTTATCATTCCAGTTCAGGCTCAGTATTTGCCTGCAAAGGGTATGACACAGCTTGTGCAGACCATTTCAAAAGTAAAGAAGTATATCAATCCGGATATTAAGATAGACGGTATGCTGCTTACTTTGGTGGATAGCCGAACAAACCTTGCAAAGAGTACGGTGGAAGCACTCAGGGCAAACTTCGGTAATCAGATAAGAATGTATCGAACACAAATCCCGATTGCCGTAAAAGCCGCTGAAACTTCTTCCAAAGGCAAAAGCATTTATGCTTATGAGCCAAACAGCACAGTGTCTAAGGCATACGCTGAATTTACAAAGGAGGTGTTAGCCGATGGCAGGAAGAAAGAGCGACTTCACTCTCACGAAGCTCGATGATTTATTTACCACTCAGGCACAGAGAGATGAAGAACAGCTTTCAAAAATCCGAGATATTCCGTTGGAGCTGATTGATGATTTTCCCGACCACCCGTTTAAGGTCAGGGACGATGAGGATATGATGCAGCTTGTGGAGAGTGTCAAGGAAAGAGGAGTTATTACTCCGGCAACGGTAAGGCAGAAAGAGGACGGCAGATATGAACTTGTTTCAGGACACAGACGAAAGCGAGCGTGTGAACTGGCAGGATTTGAAACACTGCGAAGTGAGATTGTAGACCTGAACAGAGATGAAGCGACCATTTTAATGGTTGAAAGTAATTTCCAGAGGTCAGAGATATTGCCAAGTGAAAAAGCCTTTGCCTATAAAATGCGTTTGGAAGCAATGAAAAGGCAGGCAGGCAGACCGAGCAAAGAAAATGGAGTCCCAGTGGGACACAATTCTATTGTGGGTAAATCAAGAGAGATTTTAGCTTCTGAGAGTCAGGATAGCAACACACAAATACAGCGTTATGTCCGCCTGACAAACCTTGTCCCTGAACTGCTTGAATTTGTTGACGAGGGGCGTATTAAAATGCGTCCTGCCGTAGAACTTTCCTATCTTGATGAAGATTGCCAGCGTGATGTGGTTGACGAAATCGACCTGAATGACGCAACCCCGTCACACGACCAGACAATCCGTATGCGAAAGTTATTCAACGAGGGCAACCTTACAACCGAAGCAATCCACGCTGTTATGTCTGAGGAAAAGCCGAACCAAAAGGAAAAAATCGTGTTGAGGGGCGACAGAGTAAGACAGCTTATCCCGAAAAACATTCCCGTCAGTCAGACGGAGGATTTTGTCTGCAAAGCATTGGAGCATTACAACAAGTTTTTGCGTAACCGTGCAGAACGTGACAGCAGATAGCCTGTTTTACAGTTCCCCTTTCTCACACTCTAACCCCTTAGTTATACTTTTACCTACCGAAAATGATATATACTATCTCACTTGAATATAACTATCTCAAAGTATATGTCTATCTCTAAGGGGCAATCGCACCGTATGAACGGACTGGAGGTGTATGGTAAAATGAAAAATTAACGAAAAATCCGCATTTGTTTTTCGGCAGGTAAATCTTGTCGTAAGAGAAAATCCACAAAGGCACATCGTAGAGATACGGTGTGTTTTTCAATTTTTACAGGAGGAAACGCAATGATAAAGTCAAAATTCAAAAGAGTCACGTCGCTTTTCTTGGCGACCCTTATGTGTGTGACCACTTTTGCAGGCATTGGCTCGACAACAGCATATGCTGCTTCGGGAGAAAAAGCCGATGTTTATATGGTCGATTTCCCTCGTGATGGCGATGCTAATTACGATGGGGTATGGGGACACAGCAATTTGACCTTGAAAAATGGTTGGCATACCGGACGTTCCAATTTTACCAATCTTAAGGCTATTGGCTCATACTCAGGCAATGTTGCTTATTGTATTGAGCCGGGAATTTCGCTCAAGGTCGGTCAGACAATGAATAAGTATGACGAAAATTATTTTAATAACCTTGCATCCAACGGGGTTATTTCCGGAGATGAAATCCGTCTTTTCGTTGGTCGTATTTTACAGTATGGCTATCGTGGGACAATCTCGACATCTTGGAGGTCACAGAATGAAGCAGCAGCAAACAGCATTGCACAGGCTTATGCCACACAGCTTCTTATCTGGGAAACTGTTATCGGAGAGCGTGATGTGAACTTCAATCATGTAGCAGCCAGTGGTTGCAGCAATGTGAAAGATGTCATCAATGCAAAGCATCCGCTCCGCAATAAGATTTTCAGTTATTACAACAGTATGGTGCAGAGTGTACAGAACCATGCGACCATACCGAGCTTTTGTAATAAATCATCCGGTTCGGCAAAGACAATAGAACTTGAGTGGAACGGAAGCAAGTACACAACTACTCTGACAGATTCCAATAATGTGCTGTCTAAGTATAATTTCAAGGCAAGTATCAGTGGAGTAAGTTTTTCAGTGAATGGTAACAAACTTACTGTTTCTATGGATACTGCACCGAGTAAGGAATTTACCATTACCGCAACGAAGAAAAATGCAGTCCGCAGAGGTGTGGTTGTATGGTCAGAGGGTAAACACGGTCAGAACTCCAGTGTGCAGGATGTTGTCAGCTATGCTCAGGAAGTAAGCGACAGTATCAACGGTTATGTGAAGATGAAAGTCAGCTATGGTTCTTGTCAGATTGTAAAGACCAGTGAGGACGGCAAGGTTGACGGTATCAACTTCACGATTACCGGAAACGGTATCAATCAGACAGTTACAACAGCTAATGGCGGTAAGTTCCAGATTGATAATCTTATGCCGGGTATCTATACTGTAACCGAGCAGGCATACGATAAGTACGAGCCGCAGGAAACACATAGAGTTACTGTTGTAGCAGGACAGATTGCAAAGGTCACTTTCAATAACAAATTGAAGCGTGGCGACCTTCAGGTAGTGAAGTCCTCAGAAGATAACCTTGTTGAAGGTGTGAAGTTCCATCTTTACGGTACTTCTCTTTCCGGTGATGCTGTTGACCAGTATGCAGTTACAGACAAAAACGGTGTGGCAACTTTCAAAGATGTGCTTATCAGTGGTTCTGAACCATATACCCTTGAAGAAGTAGACACGGCTATCCGTTATGTTGTGCCAAAAAATCAGACTGCACCAGTGAAGTGGAAAGAAGTAACCACAAGAAACTTCAACAATATTTTGAAGAAGTTTACTGTAACAGTAACAAAGAGCGACGCTGAGAAAGGCGAAGCACAGGGCAATGCCAAACTTTCGGGAGCAGTTTACGGTATCTATAAGGGCGAAACGCTTGTAGATAAGTATGTTACTGATGAGAACGGTCAGTTCACTACTAAAGAATATGTTTGTGATACCGACTGGACAATCCGAGAAATCACACCGTCAGAGGGATATTTGCTTGATAAGACTATCCATGAAGTAGGTGCAGACCCGAAACTTTATGAGGTGGAACACAACCTTACTTCCAATGATGTAACCGAGCAGGTAATCAAAGGCAATGTGGCTATCATTAAACACACTGATGATGGAGAAACAAAGATTGAAACTCCTGAAAAGGGTGCTTCCTTTGAGATTTATTTGAAATCTGCCGGAAGCTATGACGCAGCCAATAAAGACGAGAGAGATACCATTGTTTGCGATGAAAATGGCTTCGGTCAGACAAAAGATATGCCGTATGGTATTTATACCGTACACCAGACTTCCGGTTGGGAAGGCAGAGAGATGATGGACGATTTTGATGTGTTCATTTCACAGAACGCACAGACGTATCGTTATCTTATCAATAACCGTAACTTTGAGAGCTTTGTCAATGTAGTCAAGGTGGACGCAGAAAGCGGAAAGAGTATTCCGTATGCAGGAGCAGGATTTAAGATTTACGACCCGCAGGGTAATCAGGTCAAAATGACCTTTACTTATCCGACACCGACCACGATTGATGTGTTCTATACCGATGCAAATGGTTCTCTTGTCACACCTGAGAAACTGGATTACGGCAAGGGATATTCTATCGTAGAGGTACAAGCTCCATACGGATATGTACTTGATGATACTCCGGTATATTTTGATATTACCGAAGAAAATTCCACAGAGGAAGGCGGCGTAACTGTTGTGAAAGTCAATAAGCCGAATATGGCACAGAAAGGTACTGTTACGGTTGAAAAGACCGGAGAAGTATTTAGCGGTGTCAATGTAAGTGGTTCTGAGGACAGTGATGTTATTTATCAGCCTGTTTATGAAGTGGCAGGACTTGAGGGTGCAGTTTATGAAGTCCGTGCTGCGGAAGATATTAGCACACCGGACGGTACACTCCGCTATTCAAAGGGCGAAGTGGTAGATACTATCACAACAAGCTCCGATGGATTTGTGAAGAGCAAAGAACTTTATCTCGGAAAATACGAGGTCAAGGAAATTACCGCACCTTATGGAATGGTAGTGAGTGGCGAAACACATACGGTTGAGCTTACTTACGCAGGTCAGAATATCTCTGTTACCGAAACTTCCACATCGTTCTATAACGAAAGACAGAAAGTTCAGGTAAGCCTTGCAAAAGCCATTGAAAAGGATAAGACATTTGGTATTGGCGACAACGGAGAAATCAAAAACATCAGTTTTGGTCTTTATGCCGCAGAGGATATTGTGTCTGTAAGCGGTACAGTTATTCCGGCTGATGGACTGATTGAGATTGTCAGCGTAAATGAAAATGGAACTGCTGTTATGAAGTCAGACCTTCCGTTTGGCAAATACTATGTCAAAGAGGTTGCAACCGATGAGCATTATGTTCTCTCTGATACGAAGTATCCGGTTGTATTTGAATACGCAGGTCAGGATACCGCAACAGTTGAAATCAAAGTGAATGATGGAAAAGAAATCAAGAATGAACTTATCTATGGTTCTGTATCAGGTAAGAAGATTGACGAGAACGGAGAAGCACTTGAGGGTGCTGTTATCGGTATCTTCAAAGCCGAAGAAACAGAATTTACAAAGGATACTGCACTTATGACGACTACCTCTGCAAAAGACGGTAGTTTTTCTTTTGCAAAAGTTCCTTATGGCAAATGGATTGTAAGAGAAATCGAGCAGCCAAAGGGATTTGTTCTTGATGAAAAAGCGTATGAGGTAAATATCAGCAAAGCCGAGCAGGTAGTTGAAATTGAGATTGTCAATGAGTATGTTCACGGCAATATCAGACTCACGAAGGTGGACGCTGAATATCCAGATAACAAACTTACGGGTGCAACCTTTGAGGTATATAAGGACACCAATGAGAACGGAAAGATTGATGATGGCGATGAACTTATCGGAAATCTTGAAGAAACCGAAACCGGAATTTATGAGATGAAAGAGCTGCTTTACGGAAAATATATTGTCCGTGAAACAAAAGCACCGGAGGGCTTCCTGCTTGATAAGGGAGAATACTCTGTTTTCATTGAGAAAGACGAAACAACTTATTCCGTTGAGAATAAGGCTGGAGTTGGATTTATCAATGAAGCTATGCGTGGAACACTGAAAATCGTCAAGACATCTTCAGACGGTAAGGTCAAAGGTTTTGCGTTCAGAGTAACCGGAGCAAACGGGTATGATATGACATTTGAAACAGATAAGAATGGCGAAATCGTGATTGAGGGACTTCGTATTGGCGAATATACCGTATCAGAAGTGGCAAACAATGCGTCTGCCGCATATATCACACCTGCCGACCAGAATGTTACTATCAAACTTGATGAAACAGCCGTTGTAAAAATGCACAATGAGTTAAGAGATACGCCGAAAACAGGAGATGATACCAATATGAAACTTTGGTATGTCCTTGCCGGACTTTCTGCTGTCGGTATCGCTGTAACTTCTGTTGTTGCACACAAAAAGAAGAAAAAGGAGAGTAACGAGTAATGGAAGCAAAGACAATTATCGCTATCGCATTAGTCGCCGTTATTGTCGGCGGCTTTATCTTTCTTCAGGTTAAAAACCGTAAGAAGTAAGTAACAAGCGAACATTAACCAGTCGGGGCAGAGCGTAAAAACTCTGTCCCTTTAATTTTTGGAGGAACATTATGAAACAACAGAAAACGGTGGAGAGCCGAGTGCTTGAAATCTTAAAGGAATGCCCGATGTCGAGGTATGATGATATGCTTCTCATTCTGCATTATTACAATCGGTACGGATATATACCTGCCGGAAATCTTCCGCTTGAGGATATTGTATTTAATTACCGAGCATACGGACTTCCTTGTTTTGAAACCATACGCAGGGCAAGGCAGAGAGTACAGTCCCTTTTTCCTGAGTATTCACGTAATCCGCAGAAAGAAGAACAGAGCGGCAGTATTTCTATTGTAATCAACATTAGCTAAGGAGGTATTTTCGTGAAAGACAAAGCAACTTTTCAGAATAAGGTCAAGGTGCTGAATAAACTCTTTGACTCCGGTTGTGATACGGAGAAAAAGTTGCAGCAGCTTGATATGGAAGCAATCCTGAAAATCCCGAATATCACGATTCCTGATATGGGTGTGATTATGGAGCTTCAGAAGAATACAAAGTCCGGTAAACTCTTTTCGTATTTGGGCGGCGGTTCTGATGAAGCAACAAAAATGAGAGGTAAGGAAAATGAAGCAACAGGAGAATAGAGCAGAGCCGCAGGAAAAGCAAATTCGATTTATAGACAGTCATTACAATTTGAAATTCTATATTCCCGATGGAGGGAAAATCAGGATTACTTTTCGTGATGGACACACAGCAGACAGAGTGTGCAAGTATATTGATGACTACCATTTGTATGTCGGAAATTGCTGCTATCATATATGCGAGTTTGCTGAAAAAATGGAGCTTAGTGGAAGTAAAGTTGAACCTGTCAATCAATCCGAACCGTCAAAAAACAAGACCAGAAACAGAGAAAAACAGCGATAAGGAGGTGCAAGAGTAATGGCACGAAAATATGACCTTATTTCTGAGCTTTACAACCGCACCTGCAAAACGGTTGTGTCAAATCCTCAGAACTGGCAGGCATTCTTGGCTTCGGCTTGCCGAAATTATAAGTTACGTTATGACGAACAGCTTCTTGTATATGCACAGCGACCTGATGCAACAGCGGTTCTTGAGATAGAGCAGTGGAACAAAATTTTTGGCAGATGGGTCAACCGAGGTGCAAGAGGTATTGCTGTTTTTGCTGATGAAAACCGTTCACGGCAAAGACTGACACATTACTTTGACATCTCAGATACTCACGAAAGCAGATATTCAAGAACAGTCCCGATTTGGGATATGCGTCAGGAATACGAAGCTGATGTGATTGAAACATTGGAAAGCACTTTCGGAGAGATTGAGAATAAGAGCAGTCTTGCCGAAGCAATTATGGGAGCAGCAAGAAATGCGGCAGAGGATAATATCCCTGATTATCTGCAAGACCTTTACTATGCAACCGAGGGCAGTTCCTTTGAGGAAGTGGAAGAGGATATTGTAGCTTCCATTTATAAAAATGTTGTAGCAAACAGTGTGGCATATATGATGATGTCAAGGCTTGGCGTTGATACGGACGGTTATTTTGAACTTGATGATTTCAGAGATGTTACTAACTTCAATACGCAGGAAACACTCAATGCACTTGGATTTGCTACCAGTGATATTGCAGAAATGGGATTGACGGAAATATCTAAAACAATTACTGCACTCAACCGTCAAAATCGCATAATTGTCGGTCAGGACAGAAATGAATACAATAAGGTTGAAAATAACGACGAAAGGAGTTTGGACAATGAACGAACTGACCTACACGATGGTGGGCGATTACAGCCTTCCGAACCTGAAACTTCCACAGCAGCCGGAAGTGACTTTGGGCAGATACGCTCAGATGAGGAGAGAGTTTCTGAAGGAACATCACAGAGTCCTTTACTACAATCTCCTGACGAGGGGCGAACTGACACAGCACTTGGCGGAAGTGGAACAGAGAGCCAGCAAGATGGAGGAAACAATCCTGAGCCAGATGGCACAGAAAGAGGGAGTGACCGAACAGATGAAAGCGGAGGATATGATGAAATGGGTTCGTCTGATGAACTCCCTTCGCAGCTCGGCACAGGAAATCGTGAAAGCGGAAGTGATATTCGCTTAGAGTATTACGACAGAACGCACGAGGATAAAAGCCTTCCGTTCTTTGGACGTGATGAAGTAATCAATGAAATTCTCAGAACGACACCACATTTGTCAGCAAGTCTGGAAGAAATTAAAGATTATTATGAACGTAATCCTGATAACAAAGACCGCACAGAGTATATAAAGAGTATTTTCAATAATGATTATACCGAACTTACTTTAGAGGACGGCAGGACAGTAGGGTACAAGACCTTTGAAAACGTTCTGCATTTGTGGGAGGGCAAATACGACAGCAGAACCGCACAGAGCTATTATGATTGGGCTGTTATTGCCCGACATTTTGAAGCTATGCGATTACTGGGAGAATTAAGTGACAGCATAAAACCATTACCGTCAATGGACGGTCAGATGACATTCATATTAGACGGTCGGGCAGAGGAAAAGAAAACCTCTGCCTTTACTTTTTCTCAGGAGATTATCGACGCTATTCTTGCGAATGGAAGCGGATTTTCTGAGGGAAAAATGCGTATTTATGAGCAGTTTGAAAAAAGTCTTTCTGCAAAAGAAAATGCCGACTTCTTGAAAAATGAATACGGTTGGGGCGGTTCTTATCCCGTCATAATCGGAGCAGGCATTGATGAGAGCCACGATGGAAAAGGTATTACGATTACGAAAGGTATCGGTAAAGAGAAGCCACATATCACGCTTTCGTGGTCGCAGGTGGAGAAGCGTATCGGGGAACTTATCCGAATGGACAGATACTTAAATCCAAAGGAAAAAGAACACTATCCTCAGTGGCTCGAAAGCCAAGAGGAACGCAGAGCCAAAATCGAGGAAATGAAAAGAAATCGTGAGATACTCTCTAATGCACCACCGGAGCAGGAGGTCGAACCAACCGAAAAAGAACCTGAAGAAGCAGAACAGCCGCAAGATGTGCAGTATGAATATCATCTTGGCGATAAGGTGTATATCGGTGCTTCTGAGTACGAAATCTTATCTGTTGATGATGAGAGAGTAATGCTCTATGACTATGATATGCCACTGTTCAATAAGGAATTTTCACGCACAGAGTTTGACAGAAAAGTGCGAGAGAATCCGATAAATGAGCATTTGATTGTAAAAGAAGAACCTGCCGAAGAAAGAAATGAAGCGGAAGAAGTTCAGACCAATATGGGCAGTATGCCGATAGAGGATTATCGAGAGATAGTAGCTTCGCAGTCAGGTTTTGACAGCTATGATGAAATGTATAAGCAGGGGTATCGCATAGGAAACGGTTACGATAAAGAGCCTGAGCCGGTAGTTCCCGCTTGGGAGCAGAAGAAAAAGGTCAAGGGCTTTGACCTGCACCCTGATGTGCCTATGGCAGACCGT
>ENA-OZKV01001024-OZKV01001024.1-human-gut-metagenome-genome-assembly--contig:-NODE-1024-length-11932-cov-5.257472_pt1 | contig 11932 bp, 5 predicted proteins | sample MGYA00244829_ERZ653770 | MGnify/ENA primary metagenome ERZ653770 (study PRJEB26926, sample SAMN06165244) | human gut metagenome | biome: ENVO:00009003; feature: ENVO:2100002; material: ENVO:00002003... | reverse complement strand
GGCTCGGAGATGTGTATAAGAGACAGATTTTGAGGAAAGGAAATATGTTATATGAAAAGGTTGTTAAAAGGGAGTCTGGCGATAGCTTCGGCTGCAGTAATATTTGCAGGAAATATGTCATTTACAGCGGTTAATGTATTAGCTGATAGTAACGAAACGGAAGTTATTCCATCAATAGATAATACTGTTTATACAGGTACATGGGGAACATGTAATTGGATCTATGATAATGGAATACTAACAATTAGCGGAGGAGTTGCAGAGGGCTCGAAATCATGGGACAGTTATAAGAACAATATTGAAAAGATTGTTATAACAGGAAAGATTACATTTGACAAAGAGACATCATTGTATGGATTGTTTAGCAAGATGACATCTTTAAAGACAATTGAGGGGCTTAGTAACCTTGATACAAGTAAAGTAACTGATATGGATTCAATGTTTCGTGACTGTAGTTCTCTAGAAACATTGGATGTCAGCGGCTTTAATACCTCTAATGTTGAAAGAATGGATGGCATGTTTTATGAATGCCAAAAGCTTCAGAATATAGATGTATCTAAGTTTGATACAGGTAAAGTAAAGAGTATGGATTTCATGTTTTCTGGATGTAAATCAATAACATATCTTGATGTAAGTAATTTTGATACATCTAAGGTTACTGATATGAGAGCTATGTTTCAAGGCATACAATGTGAAGAACTTGATTTAAAGAACTTTGATACATCAAAAGTTACGGATATGGAATGGATGTTTGGCAAAGATACGAAATTGAAAAAAGTTGACGTAAGCAGCTTTGACACGTCTAACGTAACAGATATGTCTAACATGTTTTATTTATGCTACAAATTATATAATTTAGACATTAGTGGTTTTGATATGAGCAAAGTTACCAAAATGACTGAGATGTTTAATGGCGCCAGCCTGGTAACTATAAAGGTTCCTTCTAAGCTTTCAGAGGATAGAGATACATTTTTGAAAGAAATGAAATCGGGAATGAGATCTGGAAAATGGATTGATGAAACAGCCGATATTAATTATGATAACAAAGCATCAGTCGAATTATCAGAAGGACATTCATATAAGTTTAATCCGGGAAAAATGTATGTCATGTTAAATATGACTAATACAACTGAAGGCAAGGAACTGGCAGCAAGTGTTAAGGGAGGGGCATATGATTATACTTACAAGTTTATAATGTACAACCCTTCTGCTGATAAGTGGACACTTCTTAGTGACTATAGTTCATCACGTTCATATATTCTTAATATGAAAGGAAACGGCGAAAGAAAGATATATGTAGATGTCAAGGACGCACTGGGTAATGTAGTAAGAACATCAAAGACAATAACGCTTACAGGGCAGGAGCCTCTTACAGTCGAAGCATCTAAGAATGAAACAGACAAGCAGGTGACATTCACAGCTGCAGCAGCAGGCGGTTCATCAGATTATACATATAAGTTCATTGTATATAACAAGACAACAGGAACATGGGGCATAGTACAGAACTACAGTGATAAGAACACATGCACATGGACTAAGGGCAGTGCCGGAGACAGAGACTTCTATGTTGATGTTAAGGATTCAGATGGAAATGTTGAAAGAAGCCAGGCAATGAATGTAAAGATTGAAAGTACTAAACCGACAGCAGTACTTACACCAAGTGCAACAACACTTTCAGCAGGCGGTAAGCTTACACTTACTGCTTCAACTGATAAGAGCGGATGTACATACAAGTTCTTAATCTACAATCCATCAACTAACCAGTGGTTTAAGTTACAGGATTTCAGCAGCAAGAACACTTGTACATGGACGGCTGGAAGCAACGGAACAAGACAGTTCTATGTTGACGTAAAGGATGCCAGCGGCAATGTGACAAGAAGCAAGGCTGTTAATGTGACAATCGGTGGAGAAGGAACATTGTCAGTAAAGACAACAGTAAGTGCTAATACATCAAAACCGGGAGATAAGATAACATTTACAGCAGTAGCAACAGGTGGTAAGGCAGGTTATACATACAAGATGGTTGTATACAACAAGACAACCAAGACATGGGGACTTGTGCAGAACTTTAACGCTAATAACAAGATAACATGGACATCGGGTAGTGCCGGAGACAGAGATTTCTATATTGATGTTAAGGATGCTGACGGCAAGGTTGTCAGAAGTTCAGTTATGAATGTGAAGACTGCTAATTAAATAAGAGCAATTGAATAATTGGTGACGAAAAGGGCAGGAGTTCTAACGATTGATTTTGAATTGTTAGGGCTTCTGCTTTTTATTGCTTTACTGGCGGAAGCAGCAGAGGAGATACTTTTTGAGGGCTTTTAAGGCTTTTTAAGAGTGGGGTGAAACTTTGATTAATTGATGAAAGCCTACTAACTCACAAGCTATGAGTGATTTCGTAGGTATTTTTTGAATGTGTTTTGCTAATGAACTGTCAGAAGCCTACTAATCAAGAATAAAGTGGAATTATAGTAGGTCTTTTGCAGAGGGAGTTATTTTTGCCTAACATTTCTACATTATAAGACCTATTGTTGACACATAATGACGATATATACATGGCTTTGTTATATATTAGACTAAATTACTTGATTATTAGATGCTATCGGGTGTATTATTTTAGTGATAATTATTTAATGTTTCTTAAAGAAACGGGAAGGGGAATATGAAAAAGAAGATTAAAAGAGCAGTTGCGACTGGAATGTCGTTGGCAATGGGAACAGTTATTATGACATCAGACGTAATGGTGTCTCCTGTTATGGCATCTCAGATTAATGGAGAGAAGCCTTATGCTGTAGAGTTATATGCAGCAAGTAATGCATCATATAATGGATTGTACTACTCCACTAGTGGTTCATATGCAACAATTACTGGATATGATGGACAGAGTACAGATATTGTTATTCCGGAGAAGATAGGAAGTTATACTGTTAATACAATTGAGTATGGGGCATTTAAGGATAATAATAAGATAACAAGTGTCAAGATTCCATCAACAGTAACACAGATTGGTAATTCATACGGTTCGGGAGCGTTTGAGAATTGTGCTAATCTTAAGTCCGTTAGTATAGCTGCTGGTGCAGAGACAGCATATATTGGTGATGCAGCATTTAAAGACTGTACTTCTCTAGAGGAGATAACAGTACCGGGTAATTATACAACAATATATTCAGATGCTTTTCGTGGATGCCGTTCACTTAAGAAATTCGTATACAATGATAATGGTATCAGCAGAAAGATACAGAACAGAGCATTTTATGAGTGCACATCACTTGTAAGTTTGTCGTTACCAACATCATTGAATTCTATTGGAGATGAGGCGTTTTCAGGATGCAGTTCACTGACTGCGGTAGATATTCCAGAGGGAGTTAAATTAATTGAATATGGAGTATTTAATAATTGTAAATTGCTAAAAAAAGTTGTAATACCTTCAACAATACAGAGAATTGGAAATAGTTATAATACAGGAGCTTTTCAAAACTGTACATCATTATCAACAGTAACAATAAAAGAGGGAAGTCAGGCAGCTACAATAGGAAGCAATACATTTTCTGGCTGCTCAGCAATTACTTCTATTGTGATTCCAGGCAATTACAGTAATGTAATGGATAGTGCTTTTAAAGATTGTAAAGGACTAAAGACACTTACATATTCACCATCAATAAATGGAATAACACATAAGATTGGAAGTTATGCTTTTGAAAACTGCCAGTCTCTTGCACAGGTTACATTGGGAACAGGTCTGGAGAGCATTGATACTAAGGCATTTTATAATGATAGTATGATAACAGAAGTTAATATACCGGTTGGAGTGAAGAGTATTGGACAGGAAGCATTTTCTAATTGCACAAGATTGTCAAAGCTGATACTTCCAGAAGGACTTACTGTTATTAAATCAGGAGCATTTGCATCATGCAAATCTCTGAAGTCAGTAGTAATTCCATCTACAGTAACCAGAGTGACAGATAGTTATGTCGCGGGAGCTTTTGAGAACTGCACGGGTCTTACATCTGTAACATTTAAAGAAGGAATTGCAGAAGCAGTAATTGGGCAGGATAGTTTCAACGGTTGTCAGTCACTTTTATCTGTTATTATTCCGGGCAATTATGGCAAAATTGGTGATAGTGCATTTAGAAACTGTACATCGTTAAAAAGTTTTAAATATGCTCAATCAGTCAATAATATTGAACATACAGTGGGAAGTTCAGCATTTAGGGATTGTAAATCTTTAACAAGCATAACACTTGAAAAAGGACTTAAGACAATTGATTCATATGCTTTCTGCAATACTAACGTCGATAAGCTTGATGTTCCAGAAGGTGTAACACAGATTGCTGCTGCGTCATTTATGGACTGTAAGAATCTTGCATCTGTTAACATTCCTTCTACAGTAAGCAGTATTGGGGGAGCATATTATGGTGGAGCATTCGAAAGTTGTGCTAAATTAACAGCAGTCAATATTGCAGGCAACAAGAATATTGAAGCTTCGATAGGTTATAGTGCATTTAAAGACTGTGTTATGTTAAAGAATATAGTTATCCCTGGCAATTATAACAGTATTGGAGAGTATGCATTTTCGGGTTGTTCAAGTCTTACAGGCTTTGAATATAAGAAGAGCTCATATGATTTTGCTAATCAGAGTATTGGAAGTCATGCATTTTACCAGTGCATAAAATTAAATGATGTGAAGCTTCCAACTACATTAGGTACTATAGGAAGCTATGCCTTTTATGGCTGCTCTGTATTGCAAAAGGCTGTGATTCCAGAGGGCGTAAAGACAATAGGCAATAATTCATTTGAAGGATGCAAGGCACTGGAAACTGTTACAGTTCCATCAACAGTGGAAAGCATTTCCAGAGCATGCTTTGAAGGCTGTACAAGATTGAAGAATGTTATAATAGCTAAAGGTGATACTGATGCTAAGATAAGTTCTTATGCATTTCAGGATTGTACTTCATTAACTGATATATCTGTACCAGGTAATTATGTTAATGTAGACAGTTATGCGTTTAGCGGATGTACTAATCTTTCAAAGTTTTCATGGGAAAAGGGAATGTATGGTTATAACAATCAGTCTCTGAGTGGATATGTTTTTGATAATAATAATAATCTTTCAGTGGCATCACTGCCTTCAACTCTTGGAACAATAGATAAGAATTCATTTTATAATGTCAAATCAACATTTGTGATTGAAGGTGAAACTGGTTCAGAGGCAGAGAGTTACGCTAAGACAAAAGGAATAACATTCAGAAAATATTCACAGCCATTATCAATTAATGCTGTAATATCACCATCAGGTAGTGCCAAGGATGGAGATGTTATTAATATTCAGGCAAATGCATCTGGCGGTTCATTGGATTATCTGTACAAGCTTGTTGTTTATAATGAAGATACGGGTAAATGGGGCATTGTCAGAGATTATGGGGAGACAAGCGGATTCACATGGGCATCCTCAACTGGTAACAGAAAGTTTTATGTTAAGGTTAAGGACAGTACAGGCAAAGAAGTGTTAAGTCCGGCTTTGATTAGCATTAACAAAAAGCTTGAAGCTAAGGCATCATATAAGTATGTGAATAATAATATTGAGTTTACAGCTTTAGCTAATTATGGCAGTGGTAATTACCAGTACAAATTCATTGTTTACAATGTAGATACAGGTAAATGGGGAATTATTCAGGATTACAGCAGCAAGAATACATGTGTATGGAATGCTTCTGGAGCATCAGCAGGTAACAGAAAGTTTTATGTTGATATAAAGGATTCTAACGGAACCGTTGCAAGAAGCGCGGCAATGAATGTTAGTACCCAGACAGGTCTTAATGTATCGCTTAAATCATCAGCAGCACAGGTTAATCCGGGTGCTTCAGTAAAGCTTACTGCTAATGCCACAGGAGGAAACGGAAGCTATCAGTACAAGTTCATTGTTTATAATACAGCGACAAAGCAGTGGGGTAAGGTTCAGGATTACAGCAGCAGTAATACATGTACATGGATTGCAGGAGCAGCAGGAACTAGACAGTTCTATGTTGATGTAAAGGATGCAAGTGGTAAGGTTGTAAGAAGTGCTGTTAATACTGTTAATGTTGGAAACGGTATGAGTGTCACTGCCACAATTAGTACAAATGTTAATAAGGTTGGAGGTAAGGTTACAATAAGCGGTGCAGCAACAGGTGGAGCAGGCAGCTATCAGTACAAGTTTATTGTATACAATAAGACAACTAAGACTTGGGGTCTTGTTCAGAACTTCAGCACGAACAACAAGATAACATGGACAGCTGGAAGTGCCGGAGACAGAGAGTTTTATATTGATGTTAAGGACGCTGATGGTAAGGTCGTAAGAAGTTCAGTAATGAATGTTAAGACAAGCAAATAAAATAGTGTTAAATAAAAGCGGCAATCATGAGTAATGCATAGGTTGCTGCTTTTTTAATTCTAATAAAAAATTTACATTGGATTTTTCACCCCATTGCATAATCCCAAAACATGTTATATAATATAATGACATATGAGATTATATTGCTACGAAGAGCCAATAGGAGGATATGATGACAAGAACATACGCTGTTAAGTATAAGAGTAAATCAAAGATGTTAACAACACCTGAGCAGGTTGCCAAGACTGAGGAAGATATCAAGGCATTAGCACTTGTTAAGGATGCAGTTATTAAGGAAGACGGACAGGTTGTTACTGTTGAGGTTGAGAATGAGGAAGATTTCGAACCGGTTATGGACAGAGTAGTCAACATTTTCAGAAGAATTGATGACAAGTCTGAGGTTTCATACAAGTTCGGTCTTAACCGTGAATAATTCGAAGACTATTGATTAGAGTAAGCCTGTGAAGCCGTAGACTGCGTCACAGGCTTATATTATGTGTATGCCGGAACGGGTATGAATTGTTTATGTATTATGTTTATAAAGGAGTAAAACAGTGAGTTTAGAAAGTGAAATTAAGAAAAGAAGGACATTTGCCATTATCTCTCACCCGGATGCTGGTAAGACTACATTAACAGAGAAGTTCCTGCTTTACGGAGGAGCTATTAACCTTGCAGGTTCTGTAAAGGGTAAGAAGACTGCCAAGCATGCGGTTTCTGACTGGATGGAGATTGAGAAGGAAAGAGGTATTTCGGTAACTTCTTCAGTTCTTCAGTTTAACTACGAAGGCTACTGTATTAATATCCTTGATACTCCGGGACATGAGGATTTCTCCGAGGATACTTATAGAACTCTTATGGCAGCAGATTCTGCGGTCATGGTTATTGACGCTTCTAAGGGTGTTGAGAAACAGACTATCAAGCTTTTCAAGGTATGTGTTATGAGACACATTCCTATATTTACATTTATCAATAAGATGGATAGAGAGGCTAATGACCCATTTGAGCTTCTTGATGAGATTGAGAGCGTACTTGGAATTGCTACATGCCCAATTAACTGGCCTATCGGCTGCGGTAAGGAATTCAAGGGCGTATATGACCGTAAAGAGAAAAATGTTTCTTTATTCAAGGCAGCCATGAATGGTCAGAAGGAAGTTGATACTGAGATTGTTGACGCATCAGATGAGGCTGTTCTTAAGGACAGAATTGGTGATGCCTTCTACGACAAGCTTCAGGAAGATATCGAACTGTTAGACGGAGCGAGTGCAGAGTTTGACCAGGAAATGGTAAGTGCTGGTGACCTTACACCGGTATTCTTCGGTTCAGCGCTTACTAACTTTGGTGTACAGACTTTCCTTGAGCATTTCTTATCAATGACAACTTCTCCGCTTCCAAGAAAGTCTGACCAGGGAGTTATTGATCCATTTACTGAGGAATTCTCAGCATTTGTATTCAAGATTCAGGCTAATATGAATAAAGCACACAGGGATAGAATTGCTTTCATGAGAATATGTTCAGGTAAGTTTGAAGCCGGAATGGAAGCTAACCATGTACAGGGTGGCAAGAAGATAAGACTCAGCCAGCCTCAGCAGATGATGGCGGAGGAGAGGCATATTGTTGATGAGGCATATGCAGGAGATATTATCGGTGTATTTGATCCGGGAATATTCTCTATCGGTGATACTATCTGCAAATCTAACAAGAAATTTGCATTTGAGGGTATACCTACATTTGCACCAGAACATTTTGCAAGAGTAAGACAGATTGATACTATGAAGAGAAAACAGTTCATTAAGGGTATCAACCAGATTGCACAGGAAGGTGCGATTCAGATATTCCAGGAGTTCAATACAGGAATGGAAGAGATTATCGTGGGCGTTGTTGGTGTCCTTCAGTTTGAAGTTCTCGAATACCGTCTTAAGAATGAATACGGTGTTGATATCAGACTTGAGCCGCTTCCATACGAGCATATCCGCTGGATTGAGAATCCTGAGGAAATTGATGTGAACAGAATTGTTGGTACATCAGATATGAAGAAGATAAAAGACCTTAAGGGCAATCCGCTTCTGGTATTTGCCAATAGCTGGTCTGTTAATATGGTACTTGAGAGAAATGAAGGCTTGAAGCTTTCAGAATTTGGAAGAAACTAGTTAATACGATACGTTCAGGAGTCAGGTGATTACATGAAATCAGGATACAAATGTAGTGCAAAAAGAATAGCCGCAATTGGTGTCATGTTATGTATGCTTGTGCTGACATGCCTCACGGTTACTTCTGTACTTAATACTAAGGCGGAAGAGGCCATTGGTCAGGGGCATGTTGATTATGATGTTACAGGCTTAAGAATCAGAAAAGGTCCTACAACAAACAGCAGTATTATTACAACTGTAAGCGGTGGATTTAAGTTTGATATATATGAAGAGACAACTGATGATGATGGCGACACATGGTATGGCATAGGCTTTTATCTTAATGGCAGTTATGAGAGAGGCTATATATATGGCGGTTATATAACTGTTGATAAGAGAAATGATTATAAGCCGGATGCGGATTTCGAGGAGTACCTTGATTCGCAGGGGTTCCCGGATAGTTATAAGGATGGGTTAAGACAGCTTCATGTGCAGTATCCTAACTGGGTGTTTGTGGCGGACCATAATGGAAAAGACTGGTCTGATGTTGTGGAAAACCAGAATGTAATTGGAAGAAGTCTCATATACGGTTCAGCAGTATCTTCGTGGAAGTCAGTTGCTGATGGCTGTTATGATTGGGAATCAGGTAAATATACAGGACTAGATGGAAGCTGGGTTCAGGCGTCATCTGCTCTTGTTGAATATGCACTTGATCCAAGAAACTTTCTGAATGATACTAATATATTCATGTTTGAAAATCTTGCATTTGACGGTTCGTTACAGGATGAGAGCGGTCTTGAGAGTATGGTTAGCGGTACATTTATGGAGGATTCAAACCATGATTTGTCATATGAAGGAACTGATTATACATATATAACCGGTCTGCTTTTTGCAGGACAGAAATCGGGTGTGAGCCCTTATCACCTTGCATCAAGAATACTGCAGGAACAGGGGTATGATGGACATGGCAGCAGTATATCAGGAACACAGTCTGGTTACTATGGATATTATAATTATTATAATATTGGAGCATCCCCAAGTGCAGGTTCAACTGCTGTCCAGAATGGGCTTAGATATGCATCAAGAACAGATGAAAGTTCATTAAGACCTTGGAATTCAAGAATGAAATCCATTATCGGCGGTGCAATTTTTCTTGGACAGAGTTATATAAACAAAGGACAGAATACTCTTTATTATGAAAAGTTTGATATGACTGGAAGAGGTCATCAGTATATGACCAATGTACTTGCTCCAAGAAGTGAATCAGTTAAGAGTGCACAGGGGTATAGCGACAGTAATAAGAATAATATTGCGTTTATATTCAGAATACCTGTCTATGAGAATATGCCTGAAAATGTATGTGAAATTCCAACAGGAGACGGTAGCCCTAATAACAGATTATCTGACTTATATGTTGATGGCTATTCATTAACACCAACATTCAGTCTGTATACAACAGAATATAGTCTTATTGTTGATTATGATACTTCATCTGTATATGTTGGAGGTTCAACACTTGATTCTTCAGCAGATGTAAGCGGACTGGGATATCATGATCTTTCAGTTGGAAGTAATGATATTACAATTACTGTTACAGCAGCTAATGGCGATGATCAGGACTATACTATAACTGTTGTAAGACAGGATAAAGAACCTGATCCAACACCGGAACCAGATCCAGAACCGGATGTTGCTTATCCGGGATTTTCAACAACATTATCTGTTGATGAGGATGAAAAATACATAAGTGGTTTAACTGTATCAGGTTATGTCCAAGATGTGCTTGATAAGATTGATAATTATAATGGTGCTTATTCTAAGATACTTAATAAGAATGGCAATGAGAAAGATGGATTAGTTGGTACTGGCGATATCCTTATAACATATAATTCTTCTGGCGAAGAGGTCAGCAGATATGAGATTGTTATATATGGGGATGTCAATGGCGACGGAGAGATTGATTTGTTTGATTTTGCACAGATAAAGAGATCTATATTAGGTATAGCAGACCCGTCAGGAGTATATTGGAAGGCGGCCGACTGTAACAGAGACGGAGAACTTGATTTGTTTGATTTTGCTATGGTTAAGAGGTATATTCTTGGGGTAGGAAGCATCAATCAATAATTACGGTTTGAAAGGATGACTATGAATAAGATAAAAAAATTACTTGCTTTTATAGGTGTACTGGCAATGTGCATTGCATTGATTCCTGCGTATTACGCTAAGGCTGACGAGCAGGCTTCTATATCTATAAGTTCAGCAAGCGGAACAGTTGGAAGTAAGATAACGGTAACAGTTACTATATCTGCATCTGATATTATAGATGTTGCGTTAGTTCCAGTATCATATGATAAGTCGATTATAAAACCAGTAGGTGCTGGTAATAGCGGAGTTGTATCATTTGCACTTCTTGATGCATCGGCATATGGTTCAACAGAATCTATATCTATGGAATTTGAAATTATCGCTGCAGGAACAACAACACTTAGCGTTGCAGGAGATGCAAAGATATCTGTTAATGGAGAACCTGCAACAGTCAGCAGTTCCTCATCAGGAAAGGTCACTGCAAAAGCTCCAGCCAGCTACTCATCAGACAACACATTAAAGTCCCTGCAGATAAGTCCGGGAACGCTTTCACCAGCATTTTCACCAGACAGGACAACATACAATGCAACTGTTGATGCTGATGTTACAGAGCTAGTTGTAAGTGCTGCCGCTAATGACAGTGCTGCCAAGATAAGCATAAGCGGAAGAAGAATGGACCCGGGAAGTAATACAACAACAATTACTGTTACTGCGGAAGATGGTTCAGTTAAGAAATATATAATATATACAACAAGACTTGAGGATGGTCAGGAAGCAACAACAGAGGCTGAGTCAAAGACAGAAGCTGTTACAGAAGATGCATCACAGGCGGTTAATAATGATGGAACTGTGACGATAGATGGCAGGAAGTATTCTGTTGTAAAGGATTATTCAGGAATCACAATTCCAGATGGATATCAGGAGATTGACTATGATTATAATGGTCAGAAGATAAATGCGGTTAAAGGCATAAAGACAGGTCTTATCCTTATGTATCTTGAAAGTGAAGATGGAAAAGGCGGGTTCTACATCTATGATGAGACTGCGAAAACATTTTCACCATACAATACTGTTGCAGAACCAGAGATAACATATGTTGTTCTGCCTATAACGAACTCGTTAGATAAGCCGGCAGGTTATGCACTTACAAGGTTTACCATGAATGGTAAAGAAGTGCAGGTACTTATGGACGCTGACAGACAGTACTGCCTGTTCTATGGAGTAAGTTCTCTTGGAGAGAAGGGATGGTTCAGATACAGGGTAAGTGATGGCTCGATTCAGGCGTATTCTGTTGTGAAATCTGACACTGCTAATGCTCTGTCTCTTATACACATCTCCGAGCCCACGA
>ENA-OZKV01001008-OZKV01001008.1-human-gut-metagenome-genome-assembly--contig:-NODE-1008-length-12206-cov-11.229446_pt1 | contig 12206 bp, 8 predicted proteins | sample MGYA00244829_ERZ653770 | MGnify/ENA primary metagenome ERZ653770 (study PRJEB26926, sample SAMN06165244) | human gut metagenome | biome: ENVO:00009003; feature: ENVO:2100002; material: ENVO:00002003... | reverse complement strand
CCATTTTTTACCTGCCGAGGTGAACAAGGTAATCGTTGTAGGTAACAACGGTAGTAAAATAACTGAAGCTACTACTTATGCAGATTTACAAAAAAAACTGGCAATCGCCGAGCAGCAAGATCCGCAAAAACTTGACCTTTACAAAGAAGTTGAATTGACTTCTGTGGAGGGGCAAGACGATTTAGGACACCCGCTTTACAAAGCGAATGTGGTGCTTGAACCGCGTGTATCCAGAATCGAAATCGGCGCATTCAAGTATAATGCTATTGCTGAAGGCACCCCACGTAAGTATACGAGCATTGAGGTTCAACAGGTTATGTTGAACAACTATTTTACAACAGCTGATTTTCAAGTTGGAACAGCCAGTACCGTATCCAAGGAAGAAATCACAGCAGCTTCTGTGTTCGGTATTTTCGAAGAAGCTGCCCAAGCAGGCGCAACAAACCCCGTATGGTATAGCGACGTGTTCAGTGCTGACAAATCTGCAGATCCTGCAACCAAATTGCAAGTAATTACATTGGATGCAGCTGCACAGTATGAGCATGCTTACACAGAAGGAAATGTCCGTCCTGCATATCACTTCTTCCCTAAAGATGATGCGATTGGCACCACCAACCATCCTCAGGTACTTGTAAAATTGATCGGTACAAAGTCTGATGGAACTAAGGAACCTCTTTACCTGGCTACCAGTACATTCAATCCGGCTGTTACAGCAGATTTCGCCAAGATTTACGTCATGAACTTTGAATTTGATGATGAAGACTTGGATAATCCTCAAAAATGTGTGGAGGTAACTGTTGACGTCATGAGCTGGGATGTAGTTCCCGTCACTCCTGAATTTTAATAATTGATAACCCGATACAGAGGGCGAAAGTTCCGCCCTCTGTATCCTTTAACACTTCAATCACATATATATATGAAATTGACGAATATTGTTTTCTGCCTGACGTTGCTCGCCGGAGCCGCCACATCCTGCATCCGTGAGGATCTGGACGACTGCCTGAGCACGAACAAGTTGTTGCTCAGTTACAAGGGCGACGGCACCACGGAGATATTCCCCGACAAGATCTGCCGGGTGGAGATGTTCATATTCGATGCAGAGAATCGATGCGTCAATTCGAGTATCTTACCAGAGGAACAAGTTAAGGGCCGCACGGCTATGCTTCCCCCGCTCGCTGCCGGTGATTACCGGATTGTCTGCCTGGGGAACACCCACCACACGAAGGTCGATGGCATCGCCACGGGCGATTTCGGCCGGATGCTCTTTGCCGCCGGGGATTATTTCGACGAGAAACAGGTTGCCGGCAACGATTCGCTTTACTATGCAGCCACCTCTTATACCGTACTGCCTTACAGCGGTCGTGAAGAGGAGAACCAGACCAAAACCATAGAGTTCGCCAGCTCTCACTACGATTTGTTGGTGGAAGTGGCCGGAGTTCCCGCCACAGGAAACCGAGCAGGCTCGCTGCCTGTGCTTGAGATATGCGGAGTCTCACCCTGTACCGATTTCAAGAACCGGGCCTGCGGGGAGGCGACCGACTATTTGCTTGAAACAGAATACGAGGCCGGGAAAGCGTTGCTCACAGCCCGTACCAATATAATGCGTCACAAGGATCACGAGAACGTGAATATCCGCTTGAGCGCCGTTCCGAACGGAGAGACGCTGGCCGAAGTCAACCTCGCCGAGTTCCTTGCCGACAATCCCGTCATAGACTGTTCCAAACACGAAGTGCTCATCCCGATACGTATCGAGTTCAAGTCGGGAGAAATCACGGTAGGCGTCCCCGAATGGTACATCGAACAAGTGAAACCTGAGTTTTAAGATCGAACCCAAAAGAATATGCTGAACACAAGAAAAATATTATACTGGGCGGTTACAGCGGTATGCTGTGGCTTGTTGCCTTTCGGGTGTGTCAAGGAGGATGCCGCATCGCTCGGCGAACGGCACGATGTGGCGGTGCGGCTCAATGTGGGGACACGTGCCGTCAGCGAAACCGACGGTACGCCTACCGATGCAGAGTCTGCCATCCATACACTTCGTGTCTATGCTTTCGTAGGCGGCCAGCCTGCGGGCCATTACTTTACAGACGATGTGGAAAACCTTCCGCACACGTTCTTCATGGATCTTACTTTTTATTCGACTACAACGCAGCGAGTGGACTTCTACGTCGTGGCAAACGAAGGAGCCATGTTGGTTCAAGGTTCGGGTGCCCCCGAGTCTCTGTCTGAGACAACATCGGAAAACCAGTTGAAGGCATATTGGTTCACTGAATTGCGGGACGTAACGACCTACGGCCTTCCGATGTTCTGTGAACAGCAGGCAACACTCGACTTCACGAATGTAAGCGATGAAATCCCGACTGATCCCGAACATACCGGACATACCCTGCTTGATTACGACATCACGTTCGAGTTGCAACGCCCCGTGGGGAAACTCGGCGTATTTGCAGCCAAGCCGCAAGGCGAGACCGGAGAGTTGCGGATAACAGGACTGACAATGCTGTCTTCCGGTACACTTACACGTAACTACCTTATGCCGCAGACCGATGAAACGCTGAAGGACATAACGAGCATCGTCGGAGACTTTGAGTTGGAAGTGGTCGGGGAAGCGGTAACTAAAGAGTTGGCTAACGGCATCAGCGAAGATGAACGGAAGAATCCGGAAAATTATACCGCCGTGCTGAATGTGCCTTTCTACCCGTTTGAGAACCCGTGGGGCAGCAGCGCTTGGAATGCCAAGGGCGATGAGAAAGGCAACGTTCTTCAAATCGATTACTCATTCGGCGAAGGGAATGCACGCACCGGGTTGGTTTACCTGCCCCCGATTGTGAGAAACTGCTATTACACGGTGTGCTGCCTGATGCACAATGACGGCAAGATAACAGTTGAATATAGGGTAGCCGACTGGGAAGGTGTAACATATCCGCTCGGATTTGACTATCCGAGTTACGAGAACCCTATCACACCGGCAAACGGCACTTCACTTCCCGGAGGAGGGAAATATCCTCAGCCGACAGTCTGGTTTAACTCTGATCCTGATTCCCCACTCGGAAGTTACTCGTTCAGTTTCAAGATGACAGGTCCCACCGGACAGAAGTGGACTCCCACGTTGCTCAACAATCCCGGAAAATTCAAGGTGTCGGTTTACCAGAATGGGACGGAGATTACGGATGCCGACAAGTGGGTGGCTTCCCCGGACGCTTATGAAATACGGGTCAGGGCAGTGTCAGCCGAGAATGTAGGTGACACCGTAAGTCTGGGTATCAGTTATAAACCGACTTGGAGCGAAGCAAGTTCGCTGCTGTTGATTAACGGACTGACCAACGACCTGAAATGGGAAGAAAGCACGCTTGCCGAAACTATTGTGATAAAACAAATAGAAATACCTCAAAATTGACGAGCTATGAAACAGCTATTACATCATATTGTTTTCTGCTGCATGGTGGTTTTGTGTTTTACCGCCTGCGACAAGGATGACGCCTTGTGCGTTTCCGGATCGGGAGGAGACGGCAACAGTATCATACTCGACCTTGCATCCGCATCGTTACCCGTGACCCGTGCGACCGTCCAAGCTACAGGTGCGGAAATCGCGGTCAGCCATCTTGATGTGCTGATTTTCAAGGAAGACGAAACGAAAGTATGGCACGAACGGGTAAGAGGCAGTGCGGGTGGTAGCGGTAAAATCACCTTGTCCGCCAAGAGAAGCGATTTTGCTGCAGATGAGGCATATTGGGTATATCTGATAGCCAACAGCACAGCGGATGTCAGCGTGTTCGAAACCAAAGACTTCGATTTGGGCGATCTCAAAGGAATGGTGCAGGAAGACGAACGTATCCACGTAACCGGACTGGACGTCATCGGTGCTCCACAAACATTCCTGATGGACGGCGTCGCCTATCCGAAAGAGACGAACGAGCCTGAAACCGTGGCTCCCGTCGTGCTGAACAACGGAACGGAGGCCGACAACACGGAGTTGCAGGTGGTTCTGCGCCGTGCGGCAGCCAAGATTGTGGTCAAGATAAGCAAAGGTCAATACGTGGAGTTTGATAACAGCCCGGCAGCCAGTAACGCAGGATACTACTTGCGAAACATGCCTTACACTACATCTGTGGTACCACCCGTGAGTATGGATGAAGACTATGCCAAGCTGAGAACCCCTGATTTGTTCAACGGCGACTATTTTGATTGGACACCAGATGTAATTACCGTGACGGCTTATGCTTATGCCCATGTTTGGGAAGATGCAAGTACCCTGGAAAAGGAGGTGCGCCTGATCGTAAACATCCCGATGAATTATACGCCTCACAATGAAGACGGTTCTACCGGAGATCCGCAATTCATGGAGAGCAGCTATTACCAGATTCCGGTCAGTGCGGACAAGGAATTGAACCGCAATACCTGTTACGAAGTCTTGGTTACGGTCAATGCCCCGGGAGGCAGCAACCCGTTGAAACCGGTTGAATTGACAGATATAGCGTACTCAGTATACGATTGGGAGAAAGAACAGATAAATGTCGGTGGCGAAGACAACCGTCCCGCATATCTCACGCTGAACGAGTACGAGATGGAGATGCACAACATGGAAGAGGACAATACAACACTGGAGTTTGCCTCTTCATCGGAAGTGACAGCAGAAATCACTAAAGTATATTATATCAACAAGTTCGGACAGGAGCAGGAGTTGGAAAAAACCAATAACAGAAGCAATCCGGATGAATGGGGCGAGCAAGACGGCTGGGATTACAAAAACCGCTGTACGATTAAGATTACACCTGATGAAAACATCACGGGTAATATCAATATCTATGGTGACATTCCAGGCAACAATGCTGTGAGGTTCATCGAGTTCACGGTTAGAAATAAGGAAGGTATTTCCCGCCCTGTCACGGTGGCACAGTATCCGTTGACCTATATCACGAATGTGGAAGGATATTATTCTTATCGCGATGACTTTGTGAGCACAGCTTCAGATGGAACCAGAGGTGTCACTACATGGGAACTTCTGGCAGGAAAGGAAGTAAACAAGGGACAGCAGTATTCTTCCGAACAGGTTCCATATGACGAAAGCACAGCTTGGATATGCGGATGTTCTTGGAACAGAAATAGATGGTCCTACAGCAAGAATGGAACGGGATTCTTCGGTTCTAAAATTGCACAAAAATTTAATAGTGAGACAGGTTTGTGTACTATTTATTATGCACGTTGGTCTGAATCCAGAACTCGGAGGCCTTACAAATATACTTACAATACAACTACGGGTAGTGTTAATGGTCTTAACAATCACCGTATGTACCATGTGACCATCACAGCAACTTCGGACGAATACACCTTGGGGCGTCCCCGTATTACAGATGGCAAGACAGATCCGGGTGAAGACAATGCCGTGGTGGTATCACCGTCGTTCATGCTTGCCTCCCAATTAGGGGCGGTGATGGCTGCCGACAATGTAAATATGGCTGCTGAGCACTGCGAACGATACGTGGAGGTGGCAAGGGACGGAACGGTATATGATGACTGGCGCTTACCAACAAGGGCTGAGATAGAGATTATTTATAAATACCAGAATGATTCGGATGTGATGGACGAAGTGCTTGCTGGCGATAGGTATTGGAGCGCGTCAGGTCGTGTTCCCAAACCGGGCATTGGCCAAACTGAGGACCAAGCTATCCGCTGCATACGTGATGCCTATGACAAGAAAACCGGTAAATAGAAAGGAGGATGTATATGGATAAGAATATGATACAAAGATGGATACATACGGGCATGGTTCTGGTTGCGATAGCTGTTCTGTTGGTTTCCTGCCGACAGGATGAGTGGTTGGACCCGTCACCCGCAGCCCGCGAAGGCTACGTGGCGCTCAGGTTCAGCGCAGATATTCCTGCCATGGAGAAAGTGACCACCCGTGCGGTCGACCCCGATGGTGGCGGCGTGCAGGACATGACGCTGTTCTGTTTCGACAGTTACGGTCTTTTCATCACGACTGTAGATGCAAATGTCAACGAGGAAACGGTCAACACGGGAACGTTCCAGGCCGAAGTGCCCGAGAATACCCGGACCGTACATTTTGTTGCCAATCAGGTGATGACGGATTTCGAGCAGGACCAGTTCCGCAACAAGTCGGAATCGGAAGTGATGGCACTGCTCGAAGGTTCTTCCGGACGTATGATTTGCTGGGCGCGTTTCGCATGTGACAATTCCACCGATGAGTTGAAGAAACAGGACATAGCCCAGCAGATGAGCACTGCGGGAAACAATATTAAAATGCTCCGTAACCATGCCAAGGTATCTGTCAATAATCCTAAAGACAATGGCTATTTTACCGTGAACGGCTTTGCCGTTTATAATACAAATGCCTTCGGTACGGTGGCCCCGTTCCATCCGGAAAAAGGCTTTGATTTCACCGAGGCCGACTGGCAGGCTGATGACTTCGTCACGATTCCGGCTAATGATGCCAAGTTGAGCGATGTGACGGACGTGACCACGAATATGGGACAGTACATTTTCGAGAGTGAGAACAGTGCGGACGATCCGGTCAGCATCATCTTGTACGGACGTAATGAGGGAGATACGGAAGACCGCTATTACCGCGTGATGCTGGTGAATGAAGAAGGAGACCAGATACCCATTCGCCGGAATCACGATTACCAGTTGAATATTACGGGCAGACTCTCTTTCGGGCAGGCTACTTTTACCGAAGCGTTGGAGGCGGCTGCCACGAACAACGTGTGGATTTCCATTTCCGACCGCGTGAACGAGGTGGAGGACAGCGAATATATCCTCGCAGTGGCTCAGACAGACCATGTACTTGGCTCGGAACTTGCCGGTCATACATACACGCTTTCATATACCGTCAAAGGTAAAGACGAGAAAGAAATAACAGCAGCTGATAGGGCAGATGTGACATGGATAGACAACCTCGTGGCCCAGCAGAAAATTAGAAATGATTTCGAGATTGGCGACGATGGCGTAGGCAGAGGCACGATTTTTATTAATCTGCTTTCAATGGGTGCCAACGAAAAACTGGAGGGTACCCTGCTCGTGAAACACGGACGGTTGCAACGTAAGATCAAGGTCATCATGGTGAAGGAACAATCATTTGTTCCCTCATGGGTAGGTACACAGATTTATGGAGGAATGAACCCGACAGATCCAACCAAAGACCGTTCACACGTAACGGTAATGTTTACTGTTCCGGAGACTTGCCCGAAGGAACTCTTTCCGATGAAGGTCTATATCTCTGTCGGCGGACTGGACATTCGTCCGGAATCGGGCATGGCTCTTACTCTGGTTCGTGATGGCGAGAAAGACTGGTACAGTAGCGGTGACATCAATCCGGAACCGGACTATAAATATCTCTACATCGCGGAACAGCCCGGTGTGCAGCGTGTTTATTTCGAGAACATCCTGTCTCAAAACGAAGACTATCAAGGCAGGCTTTATATTGAAGCTGACCACTTCGAGACTATGGAACGGGTGTTTACCTACTCGGATGACAGGAACTCCATTACAGTAACCGGCCTGAGTGCCTACAATGCCGATGGGGGTGGTATTGAAGGATACCCTGAGGACGAATTGATTCTTTATCGCCTGGTGCCACAGAAAAAACATGCCAACGTGCAGTTTGACCTACAGTTGATTACAAAAGTGGGCGACGGAGTGGAGGGTGACTTGCTGGGAACTCCGTTCAATGCAGGAGAAAAGGATGAATTTCTGCTCTATTCGCAATATTTGGATTATTATGAGGATGGTGAAGAGGGCAAGGCCGGTGTGACGGAGTTCGACTGTAATTTCTACCCCGAAGAATCGGACTTGTGGTGGCGTGAGAATAATCCCAATGGTGGACGTATGCTGATGTTCAAGCCGAGACCCAAAATAATCAATCGACCCGCCCCGAATGTAGGAAAATACTCCATCTATATGAAATCCAACCGTCCCAAGAGTGCCGAGGTAGTACGTATCGCCTCCAATGTGCCCGGCAGGGATGCTGTGCTGTCGGAAGACGACAATGGTGTTAATAATGAATATGGCGGCAATTCCTACCGCAGTGTCACCTTCGAGTTGGCAAACTACAATCCGTTCCGCTTCGGGGCAAGGCTGAAATATGACAATGGAAGTGAGCAAGGAAAAGAACCGGACCGTGCGACGAATCCGAATGCGGATGTCCCCGAACTTCTCACGCCGTTGGAGTGGACTTACGAACCCGGTAAACCGGTGAACATAGCCATTGACATAACCAGTTTCGCCGGTTCGGACGGCAAGTCCGTGGACCCGTTCGGCGAGGAGTTCGAAATCTATATCGACGCCCCCATGCTGGCTTTGGGCAGCAATCCCGGTCTGGACGGCAAACTCTACGAGGCAAGTCCGGGACGCTTTGTCTATAAGGTGGATGCCGACCGCGATAAGGAACGGAATTCTTTCCCGGGTTCGAATGTCGTCAATAAGGACAATACTCCTGATGCAAACGTGAACCAGACTGGCGAACGCAAGACCCTGCACTTCACCACGAAGAGCATCGTGAGCGCGGGCGACATCGTCATCTCTTCCAACGAGGAAAAGGTCGTGTTCTACTCCAAGACCTTCCGCGTGACGAACAAGTCGATGGGCGGGAACATCTACTACGAGGATGAATCCGGCAGCCGGCAACCGATCCCTTCCAGTGCGTTCGTCGCGTTCGAGCGCGTCAGCAACAGCAGCCGTATCGGTGCCGTCACCGTGACTGCCGATGGTCGGTACGAACTGCGTCTGCGCAAGGAGTACACCTTCGACTGGTACACCAATCCGGTGCAGTTCCATTACAAACTAGGCGGCAAGGTTTACCACCGCACATACGAAAGTTTGTCTGACTTGTTCGATAATCAGGGAGATGTGGTACTCACCTTGGAGAACTGAAAGGTTGAATGATACAAACGGAAACTCCGGGCGCTTCCACGTTCGGAGTTTTTCATAACACGATACGAAACATGAAAATTTTGAACCTTACCTTTTTCGCGTGTCTCTTCTGTGCAGGAATCGTATCCTGCGCGTATGCCCAAAAGCAGCAGGAGAAGACAAAGGAATTCCGTCTGCCCGACGTGCCCGTCACGTTGACGGCACCCGAAGACCGTGCCGCCTACCTTTCCCTGCACTACTGGGACCACTTCGACTTTGCCGACACGTCACTCATATCCCGCCCCGAAATCACCGAGCAGGCGTTTGTGGACTTCATCAGCATACTGCCCCATACTCCCAAGGCGCAGGAAGCGGTCGACACCCTTTTCCGCCGCGCCCTGGCCGATAGGGAAATGCTCTATCATTTCATCTCGCTGGGCGACAAGTACCTGTACGAACCCAACTCTCCCATGCACGACGAGGAACTGCATATCCTCTTTCTGCGTGCCTTGGTCAACCATCCCGGACTGGAAGAGACGGACAGGATACGTCCCCGTCACCTGTTGGAAATGGCGTTGAAAAACCGCCCGGGAGACGTGGCGGCGGATTTCACCGTTGTTTGCCGCGACGGCAGCAGCAGACGGCTTTCCGACATAAAGGCCGGTTACGTGCTCGTCTATTTCAACGATCCGGATTGCGAGGACTGCCGCCGGGTGAAGGAATTGCTCTCCCAGTCCCCGGTTGTGAACGGCCTGTTGGAGTCCGGTCGCCTGAAACTCCTCTCCGTGTGCGTGGAGGGCAAGACCCCCGCGTGGGAAAAGGCGGAATTTCCCGCCGGTTGGATAGACGGCTATGACGACGGTCAGCGGCTTACCCGCGAACAGGTGTACGACCTCAAGGCGATGCCCACCCTTTACCTGCTCGATGCGGAAAAGCGGGTGATACTCAAGGACGCTTCGTTCGGGCAGGTGGAAGAACGGTTGTCCTGAAACATGCCTCATGAAAAGGAGCCTGTGGGGACCATCCGGAAAAGACAGTAAGGAAAACAACCGTTTCAGGGGCTTTCACCGCCCCTGGAATGTTCACACATCCGCTTTTGCTGATGATTATAATCATTCTTTCCATTACATCGCTATTGAAATTTCATGGAACGACCGGTTAAGACGGTCAGCGAACATCGTCAGGTCCTTGTCGATTTTCTCGGTGGTAATCTTACAGTACTTTTGGGTGGTGGTTATGTTCGTGTGACCCAATACCCGGCTCACACTTTCAATGGGGACACCCTTGCTCAAGGCCAGCGTTGCGAATCCATGACGGCTCGAATGGAATGAGATGTTCTTGCTTATCCCGCATTCCCTTATCATCTGTTTCAACGGCTTGCAGATTGACCAATAGTTCAGGTTGGGAAACACAAGCCCGTTCTTCTGGAACCTCTCGTAACGTTTGATGATCTGCAGGGGAATATCCAGCAGCTTCACCTGGAAATTCACTTTCGTCTTATGCCGCTTTGATAATATCCATGTCTCACCGTTCACTTCCGCAATGTCATCGGTGGTCAGCTCCTTTATATCCACGAAGGACAGGGCGGTGAAGCTGGCGAAGACAAACAGGTCCCGGATATAAGCCAGCTTCCTGTTTGCAAACTCGTGCGTTATTACCGTTTTGATTTCATCCTCGGTCAGGTATTCCCGTTCCTTGACGTTCTGGTTGACACGGTACTGTGCAAATGGGTTTCTCGGTGTCAGCCCGTTGTAATGGGCCTTGGCTACGATTGTTTTCAACCACATGCAGTTTGACCACACACTGGCGTTATGAAGCCCCGCATCAGTGGAGAGATAGATTTCATACTCCTTGATGAAGTCGGGGGTAAGCTCAAGCATGGAAATGTCACTCCGCCTGTAGCGTTTCCTTATGAACGCAGCCAGATGGTTCCTTGACCTTACCCGCACTTGATACGAACCTTTTGCCCGGTCTATGCCGATGCGCTTCTTGAAGCTCTCATTATCCTTGTCGAACGCACCGAGCAGGGTTTCGTATTCCGTACCGAGTCCCTGAAAGGCGTTACGTACCATTTCAGCCGTAACGAACGCTTCCCCGTCCGAAAGGCGCTGATAATGCCTGATGATTTGAGCCTTGATGTTGTCAAGGGCGAGATTAATGTCCCCCGCCTCCCAGCTCTTCCCTTTCGCCCGGTTGCCCTTTGCGTCCCAAAGCTCTTTGGCGATGGTCTGCTTGCAGCTGAACTGGGCTACGGAACCGTTGATTGTCACCCGTCCCATAACCGGGACAATACCGTTTTTCTCCTTGCTGCCGTTCACGTAGAACAGCACTTTGAATGTACTTCTCATAATCCATTTTTTTCTTTCGATACAAAATTAGTTATCAGCGAGTTATACATTGCTATGCAAAATGAGGCAAGTAGTGGAAACAATCTCCGATGACCTATGAATTAATCCGGTTACCGGGTAATGATTTGAAAACCGTTCGCCTTCGTTACCTTTCGTTTCCCTGCATTTTGGCATTGGAGAGGTCTTCATCGGTTTTCCTCATAAATCATTGATTATCAGTTTTACCATCATCATTTATTCGTTTCTGATTGATTTTTCCAGAGATATAGATTATTCTTGTACATTATATTCATTCTTTGGGGGTGTGGTGAGAAAGAAAAGACAGGGAATCTGGGAGAAACAAAATTGTATTTCGACGAACGTCTTTCTTCTATATCAGCCGATGGTGATTCTGCTTTCTGGATAGGCAGCGAAGCCGGTGATATATGGTATATGAAGCAACGTCGGCTTCAGCCTTATAATATAGGGGCCGACCGTATATATAAGGTTGTAACAGATTCGGTTCTTTCTGATGTCCGCATTTGCTGGATAGGCATTCGGAACTCAGGTTTGCAGAAATGGGCGCTTGGTGAAGAAAATGTTCGCCTTGTTGAGAAATATCCTATATGTAACAAAGGATGTAATTATTCGGTATATGATATTCTCTTAACCGACAAAAAGGTTTATGTAGCTACCAGTCAAGGCTTGTATGCTATGTCACATTCGGAGAAAGACAGTTTAAAGTTGATTTTCCTTCAGATAACAGTGAAACTGCACGTTCCGGTAAGCCGTTTATCGTAAACAACATCCGTAAATACGAATCGGATTATTTGCTGTGTGCTACCCAGAATGGACTGATCCGAATAAACCTGGCCAATGGCAAAATGGAAGTTACCCATCAGGATGAGCATATTTACAGTGTTTCTGTATATGGGGTATCACCAACATTTTGTACAAAAGTAACTTTAAGGTCTGTCTCTTATACACATCTCCGAGCCCACGAGACAGGCA
>ENA-OZKV01001004-OZKV01001004.1-human-gut-metagenome-genome-assembly--contig:-NODE-1004-length-12233-cov-4.052882_pt1 | contig 12233 bp, 13 predicted proteins | sample MGYA00244829_ERZ653770 | MGnify/ENA primary metagenome ERZ653770 (study PRJEB26926, sample SAMN06165244) | human gut metagenome | biome: ENVO:00009003; feature: ENVO:2100002; material: ENVO:00002003... | reverse complement strand
GGCTCGGAGATGTGTATAAGAGACAGGGCTGGGATTCCAAAAAATAAGTGAAGTGACGGTTTTTACCGGGTGATCCCCCGAGGCGGCGGGGGAGGTTGGGAGGATGGCAAAGTGGCAGGTGAAGGCAGGCTGATGCCCGTTGGAGCGAAGCGCAGGCGGGCTGATGCCTGTCGAACCGCCGCAAAGCCAGCGCCAAACCTCCTTCGTCGCCGGGGATTTGACAGCGGGGCCCTTTTCGTGGTAAGATAGGGGTTGTTCCCTGCGGGAGTGGCGGAATGGCAGACGCGCTGGTCTTAGGAGCCAGTACCTATGGTGTGTGGGTTCAAGTCCCATCTCCCGCACCATGGCGAGTGTTCTTACAGCATTTGAAAAGCTGTGAGGACACTCGCTTTTTTTCTGCTCAAACAGCAGGTCTGTCGTCTGTCGTGTAGCTCACGAACACGCCTTTTCTGGTGTTGACGGTGACGGCCGGGATGGGCAGTGCCGGTTCGTTGGGAATGTTCATTTCCCCCACACAGTTGTAGTGAATGCGAAGCCGCTGTACCCATTCGCCGTCGATCTTCTCGGCATTGTAGACCTCGATTTTCTCCACCAGTTCGTTGAGCATCCGCGGCGTGAGCTTTCTGGCGCGGGTGTATTTGCGGACGATGGACACGAACATATCCGTTGAGGTTGCGCGGCTGCTCTGCTTCTCGATCTCGGAACGGAGCTTTTTTATTTTCTCCGAAAGCTCCTTCTGTTCCTCCTCATAGCGGCGGGACATCTTCGCAAAGCGGTCGTCGCTGAGCTTGCCGGAAACATTGTCCTCATAGATGCGCTCGAACAGGCCGTCCAGTTCATCGTCGCGGGCAAGGAGTGATTTCAGCTCCTTCTCCTTCAGTCTGCGCTCCGTTTCCTCCGCCTGCCGGGAGTGACCGATCACTTCCTTGAGAAAATCGTCCTCGTAAAGGCCGGCATACTTCGTCAGACGACGGATTTCGCCGAGAACGACCTGCTCCAGAAAGTCCACTCTGACATAGTGCGTGGAGCCGCAGGTGCCGCGATTGCCCTTGTAGTTGGAGCAGTTGAAATACTTGATCTCCGGGTTTCCCTGATTGAAATGAAAATGAAGGTTGCTCCCGCAGTCGGCGCAGACCAGAAGCCCGGAAAACATGCTCCTTTCGCCGTCCTTCGCTTGACGCTTTCTCATCTTGCCGCGCTTTTGCTGCACCTGTTCAAAGACGGCTCGCTCAATGATCGGCTCATGCACATCCTTGAAAATCGCCCAGTTCTCACGGTCATTCTCCAGTCGTTTCTTGTTCTTGTATGACTTGGAATAGGTCTTGAAGTTGAGAATGTCCCCGCAATACTCCTGCACGGAAAGCATCTTTATGACGCTGGAGCTGTTCCAATGGGTGGGCGGCAGATCCTTGACCTTGCCGGGACGATTGATTCCCTTGGAGTGCCAGTAGGCGCGCGGGGTCAGGACGCCGTCCTCTTCAAGCTTCGCGGCAATCTGCTCCGTTCCGACCCCTTCCAGCGTCATGCGGTAAATCCGCCGCACGACCTGCGCCGCTTCCTCGTCCACGATCCAGCGTTTGGAGTTCTCAGGGTCTTTGATGTACCCGTAAGGAGGCTGCCCCATGGGTTCACCGGCATTGCCCTTGATCTTGTTGCTGATGCGCCGCTTCTTGCTGATGTCGCGCGCATACCATTCGTTGAAAAGATTGCGGATGGGAGCCAACTCGTTTTCACCTTCGTCGGTGTCGATGTTGTCCGAAACAGCGACCAGCCGAATGTCGTGATTGGGAAAGAACTCCTCGGTCAGTCTGCCGACCTCGATGTAGTTACGCCCCAGGCGGCTGAGATCTTTTACAAACACGGCCGCCGCTTTTCCCTGCTCCAGCTGCTGAATCATATCGGCAAAGCCGGGACGATCCATCGTAACACCGGAGATGCCGTCGTCAAAAAAATGAACCAGGTTCGTGTAGCCTTTTTCCTTTGCTACCTTGGTGAGCAGTTTTTTCTGATTCCCTATGCTGTAGCTCTCGCCGTCCATGTTATCGTCACGGGAAAGCCTCTCATACAGAAAGGCGGTCACGTCACGGGATTTTTTGTTGTTATTCGACTGTTTCATGCAGTCCTCCTTTCCGGGCAGCCGAACAGCAACACTTGTATTCCACAACAAGTATATCACTGTCTCGCCCTGTTGTCATGTATGCGGCGGAGATACGCCCCACCGCCTGGGACTACGCCCCCGCAGATTCCGATTTCATCAGGCGCAGAAGGACGCAGCCCAATGTGTTCTGCGTCTCCTCCTTGAACACCGGTTCAACAATAAACGACCTGTTGCCGAAGCGATAGGTCGTTTTCTCTTTCAAATCATGTTTCGCTTTTTCACCGGGTTTTGTCTGCTTTTCCTGCATGGATTACCTCCTTATGGTTGAATTGAAGCTGTGCAGGCGGTCAGAACTTCATGGGAAGGGTCGAATGCTTGCGCCTGCCGTTGTAGATGCGGTAGAACAGGTTGACGTAGCGCTTTACGCCCCGCAGCTCCTTTTCCGCCTTGCCCGCTGCGTAGATAAACTTGGGCTCGTAGGCGCGGAGACTGTAAATGAGCCGCTCCCGGTCGTACTCGCCGTGGTACAGCTCCACGAAATGGACGATTCCCTGAATGATTTCCGCTCTCAGGGAATCGGGATCGCCGCCCCATGCCTCCAGCAGGAGGGTCAGCGCTTCCTTATAAATCTCTGCGCCGACACGCTTGAACTCCGCAAAGGCGGTATTGATGCAGAGGATACGTCCTGTGCCGCCGCCCCGCTCAAAGCCCACATGCAGCCCCGCTTCCTCGGTGGCGGCATAGAACTCGCCTGACGCCTTATCCTCTCCGCGAAGATTGGCGCGGAGCCTGGCGCTGGGCGTCAGGGCTGCGGAGTAGCCGGTCTGCATGGCAAACAGCAGAGCTTCCTCAGCCTCTGTCATACCGTAGTACACCTTGCAGAGGATCGGCAGGTCGTTGTTGCCGTTCATGTGCTTGCGCGCCACAATAGTATGTTGCCCGTCAAACACATAATAGTGACCGTCACGAAAGCTGACCTTCGGCTCGTTGGCGATACGCTCGTCAAATCCGGCTACGATTTTTGCCACACGCTCGGTGTTCAGCTTCCGCTGGTACGCATCGGGAATCTCCAGATCCCGGCTGCTGACTTTCATCAGCTTGTAGAGTGTCTTAATGCTGTTCATTGTCTGTTTCTCCTTCCAATTTGAGAATGTATTGTTTAGGCTCCTGCATGATTTCAATGACCTGAGCCTTGTAGTCCGGCTTTGACAATAAGCCGGGGAAATTGTCAAAAAGTACATCGCAAGTTTCCACCATGTTTTTCGCCGTGTAGCTCAGGCTTACCAATGCCGAATCCTCCGTGACGCGCTTGGCGGCCTTCATATCCTCGTAGCTTTTGTCGATAGTCGCATAAACCTCTTGCTGGCGCTTTGTGCCGCTCCGGGCAGACTCCTTATCTGCTTTGGGCTTCTTTTCCGGGATCACCCTGAGCTGCTCCGCTTTTTCCCGGCGCTCCTCGGGGGCAGCCTTGGCGATAGCCGCAACGTCGGTCTCGCGGGGCTTGTATTTGCCCAGCAGCAGGTCGTTCTTGATGCCGGGAAGGACTTCCTCGGCGGCATTGACGCCTTTGGCGTATAGGTCTGCCCGCATAACATAGCTCTCGCTCGTTTTTGTATCCTCAGCTATTTGAGCACGTGTCATGTGTGAAGAAATCAACGGTTCGTTTTGAACCGTTGATTTTACCTGCCCACTTTTACGGTCTCCGCCGTGTGCTTTTTTCTCAGCGTCATACCGTTCGCCTATGAGATATTTCTTCTGCTGGGGCGTAAGGTTGCGCCGCCCAAGCTGGTTCTTGCAAATCCAGGAAAGGGCTTCGTAGCGGTTGCTGAACTGCTTTTCATGGGTACGGAACCCGATGCCCGGATGCGCCTGCGCGATGCGGTAGCGGTTGTGACCGTCCACAATCGTATCGTTCCAGACGATGAGGGGCATGAGCACCAGCCCTTCCTCCAAGATGTTTTCTTCCAGCTGGGAAAGCTCGTCCTCGGTCAGCGGCGGGCATTTCGCCTCGAACTCCGGGTCGATGGTCAATACGGGATTCATCATGGAGCCTCCATTTCTTCGGGGACATACAGCCCGAGGGCTTCCTCGATGGCTTCCCCGATCTCGTCCATCTGCTGCCGGGTCATCCTGCCCAGGTACTTCTTCACGCGCCGCTTGTCGATGGTCTTGATCTGCTCCAGCAGCACCATGCCGGGAAGCTCCAGCCCGTGGATGCGCTCTGCGTAGTAATGGGTGGGCTGGGACGGCTTCTTGCCGGCCTTGGACGTGATGGGCGCGACGATCAGCGTGGGGCAGTAGTAGTTGCCGGTGTTGTTTTGCAGGACGACCACAGGGCGGGTGCCGCCCTGCTCGGAGCCTATGTAGGGGTCGAGGTTGGCAAGGTACACGTCGCCCCTGCGGTAAATCCAGTTTTCCTTCATGCGGTTTCTCCGTTCCTTTCTTTCGTTTCTTTCGATATTCCTCAAAGCGAGAAAGCAGGTCATGTCCAAATATCTCTCGCTGTTATATCTGTCCTGTGCGTTCATATTGCGTCTCCTTGTCTTTTGTCATTGTGGTTTTTCGGGTATGTACGCTCTCAATTTGTCCTCGACGCCCCGAGAGCAGGGAGAGCATCAGACGGCGGTGTGCTGCACCGCTCCATAGGAATCGAACCTCCCCGCCTTCATTGTGGCCGGGCCGCGAATTACGGAAGTATCATTGTCCCCAACACCTGTCATCGCCTCCACCGGGAGCAGCCCGGCTTTTATCGTGTAAGCTGTATCGCTCGCTCATTTCTGAGGTCGTGGCGCACTCACGAAAGCGGCTCAGGGGTTCAGCCCATAGCGTTGGGAATGTGCCTGATGCCTGGATATTCAGTTTTCAAGGTTCGCTGAGCCGTAAGGCTCTGAGAAAACTGAATCTCCGTATCCCTTGCGGTGAGATTTGTCCTCTCACCTTTCAATGGACATTTTTTTGAGGAATTTTAACCATCAGGAAAAATATATTTTTGCCTTTCCCCGGATGGCGCGAATCTGCTTGTTGACCATAGGGACGCTGATGCCGTGCTCCGCAGCATACGCGGACTGGCTTTTCCCCTCGATGAGGCATTCCCAAAAGATCGAACGCTGGCTGTCCGTCAGCGTTTTGCAGAATGCGTCTGTGAGTTCTGCCGTGAGCACCTCGGAGTCGATGCGCTGCCGCGTATCCCACAGCCATGCAGCCTCGTCCATGCTTCCGCCGTCGCGGATGGCGTCAAGGCTCAGAATCGGCCCGATGGTCTGCTGTTTTGCATACTCCCGGCGCATCTGCTTTTCCTGACGGAGCAGCAGCCGCATCACCTCAAGGCTGACCTCCGCTTCCTCGCCGGTTGCCTTGATTCTGGCGAAATATCTCTTTCTTCCGTTTTCCTCGATTGCCCAAAGGTCGTAATCGAACTCCTTTAATGTTTTCATGCCGTGATCTCCTTTGAATTTTTGAATTTGGGTGAAATCAAAAATTCGGAGCTCACGGGTAGCGGCAGATGTATTGTTCAAAGCGGCGTTTCATGGAAAAAGTCCTTTCCCGAGCCAAGCCGGGAAAGGACTTTCAACGCCGTACAAAGAAATCGGGCAGCAAAAAAGCGCCGTCAAAGCAGACCGAACCCATTTACCGGTTCAGTCTGACTTTGTACGGCGCTTGGCAGTCTCCTCAGAATGAATCTGATTCTCTCCGCTTGCTCGATTAAAAGTCGGTTTTTGTATTCAGTTTATCTTTTCTGCCTCGGTTTTCCGGAAAACAGGCGGCAGACGGCCTGTTTCGCCTTCATCCTGCGGAAGCAGCCCAGATTGATGGGATACTCCGACTTGCATTTTCGGCAGTAGACCATTTTGTGTCCCGCTGCGTCGGAGAACACCTTCTCCACCAGAAAGCTGCAAAAGGGGCAGTGGATCTCCCGGAGGGTCAGCGCGGCGGATTGCCTGCGGGAATCGGACAGCCTGCGTGACACATCCGGCGAGAGCTTACGGGGAGCGCTTGCTTTTCTCATCCTGCGCCACCGTCCTGTCCCAGCCCCATTTCCTCCGTGATGTACTCCGAAAGCGGGCGGTAACACAGACAGCCCAGCTCCCGCAGCCGAATAAGAAAGGCGGAGAAGGACACGCCCATTGTATTTGCCATTTGCCTAATAAGGCGCTTGTCCGTCAATTTCAGAATGCTGTCTCCGAACACGGGAATGCAAGAAGAACATCCATGCGAGATCATTACGTTGTGAACCATGAAGCGGGGCATCAGGAGGGCTGCGCCCATCCGGTCTACCTGCGTTTCCCGGAAGCTGAACAGGTTTTTGAAGTCCTCTTGCGTGTAGGCGCGTTCTCCGTCAAACTCGCGGTGAAAGGCGGCGCTGGGAACCGCCCTGTCCATGATGTAGTGGGCGCACTCGTGGCTGATGGTGAAGCGCCGCCTCCCGCTTTCGTGCTCCTGCCGAAGGCAGCGCTCTATCACAATCGTACCTCTTGGATAAATGCGATTTTTGATTTCTCCGTTCTCATACACGCAAAGCGGGGTTGAACCATCCGCAATGAAGCCGATCTTATCGCTGTCCTCCTCGGCAAAGCTGCGGTACAGCAGGGGCAGCTTCAGAAAGTCCGTAACGAACCCCTCGATGTCCACGCAGCAGGTGCGCTCCGCTTCCTTCCCAAGATATTGGCGAATCAAGCCCTCGCCCAATTCGTCGAGTTCCTCATAGGAAAAAATCCTCATGTCTCACAAACACCTCCTATGGGGAGCGGTCAACATACCAGCGCTGACCCTCCCGATACAAATATCTTACCGCACGACCGATTTTGACGGTGTAGCGGACGCCTTCAAACTCATCGTGAGAAGCAGTACAGGTATGAAGCACCTTTGTCACCTCCCACTGTCTGCCGTCATGCCAGCGGATAAGAAGCGGGCGGATCACGCCGTCCGTATCCACCTCCGCGTTGACGGACACATATTTTTTCTGCATGGGCAATACCTCCGTCAAAGGGCTTTGATCACATGGGTGGCTACGCCCTGTACCCGAAGCCCGGACACATAGATATCCTCCATGTCTTTGTTCTCCGGGTGGAGGTAATAGCTCTGCCGGTCATCGTCATATAAGAGCCGTTTCAGCGTGTTCTTGTCCTCGTCGGTGAGGGCAACGACGATCTCCCCAATCTGGGCGGTATGCTGCTGGCGGATGATAACAAGGTCGCCATCATCGATTTGTGCATCCTCCATGGAGCTGCCGGAGGCGCGGAGGGCGTAGAAGTCCCCCTTGCCGAAGAAGGACACGGACAGGGGCAGGTATTCCTCCACTTGGGCTTCCTTTTCCTCCGGCGAGCCGCAGGGGATGGAACCGACAATGGCGGCGGGGCTCACCGCCGGATTCATCCGTTGGATCTTCGGCGTGGAGAGCGTGCCGTTTTCGTAGAAAACCATATCCTTTTCCGCCATAGCCACCAGGTATCTGTGTGCGGAGGAAACCGCGATCTTCATAGCTCCGGCGATCTCCCGGACAGTGGGGGTAGAAGAATACCGCTCGAAGTAGCTTTCGATGTACTCCCGGATGCGGAGCATAAGCTCCTCGCTCTTGCTTCTCATATTGTACTTATCTCCTATCTGGAACAAGAGTTCCTGATAGCTCTATTATACACATGACGGGCAGAAATGCAATAGGGAAAAAAGGAGGTGTGCAATCAGATGCACACCTCCTGCGAAAAATCTTCAATTTTTAACCTGGCAGCCCCATAAGAGGGCATTTCAGCGGATGATTACCCGCTGCTGAAGCTTTCCAGCATTCTGTGAAAGCCTTCCACCGCTTCCTGCGGCGCTGTGATTCTCATCTTCCCGGCAGAGGCAAACACCCAGCCGTAGAAATTGCTGCTGAGATTTACCGTCACCTCCACGCTGAAATGGCTCTCGTCCACGACCTGTGTGGAAACGTCCTCACCGAAGCGGTCGATGATGCTGTTCATGAGGGCGTTTTCGCACAGCAGCGTAACATGGCACGTTTTGCCGGTAAGCATGGAAAATTCCTGTGTAAAATACGCCGACACATCGAAATCCTCGGGCTTTTGAAGGGATGCGTTCTGCGTGATTCGCAAGCCGTCGATGCGGTCTACCCGGAACTTTGCAATCTGCTGCCTGTGTTCGTGGAAGCCTACGAGGTAGTAGGTATCGTTATTCCAGAGCAGGGCATATGGGGAGACGAAATAGACTTTCCCGCCGTTTCGATGCACGCGCTCCTTGGCGGGAGAGTAATCGAAGTAGCGGAAGGCGATCTTTTTCCGTTCCGCGATGGCGGTCTGGATACAGTCTACGCTGATGTAGACGCTTTCGTTGACAGCCTTTACCCGGCTGTCGATGTACAGATGCCGTTCCAGCAGCGCGGCGTCGCCCGGAGCAACAAAGGCGGTCAGGCGTTTGACTAGTTCTTTGCTCTTTTTCGGGGTAATGAAGCGAGCAGACTGCACTGCGTCAATCAGCAGCTTGACCTCCGGCGCTTCAAAGTGACGGGTCGCCACATGGTAGAGGTTCTGCACTCTGCGTTCTTTGACTATATCCACGCCGAACTCCACAAGCTGTTCAATGTCGTTGCGGAGCGTGCGCGGGTCGGCGGTGATGCCGTGTTCCTTCAATTGGGCGGAGATATCCGCAAGGGAGACCGGGTGCGCTTCGTCCGTGGCCTCCCAGAAGTATTTGAACAGGATGAGCGTGCGGTTTGTAAGTGCCATATTTTCCTCCTTTGCTGGAGCTTATTCCTGTAAATTATAGGTCAGCTGCAATGAAGTGGATTGATGTCCATATTGTCTCCAGCAGTGGAAGGTCTTTCCCATAACTTATTTGCTGGCTCTATAATACAGTAACGGATGTTCCAATGGACTCCAAGAGAAGATTAAGCGGACGATCGCAGAAAAGACAGAATATCTGACCAAACGGCATCGGATTATTGTGGAAGGACTTTGACCGAATCGCCAAAGGATGCACATACCAGTGTCCTGACCATCATAAGTATTTATACCAAAATCTGTCCAGCAGATACCCAAGCAGCAGGCCAAGCAAAGACGATGAAAAAACCACAAGCAAGGTGTTCCAATTTGAAAATTCTGCGGGCAAATTCGGCGCGATAATCGAAAATGACGCAAAATCGGCTGACCCTGAAATATAAAAGCAAAGTAGGAGATATGCTACAACAGGGATGCAGCCAATCGTCACATTTTTAAGCAGCATGATCATGAAATAGAGGAAATTGATTATAATACCAAACTGCAATGCAAGACGCACATATTCCAGCCAGGACACCCGGAACATGATTGCTGCAAATATAATTGTGGGAAAGACCATCAGCAAATAAGCTGAACAAAGCAAAAGCAATTCGCCAACACAAGTTTTGTGGTATTTTGTGCAGGCACGAAGCGCTTCACACCCGTCGCCTTCTACCCAGACATGGAGATATCCCATCGGCCAAAGCAGTCCACATAAGGGAATAAACACTTGTGCCATGTAAATAAAAGTGCTGCGCGCCTCTGAGGGATCAACATAAAAATACTTGATAGCAGACACGCCCGGCAGCAGGCAGTATGCGATAATGATAGGAATGAAGAACAGGGGCTTACAATTACGCATAATAATGCGTAACAATTTCAAGCGCAGCCTCATCGTATCCCCCTTATTATATTTATATATCCATCTTCAAGTGTCGGTTGAATCGATTTGCCGGGTTGTTCTTCGTTGGAAAGCACACGCAGGTATGCTTCCCCATCAATTTGCTCCCTGCGCAGGATGTAGCATGGAGAAGTCAGTTCTTTCTGCCTTTTCTCTGAAACATGCCACACATGCTTCATTGCAGCCTTCCGTATATTTTCCGGCGTGTCCTGGCAAATACTTTTCCCGTGTGACAGTATGATTATATGGTCGCAAAGAGCTTCAACATCTTCCACGATATGTGTTGAAATCAAAATCGTGCAGTCCTCTCGGTGTTGAGAAATCAGATTTTTGAAGCGCAGTCTTTCTTCAGGATCAAGTCCTGCGGTAGGTTCATCAACAAGGATTAGTTCGGGATTCCCAAGCAGGGCTTGTGCAACACCAAGCCGCCGGATCATTCCGCCGGACAGTGTTTTTACCTTATCAGAATGGCGCTCCCAAAGATTTACATCTTCCAGGCAGTCATGAATGTCCTTTCCTTGGCGATTGGAGGGTATTCCTTTCAATTCTGCAAAATACTCCAGAACCTCATAAACCGTGAGTTCCCGAAATGCTCCAAATTTTTGAGGAAGATACCCCACGTTGGAAGGTGTAATGATTCTTCCATTATAACGGTAAATTCCTGCAACGCACCGCATAAAGGTTGTTTTCCCGGAACCATTTGGGCCAAGCAAGCCATAAACTCCATGCGTTAGCTGAACAGAAATATTATCAAGAACGGTTTTCTTACCGAAGCTCTTGGAAAGGTTATCAACTGTTAGCATTTTTATTCCCCCAATCTATAAAGAAATTCTATTTGGTTGCATTCTGGAGCCGATTTCTTCAGATACTGATAAACTGCTTTCAAGACGAAGTTTTCTCCTAACAGGTTGGCTTTATAGCTGAACAGTTCAGAAAAGAGATTGCTGGATTCTATGTACTCTGACCATTCCTCCAAATCTTCTATTTTATTGGCAGAATCATATCGAGTAAGAATTTCAATGCTCGACCACGGGATTTCAGCAACTTCACGGCTGCCGCCAAAAATCAGATAATCCGAGAACACGTTATACAGCAGCATTGTGCTTTTCTCCTTGGGCATCGTTGCAAGTAAATGCTGTTTGCAAAGAGAATCTGCCGTAACCGACCAGTCTGCCGTAATAATATGATCGCTGAATTCGACATATCCTTCCTGACCAGAGTTGGCAGCCATAATTGTTACCGGCTGCATGAAAATGGTCTTTCCCATCAGGTCGAATGCTGCTGTTTCACCAACTTGATCGGCGAGTCTTTTCCAAGCCTCCTGGTATCCGCTGATTTTGATACTCCGGACACCGATGGGGCTATACCAGCATACGATACCCTCTTTCTCTTCGGAAACAATCATTCCTCCGTATAATGACACCGCATCAGCATTTCCAGAGAAGGTATTATCGTCGGTCTTGGGGAGATTAGATGCTACAGCCATGTTTGAATCTACATAAACTTCATAGTATGTGGGTTCAAGATCAGTAGTCACGATTATTTGCCCGGATTCATAGAATTTCACAAAGCCGGGAACAGGATAATACGGCAAATAGCCCGGTAACGCAATGCCTTGATAATTGGAATAATACTTTCCTGCACTTCCGGAATAGGAAAAGTTCAGTTCTTTCGTTCCCATAGGCGCATATACTGTAACATAATCGCCATTTTGGTCGAAATTCAAATTGTCTCCGTTTCTGTCTTTAATGGAGTTTATAACATAACCATGGTATAAGGTAAAACGATATTCGTTCCGGTCGTTCTCTTTTAACTCAATACGAACAGTTGCCTTCGTATTGTTCCGAACAGTAAGCTCAATACAATATTTTGAAACATGAAAATCAGCCGGCAGTTCTTGCTGCTCAGGATATTTTTGGCGGTAAGTGAATTCATGTTGCAATGTCCCATAGGGTCTGTAATCTTTTCGTATAATGCTATCATTGCTGCGGCAAACGAACCGCACGCCGCAAAGTAAAGAAAGAACAATAAGAACAGAAGTCATCATATAGGTTTTTCTATTTCGTTTGGGCGTTGCGAAAACTATAGCCGCGGTCAATAACAGAATCCAGAATGCTGCAAGAACCCAACGATATGCTTCAATGGATGCCCCATATATGTCGTCTGCGACCCAACTTGTATTTGGAGCAAGAATAGAAAACCAATCGAAAAACGCCAATACCGGATATCCTAATATCGATTCGCTTGCAAATATCCTTGAGGGAACAGGGCTGCAAACCAGCGCAGAAACAATAATAATGCAGTATGCGACTTCACGAACAGTTTTTTGTGACAAGAGCGCCCCAACTAATATGGCAATTACTCCGGGCAAGAAGAAGTCAATAAAAATGCTGGGAATGGAATTAAGGAAGAACGCTGGGTAGTGAATTTGCAATTGTACCTGTCTCTTATACACATCTCCGAGCCCACGAGACAGGCAGAAATCTCG
>ENA-OZKV01000998-OZKV01000998.1-human-gut-metagenome-genome-assembly--contig:-NODE-998-length-12411-cov-4.165183_pt1 | contig 12411 bp, 9 predicted proteins | sample MGYA00244829_ERZ653770 | MGnify/ENA primary metagenome ERZ653770 (study PRJEB26926, sample SAMN06165244) | human gut metagenome | biome: ENVO:00009003; feature: ENVO:2100002; material: ENVO:00002003... | reverse complement strand
GCTCGGAGATGTGTATAAGAGACAGCTTCCACCTCGACCCAGATGCTGGACTTGAACTCGTTGGCCTTCTGGATGAAGTAGGTGGCAGGACGGGCGTGCAGACCTTCTTTGTCCTGAATGGTGATATCGATGCTCTTCATAAAAATCTCTCCTTTTTGGAATCGTTATTGTAAGTGCTCCAGCACATAGTTCATATCGGAAGTGGTCTTGAGCTGTTCCAGCGCATCCTCGTCTTCAAGGATCTCGCAGACATTGCCCAGCAGGTCGAGATGGTCGTTGCCGACACCGGCAATGCCGAACACGAGGTAGGCTTTTTCATCGCCGAAGTCCACGCCCTGCGGATATTGCAGCAGGACAACGCCGGACTTTTTAACGGTGCCCTTCTTCTGGCTGGTGCCGTGGGGAATGGCTACGCCCATGCCCATGTAGGTGCTCACCAGCTTTTCGCGCTCCACCATGGCATCGGCGTAACTGTCATCCACATAGCCGCGCTTTGCCAGCAGCGCACCGGCAGCACGGATGGCCTCCTCCTTGGTGACGGAGGGCAGACCCAGCTGGATGTCCTCCGCCTGGATCTTCATCACGGAACCGTTGGCTTTGGAAGCCTCGGTCACGGCAGCCGCCAGAGGGGCTACGGCTGCATTGCGCAGGTCGGATACGATCTCCTCATTGGCGGCAGCTTCGGCCTTGGCATCCAGTGCCGGGGTAGTGGAGGTCAGTGCGTTGTACAATGCGTCCAGATGCGGATCTGCAAGGAAGTTATCCAATGTAACAAGCTGTGCCTGCGGGGCGCACTTGGCGGCACGGTCAGCCAGAACGCGCTGGCAGACCACTACGTCCGCGTCAGCGGGGATGGTGTCCACGCTGGAGTTGGTCACGGTCAGGTCGGGGCGCTCCGCCTTAATGCGGTTGTGGAACTTGGTAGCACCCATGGCGCTGGAACCCATACCGGCATCGCAGGCAAAGACGATCTTGCGAATCTGGCCGACATTCACGGCAGTAGGCTCGGGGATCTCGCCCTTGGCCTGTGCCTTCATCTCTTTCATCTCGTTCTGGGCATCGGTCAAGCTCTTGGCGTGGCCGGAGGTGGCTTTCAAAATGACCGAGGAAAGGACAAAGGAAACAGCACCGGCGATGACAACGCCCAGCAGAACGGTGAGGATGGAATCGCGAGGAGCCATTGCCATGTAGGCGATGATGGAACCGGGAGAAGCAGGACCGGACAGACCTGCACCGGTCATAGAGTAGAACAGGATCGCGCAGAAGTTGCCCACGATGGGGGCGATGATGATCACGGGGTTCATCAGGATGTAGGGAAAGTAGATCTCGTGGATGCCGCCCAGCAGGTGGATGATCACAGCACCGGGAGCGGACTGGCGGGTGGTGTCGTCCTTGCAGAAGAAGCAGTAGGCCAGCAGGACACCAAGACCGGGACCGGGGTTGGCTTCCAGCATATACATGATGGAGCGGCCGGTCTCAGCAGCCTGACTTGCACCGATGGGGCTGAAGATGCCGTGGTTGATGGCGTTGTTCAGGAACAATACCTTTGCAGGCTCAATGAAGATGGACACCAGCGGCAGCAGGCTGTGCGCCACAAGGAAGTCCACACCGGCGGTCAGCACGGTGAGGATGGCGGTCATGAACGGGCCGATGACGTAGTAGCCAAGGATGGCCAGCAGCATACCCAGAATGCCGATGGAGAAGTTGTTGATCAGCATCTCGAAACCGGCGGGGATATGGCCTTCCACCTTCTTGTCGAACTGCTTGATGACCCAGCCGGCCAGAGGGCCCATGACCATGGCGCCCATCAGCATGGTGTAGTCCGAGCCGCAGATGCAGCCCACCACGGCGATGGCGGCGATGACACGGCCGCGGTCGCCTGCAATCATCTTGCCGCCCTGCCCTGCAATGAGGATGGGCAGCAGGTAGGTCAGCATCGGGGAGACCATGCTGGCCAGCTTTTCGTTGGGGAACCAGCCCGCTTCAATGAACAGAGCAGTGAGGAAGCCCCACGCGATGAATGCGCCGATATTCGGCATGACCATGCCGCTGAGGAACTTGCCAAAGCGGGAAACAGCGTTTTTCATTTGTAGCTCTCCTTTTTCACTTGAAAGGCAGGCGGTGCAGCTCCTGTGGCATGGGAGCTGCGGCCTGCGGACGGTTGTTCGGAGGAGCTTTCGTTTCGTTCTGGCACTATTCTAGCCGATACTGCGCCGGATTTCAATGGTGACAAGCGGTGGGGTTGTCACCGGAGGATGGTGACACCAGTGGGCTGATACGGCAACATTTCCAATGGATGCGCGGGTGATTTGTGCATATTTGCTGATGTGCCGGGATACAAGACGGGAACAAGGACGCTTTTGTCACCGGGCAATGGTGACAAAAAACACACAACTTCTTTTCTGCGTTGGGGGCTGGCAGACGGGGTGGCACTATGTTACAATAGAAGCAATGGGTAACTTTTGGGAAAAGGAGAGAAGCAACATGGGTGCGGTGTATCGTGAGGAACTGTCGGCAAATGCACGGAAGCTGATCGAGCAGCTGCTCAGCCTTCCGCAGGGCTGGGTGACGGCGGCGGCGCTGGCTGAAAGCATCGGGGTCAGCCGCCGCACCGTGCTGCGGGAGCTGCCCGCTGTGGAGCAGTGGATGCAGGCTGCCGGGGCGCATTTTGTGCGGAATCCCGGCAAGGGTCTGCTGCTGGATGAAGCGCCGGAGCGGCGAGACGCACTGCGCACCCAGCTGAACAGCGGCGACAGGAAAGAACTTTCCCGCGCAGAGCGGCGGCAGCAGCTTTTGACAAGGCTGCTCAGCGAGCAGGAACCCTGCAAAACAGCGGTACTGGCACGGGCGCTTGGCGTTTCGGAAAGCACGCTGTCTGCAGACTTGGATGAACTTGAGACCAAGCTACACCCCTACCGGGTGGAGATGTTCCGCCGCCCCGGCGTGGGGGTCTGGCTGCAGGGGGATGCTTCTTCCTACCGGAGGGTGGTGTCTGCCCTGCTGCGCAGCAGTATGCCGGAAAAGGAACTGGCAGAGGTGCTCTGCGGACGGATGCCGGAAAACGAGATCTTCTCGACCCTGCTGGATACAAAAACGGCCGAAAAGGTCTGGGCGGTTTTGCAGCAGTTTGAACAGGAAGAGCAGCTCCATCTGCCGGATGCAGGCTTTCTGGCGCTGGCGATCCATTGCACCCTGACCATTCAGCAGCTGCGGCAGGGCGGCGACAAGGGCAGCGCCCCCAGAGGGCTGCGCCCGGCGGGCAATCATGCTGCCCGGCTGGTGGCGGCGCTGAACCGCGCTTTCGGGCTGACCCTGCCGCCTGAGGAAGCGCAGTATCTGGAACTGTATCTCTCCGCCTATCTGGGCGCAGAGGACCCTTGGGGTAGCGCACAGGAGATGGAGTTGCGGAATCTGGAAGCCGCCCTTATCCGGGAAATGGAAAAGGCGCTGCACACAGACCTTTCCGGTTACACCTCCCTGCGGGATGACCTGTACTGCCACCTGCGCCCCATGCTGCTGCGGGTGGAGCAGAACATTCGTACCGAAAACCCCCAGCTGGACACCATCCGCACCGACTACCCCGGCCTGTGGAAAGCCACCCGCGCCGCCTGTGATGCGGTGCAGCAGCAATTCGTCTTGCCCGCCATCTCGGACGACGAAGCAGCGTACCTTGCCATGCACTTTGGCGCAGTGCTGGAACAGAATGCCATGTTCCGGCTGCGGCTGCGGGTGGTAGTGGCCTGTCCGCTGGGCATGGGTTCCAGCCGCTTTCTGGCTTCCCGGCTGGGAAACGAGTTTCCCTCTTTGCAGGTGGAGGGGTGCTGCTCGGTGCGGGAGCTGAACGCCGCCGACCTGCGTCGGAGAAAAATCGACTTCATTATCTCCACCGTGCCGCTGGAACTGGATTACCCGGCGGTGTGCATCAGCCCTTCCCTGCTGGAACCGGATCGTGCCGTGCTGAAGGACGCTATCACGCGGTACAGCCAGAACCGCGCAGAACCGGAACCGGCGGTGCAGCCTGTGCAGGATACAGCCTGTGCAGGCTCTAAGCTGCAGTATTATGCGCGCCTGACCCGGTCCATGACCGGGCTGCTGGAATATCTGACCATCCAGCCCGTCAAGGCTCCCGGCAGCCGCGCTGCCCTCATCCATGCAGCGGCGCAGCTGTTCTGCCCGCAGGAAGCGGACGCCCGGCTGGTGGAGCAGCAGCTTCGCCGCCGTGAAACGCTGGGCGATACCTACATCAAACCCCTGTATGCCCTGCTGCTCCATTGCAGGACAAGTGCGGTAAAGGACTGCCGCTTGGGCTATCTGCAGGCACAGCCGCCGGTCTATGAGCCGGGGCGCATCGTGCTGGGGGCACTGGTGCTGCTGGCTCCGGACGACGGGAACGGCGTCCCGGTGGAGGTCATGCAGAATGTCAGCGGGCAGCTGATCGAAACGCCCCGGCTGATGGAGGCACTGCGCACCGGACAGCAGCAGGAAGCGGCAGACCTGCTGGAACAGGGCTTTGACCGTGGCTTTTTTGCGGACTGCAAACCGCCGCACACAAAATGAACTGAAAACGCACTCCCGGCTTTTGCCTTTTTGGGCAGAGCCGGGAGTTTTTTGTTGTTGTAAAAAGATACCTATTAGAGAACTTTTGAACTAAAAATCATGTATCCCAGAAAGTTGGCGAAAAGCACCAAAAACACGCAGTGCGATTTGTTGAAACAACAGCTTGACACGGGCGAAAACTGTTGGTATTATAATGCTAGAGTTTTCGTTTCAACAGTTTCGAGTTTCATAACAACAATCATGAAGGAGGCTGTTGTTCCCATGATCTACACCGTAACATTGAATCCGGCGCTGGACAAGACCGTTGAGATCCCGAACCTTGCGCTGGACACCGTAAACCGGATCACCAAGATGCGTACCGATCCCGGTGGCAAGGGCATCAACGTCAGCAAGGTGATCGCAAAGCTGGGTGGGACCAGCAAGGCTATCGGCATTCTGGCCGGTAACAGCGGCAAAGCCATTCAGGACGCATTGGACAGTGAAGGGCTTGCCCACAACTTCCGTTTCGTGCCCGGCGAGACCCGCACGAACCTGAAGGTCATCGACCCGGAAAACCACACCAACACCGACATCAACGAGCCGGGCATCGAGGTAGATGCCCCGGAGCTGACCGCCCTGCTGTACGACCTGCTGAAGGAACTGAAACAGGGGGATATCGTGGTGCTGGCAGGCAGCCTGCCGAAGGGTGCCCCCAAGGACACCTACTACACATGGGTGGAATCCTGCAAAAAGGCAGGGGCAAAGGTCTTTCTGGATGCAGACGGCGAGCTGCTGGCAGAGGGGCTGAAGGCTGCTCCCTATCTGGTCAAACCCAACAACGACGAGCTTTCCCGCATGATGGGCCGGGAGCTGAAAACGCTGGATGAACTGGCCGATGCCGGTCAGGCGCTCATCCGCAGGGGCATCGAACATGTGGTGGTGTCCATGGGCGGTCGGGGTGCGCTGTATCTCCGCAAGGACAGCGTGATCTACGCTCCGGCACTGAAGGTCAAAGTGGGCAGCACGGTGGGTGCCGGCGACAGCGTGGTCGCCGCTCTCGCCTACGCCGAAGCGGAAGGACTTAACGAAGAAAACACCGTTCGCCTGTCCATCGCCACAGGAGCCGCCAATGTGATGTGCAGCGGCACACAGGCCGCAGAGCGCAGCCAGATCGAAGAACTGCTGCCGCTGGTCACCTTCCAACATCTGTAAAACTTCTTGAAAACACAACGGTAACTGTTATAATAAAAGGAGAGTTTCATTATGAAAGTCAAAGCTGTTCGTCTGCACGCCGCCAACGACCTGCGTCTGGATACTTTTGAACTGCCGGAGATCAAGGACGATGAGATCTTGGTCAAGGTCGTTTCCGATAGCATCTGCATGTCTACTTACAAGTGCGCCATCCTCGGCACTGCTCACAAGCGTGTGCATCCGGATGTAGCCGAGCACCCCGCCATCATGGGTCACGAGTTCGCCGGTGATATCGTCAAGGTGGGCAAGGCGCATCAGGACAAGTTCAAGCCCGGCATGAAGTTCACCCTGCAGCCCGCCCTGAACTACAAGGGCACCATGTGGAGCCCCGGCTACTCCTACGAGTTCTTCGGCGGCGACGCCACCTACTGCATCATCCCTGCCGAGGTCATGGAACTGGGCTGCCTGCTGGAGTACAAGGGCCGTGCTTACTACGAGGCTTCTCTGGCCGAGCCTATGAGCTGCTCCATCGGTGCTTTCAACGCCGCCTACCACACCAAGATGGGTGTGTACCATCACGATATGGGCATCAAGAAGGGTGGCAAGCTGGCGATTCTGGCCGGTGCAGGTCCCATGGGTCTGGGTGCTCTGACCTACGCACTGCACCGTGATGTGCGCCCCGGCATGGTGGTGGTCACCGATATCAACGAGGATCGTCTGGCCCGTGCGGAGTCCCTCTTCCCCCCGAAGGAGGTCAAGGAGAAGGACGGCATCGACCTGTACTTCGTCAATACCGCCAACATGGCAGACCCCGCTGCCGAGCTGCGGGAACTGACCGGCGGTACCGGCTTTGATGATGTGTTCTGCTACGCCCCCATCGCGCCGGTGGTGGAGCTGTCCAGTGCTGTGCTGGGTCGTGACGGCTGCCTGAACTTCTTTGCAGGCCCCACCGACAAGCAGTTCAGCGCCAAGATGAACTTCTACGATGTGCACTACAATTCTACCCATGTCATGGGCACCACCGGCGGTAATACCGCCGACATGATCGAGTCGCTGGAACTGACCGCCGCTAAGCGCATCGATCCGGCTGTGATGGTCACCCACATCGGCGGTCTGAACGCCGCTGCCGAGACCACCCTCAACCTGCCCAAGATCCCCGGCGGCAAAAAGCTGATCTACACCCACCTGACCATGCCCCTCATCGCCCTGACCGATCTGCGTGCCAAGGGCGAACAGGACAACGACCCCCGCTATACCGCACTGGCTGACATCGTGGATGCCCACAATGGCCTGTGGTGCCCGGAAGCAGAGGAATATCTGCTGGCAAACTTCAACCCGGAGGACTAAGCAGAACGTGCCATGGGACAGGATAAACGCAGACAGGAGGAATCCCCCATGGAACAACGCCGCAATCAAATCGTGGAGCTGGTGAACCGCAAAGGCAGCATTAGCTTTGCCCAGCTCAAGGAAGCTTTCCCTTCCGTTTCGGAGATGACCCTGCGCACCGACCTGAAAGCACTGGATGAAGCCCGCCGTGTGGTGCGGGTGCATGGCGGTGTCAAGTCGGTGGAGCAGGTGGTAGGTACAGACGACCTGCTGAGCCGCCGTGCCGCCCGCAATGCCGAAGCAAAGCAGATCATTGCCGAAAAAGCCGCTGCTCTGCTGCGCCCCAACACCACCCTGTTTCTGGATTCCGGCAGCACCGCCACAGCAGTGGCCCGGTGCATCCCGGATCAGCCCATGCTCATCTACACCAGCGGCCTGAGTTGCGCCATGGAGCTGGCAAAGCTGGAAAAGCCCCATGTGTCCCTGCCGGGCGGCAGCCTGAACCGGTTCAGCATGAGCGTCTGCGGTGCACAGAGCATCCAGACGATGGAGGGCATCAACTTTGATCTGCTGCTGCTGGGCGTGACCAGTTACAGCCCGGAAACCGGTTTTACCTGCGGCGTGGAGGATGAAGCACGGCTCAAGCAGACCGTGCTCCGCCGCTGTGAGCAGAAAGCCGTGCTGCTGGATTCCTCCAAGATCGGACTGAAAAGCACGTTCCACATCTGTGAGCTGTCCGATATTGATATTGTGATCTCGGACGGAAAGCTGCCCGTAGAATTTTTACAGGCCTGCCGGAACGCAGGCGTAACAGTACTATAAAAGGAGCGTTATTATGAAGATCATCCGCGCAAAAGATTATCAGGATATGTCCCGCAAAGCGGCCAACATCATCTCCGCACAGGTCATCATGAAGCCGGACTGTGTACTGGGTCTTGCCACCGGCGGCACCCCGGTGGGCACTTATGCCCAACTGGTGGACTGGTACAACAAAGGCGATTTGGATTTCTCCGAGGTCACTACTGTCAATCTGGACGAGTACCGCGGCCTGCCCAAGGAGCACCCCCAGAGCTACTGGTATTTCATGAATGAGAACCTGTTCAGCAAGGTGAATATCGACCCGGCCAAGACCAACCTGCCGGACGGCACCAATCTGGACACCGCCGCCGAGTGTGCCCGCTACAACGGTATCATCCACAAGCTGGGCGGCATCGACCTGCAGCTGCTGGGCATCGGCCCCAATGGTCATATCGGCTTCAATGAGCCGGGCGAAGCCTTTGAGCTGGAGACCCACTGCATCGACCTTGCGCCCACTACCATCGAAGCCAACAAGCGCTTCTTTGACGGCAACGAGGCCCTTGTCCCCAAACAGGCATACACCATGGGCATCAAGACCATCATGCAGGCACGCAAGGTGCTGGTGGTAGCCAACGGTAAAGCCAAGGCACAGGCCGTCAAGGACGCCGTGACCGGCCCTGTGACCCCTGCCTGCCCCGGCAGCATCCTGCAGCTGCATCCGGACTGCATCCTTGTGGCAGACGAGGAAGCACTGAGCCTGCTGTAAACTCCCAAAGCCAACTTCTTCATTTACCATAACTTTGCTTAAGATCCAACCAAAGCACAGAAAGGGCCGGACTCGTTGCACGGGTCCGGCTCTTTCTGTCAGAAATAAGATTTATCTTGCAATCTTACGCAAAGAGCAACTCCAAAAGAGCCGTCATGGAGATGGTGGGTTCGCCTGCTGCGGGATTTACGCTGAAAATACGCTGAAAAGAGGTCACCCCGATCGGTGGCCTCTTTTTTGCTGCCGCGAACTGTCTGGCTGCGGCAGCGGATAACAGCAATGTCCATTGCGCTTTGTTTTGCCCGGATGCGCACCCGCAGAAAGCTCTCCCTCGTCAAACTGCCCAAAATACGCCCTTAAAAGTTTACTTGACGCAATTCTCAAATCAATATATAATTGGGTCAGAAACCAATCATAGAAAAGGATGATTCCCAATGGCGCGCAGATACGACAGCAAGGAAGCAAAACGGCGGATACTGACCGCCTGTGTCCGGCTTTTTCTGGAAAAAGGCTACACGAACACCAAGGTTGCAGAAATTTTAAAGGAAGCAGATGTTTCTGCCGGGTCGTTCCAGAATATTTTCCGCACAAAGGACGGCGTGCTGACCGAGCTGATCGGCATGATGTTCAGCAGGCAGTTCGGCGCGGTAAGGCCGCTGGCGGCAAACGCCCCCTCGCCGGTGTACCTCTACGCGGTGGAAACGGCTTTGCAGCTGGCGATGACCGAGCTGAGCGAGAACCTGCGGGATATCTATGTGGAAGCGTACACCTTCCCCGCCACGGCGGAGATCATCCACCGCAGCACCACGGCCGAGCTGCAGGCGGCGTTCAGCGCGTATCTGCCCGGGTGCGCCGAGTGCGATTTCTACGAGATGGAGCTGGGCACGGCTGGCATGATGCGCGGCTACATGGCACGGCGGTGCGACCCCTACTTTACGCTGGAGCGCAAAATACGGCGGTTCCTGAGCATGAGCCTGAGTGCGCTGCAGGTCCCCGCGCAGGAGCGCGAGCAGGTCATCGCTTTTGTGGCGGAGATCGATATGCTTGCCGAGGCGCGGAAGGTGGTAGATGCCGTGCTTGCATCGCTGTCCGTGCAGTTTGATCTGAAAGGATAACAAGGTTTGATGACAAGGAGGGAGTAACATGAAAAAATGGCTGATCCGGTGCTTGACGGTGCTGGCAATGGTGTGCCTGATACCGGGGACCGTGTTAAACGTTAAAGCGGCAGAAACATTCCAGAGGCGCTGCGCCCGCTGTGGGAGTATGGAGACACGTGAGGTCCGCGGATACAGAAAATATGATTCGAACTCTCATAGGGTTTATGTAGCTGAATGCCCGAACTGCCACAACGATGGCAATGTTTCGTATTTAAAGGTACATACCGGCGGCACCGAAACTCCCACCTGCACCACAGGCAAAACCTGTGAAAAATGCGGCGCGGAATACGGCATTCTCGGTCACGACTGGGACAGGTGGACGCCTAAGTACGACGGCACGAACACGCACACCCGCAGATGCAAGCGCAGCAACTGCGACGCAGAAGAGACTGGAAGCTGCAGCGGCGGCTACGCGACCTGCGACAGTCTGGGAATGTGCAATACTTGCGGAGGGAGTTACTACGGCGGTCACGCATGGGGCGAGTGGTCATCCGCCGGCAACGGCACGCACACCCGCAGCTGCACGAACTACTGCCGCGAAGTTGATACTGCAAACTGTACCGGTGGCACAGCAACCTGCAGCGCCAAAGCGGTCTGTGAGGTGTGTGGTGGGGAATACGGCGAAAAAGACTCCAATAACCATGATTTGGAGCAGCACGAAGCAAAAGCCCCCACCTGTACGGAAAAGGGCTGGGATGCCTACGAAACCTGCTCCCGCTGCGACTATACCACCTATACAGAGCTACCCGCGCTGAACCATGATTTGGTGCAGCACGAAGCAAAAGCTCCCACCTGCACGGAAATTGGCTGGAATGCTTACAAAACCTGCTCCCGTTGTGACTATACCACCCGCAAAGAACTGCCCGCATTGAACCATGATTATCAGGCTGTTACCGTAGAGCCTACCTGTGAAGCAGACGGCTATACCATCTTTACTTGCAGCCGCTGCAAAGACAGCTACACCGCAGACCCGACCGATCAGCTGGGACACCAGTTCGGTGCATGGTCCCCGAACGGAACCGGCTCTCAGAGCGCCAGTTGTCTGCGGCAGGGCTGCGCGCACACTGGCAGCACTGATTGCCGGAAGTTTACTTTCCGCACTGCGGAAGGCGAAACGCTGACCTTCTGCCCCGTGTGCGGGCAGGCAGAAAACGCCGCGCAGCTGGAAAAGATCGAAGCCGCAACGGCGTGGGCTAACAGCGGCAGTCTTTCTGCGGAGGATGTGACCGCACGGACGAATGGGGAATACCTGAGTGTGGCCTTTGAGACCGCAGGCAGCCTGACGCAGCCCACCGGTCGGGTAAGACTCGCGCTGCCCGCCGGATTGCTGGAAGGCAAAACGCTTGTGCGCATTGCCCCGGACGGCACACAGACGGAGATGCCGTTTGAAACAGAGCGCGGAACGATCATCCTTACGCTGGATTTTGCAAACAGCGAGCTGCCCGTAATGCTCTTCCGGCTGGTACCCCAGCCCGCCGCCCTCTGAACGCTTTTACAGCGCGCAAACGATAAACCATAAAATGCCCGCCCACCGTGGGTCTCCACAGGTGGGCGGGCATTCTTTTGTGCTTTTTGGGCATAAAAATACCCCCGGAGGATGCAGCGTTTTTTACGCTGTCTACTCTGGGGGCAGGATAGCAAGCGCTGCGCGGCAGCTCCCGGAAGCGGACACTGTCTTGCTGAAAAAGCACTTCCTAGCGCTGCTCCTCCGGCGGGCAGCAGCTCTCCCGGGGGATGAGCTTGTGCGGCACGATGATCTTTGTGGCCAGAAGGTTCGGGTTCTCGATGTGGTTGATGGTCTGGCTGGCAGCCTCCATGCCCAGCTGGTAGGGGTTGACGTCCACGGTGGTCAGCTGTGGGCTGCCCTGCCCTTTGTGCGGATGCCCCTTGGCAAACCGGACGGGATTGCGCTATAATAGAGCCGTAACAGTTCCACAAAGGTGTGGTAAGGGAGGTGCGGTCATGATCCGGGTGGCGATCGTAGAGGACGACGCGGAGGTGCAGGGAGTATTGCAGGAGTATGTCCGGCGGTATACCCGGCAGTACGGGACAGAGTTTGAAGTGACGGTCTTTGCGGACGGCGTGGATATTCTGGAGGATTACCGCGCGGTCTACGACATTATTTTTCTGGATGTGGAGATGAAGCATCTGGATGGCATGACCACGGCAGAGCGCATCCGGCAGATGGATGCAGACGTCATCCTGATCTTCATCACCAATATGGCGCAGTACGCCATCCGGGGCTACTCGGTGGGAGCGCTGGACTATGTGCTGAAGCCGGTGCCCTACTTTGCCTTTTCGCAGCAGCTGCTCAAGGCGGTTGCCCGGCTGGAAAAGCGGGCAAAGCACTACCTGACCGTGCCGGTGGAGGGCGGGCTGCGCCGTCTGGACACCGCAAGCATCTATTACTTGGAAAGCGAGGGGCACCGGGTGCACTTTTACACCGATGAGGGCGATTTTTCCGCCCCCGGCGCCCTCAAGGCCTTTGAGGAAAAGCTGGCAGACTGCCCCTTTGCCCGCTGCAACAGCGGCTACCTTGTCAATCTGGCACAGGTGCGGGAGCTGCGGCAGAGCACCGTACAGGTGGGCCCCTGCGAGCTGCAGGTCAGCCTGTCTCTTATACACATCTCCGAGCCC
>ENA-OZKV01000990-OZKV01000990.1-human-gut-metagenome-genome-assembly--contig:-NODE-990-length-12529-cov-7.261905_pt1 | contig 12529 bp, 9 predicted proteins | sample MGYA00244829_ERZ653770 | MGnify/ENA primary metagenome ERZ653770 (study PRJEB26926, sample SAMN06165244) | human gut metagenome | biome: ENVO:00009003; feature: ENVO:2100002; material: ENVO:00002003... | reverse complement strand
TTCAATGTTTTGTTAAAAACAAAACCGCCCTTTCGTTTGGAAAAGGCGGGAGGAGCTTCAAACTGCGAATAGACAGCGTACTAATTCGTCCGCAAAAGCGGCTTATATCGTACCATCCTCCCTTGCAGGAGGTCATTTATCGGTTCTATTCGAGGAGCTTGAAGGCTCCGCCGCCGGTCTAACCGTTTCCGTCGGCATAAATGATTATAAAGGCTAAAAGCTATTTTGCAACGCCTTTTTTCTAGATTCCCGTGTCGAGCACGGGAATGACAAGAGAGGAAAAGCACGGGAATGACAAGAGAGGAAAAGTCCAGAAATGACAGAAAGAGGGAGGTCGGCGGGGAATGACGAGTAAATAATCGTCATGTTCGGCCTTGAGCCGGACATCCTCTTTTGGATTGCCGGATCAAGTCCGGCAATGACAAGAGGGAAGAGGCAATGACGAAAAGAAAAATAAGCATGGGAATGATAAAAGAGAAAAAGCCCGGTAATGACAGGAGAAAGTGTGAAAGCCCGAGGGGAGCAGGAAAAGAAACATGTCGGGGAAAACAGGAGAGAAAAGAATTATTCTCCAGACAAAACAAACGAACGGCGTATTGTTCAGCGGTCAAGGACAGTCGTAGACATATGGGCGGGCTGCGGCACCATTTTTCTTTTTTCCCGGGCGGCCAAAATCATCAGCGGTGACTTCAGAAGTTTTATCGGGACATCGCGCTGAATTTTTCTGAGCATCAGGCGCGCCTTGGTTTCCAGCTCCCGGCTGTCATGTTCGGCCGGCGTATACTGAATATAGGTCGGCGACGTATTGAGCGCATTTATCCAATCCTTTTCGCGCACCGGTTCGGCAAACAGAACCGGATCAAAGACCAGTCTTTCGCGTTTGGCGCTGTTTTGATAGACCGGCAGATCCAGACACATGGCGACATGATGTTCGCGCCACATCAGATAATCGACCCCGGCGGCATTGTCTCCGGGGATACGGGCGACAATCATCGACGGCAGTTTTTCCCCGGACGAAACGTTGCGCAGTGCGGCCGGCGCATTCTGTTTCATTTCGCGGAACAAATCCTCGCTTATTTTCGACTTGCTGCACCATATATTCAGCGGTTCGACGCCGAAATCGCGGCGGACGCGCGCAGACAGCAAATGAGCAAAAGCGCTGCAAGCCTCGTTACGGTACTGATATTCGCCGTCCGGAAACAATTCCCGCTTCAGTTTCTGGAACAGGGCATTGTAACTTTCCGTTTTTTCGTAATCAAGTTTAAGAGTTTCGGGCATCGTCGCGTCCTTTGCTGAAATTTTCGGAAAAGCGCGCATTGCGGCGAAGTTTCATCGCTTCCATAAACAATGCCGAATTACGCGGCTGAAAATGTGTTGAATTGCAGTCGACCCGGCTGACAAACATTTTGGCATGACGGCTCAAATCCATGGCCGGATCTTTGTCCAGCCAATAGCCGCTGCCGCCGTAGACCGAAGTGTCTTTTCCGGCTTCTGCACCGAACCGGCAGCCGGAAACGCTGAAATATGCCGCGCCGCCGGCGCTCAAAACCTTCTTCCAGTCTTTTTCGAGCACGGGCGCATTGAAAATTATCGGATCAAAGACCAGACGCTCGGTCTTTTTGCTGTCTTTATAAACCGGCAGGTCGAGCGCCAGCGCGACATGGTAGCCTTCCCATTCGCGTTTGCCGGTACCAAGCCCGTTGTCGGTTGCAAACTGCGCCTCAAGCCTTTTGCCGGCCTGCGGCAGGCTCCAGACTTTAAGCGGCATCATTCCCTCTGCTTTTGCCTTTTCGGCCAGCAGATGCGCAAAGGCAAAACAGCAGCCGTTGCGATAGGCATATTCCTCACGCGGGAAAAGCTCCTGTTTCCATTGGTTAAACTGCCGGGCATAGCCGATGATTTTTTCATAATCGAGTTCGCTCATCATTCCCGCTCCAAAGCCGCAACCACCGCACGGTCATAACATGAAGCGCCGCGGTTTTCCTGCCGTTCGCGCAGGACTTTCAGACGGTCGGCAACGTATTTGTTCTCGTCTTCGCGAACCGGACGGCTCAGTTCTTCAATCCAGGCAACGGCTGCGTCACGGCCGCGGTTAAGCACCTCGCCGCTCAGCGAATTGACAACTTTCAGCGGATATCCCCGCCGTTCGACTTCGCGGACAATGTTGCCGGCCTCGCGTACGGTTTCCGGCGCCAGACGCATTTTGGCATAAGGATGCGGAACGTGCAGCCCGTTTTGCGGACGTTTGCCGGCCAGCGCTTCGTCAAACTCTTCCCTGCCGCGTTCATAACGGGTGGCAATGTTCAGTTCCAACAGGCGCTTGGGCATGACCGGAACAACAAAATCCACCGCATAGCCCTGCTCTTTGGCATCTTCGGCAATGTCTATCATCTCTTCCGAGGGCAGGCCGTCGACAATCACATTATATCTCTGATTCCGGCAGAAATCCAAAGCCACCCAGAAAGCCTCCTCGGCAAACTTCTCAACCAGGCTTTCCCTTTCGCCGTCTTGATTGGTTATCTGCGCGGCATCGTAGCAATCCGGCTCTTTGGAGTTAAGCCGTACCGGCGCCAGCTGATTGAGCTTGAACAAATTAGGATGGTAAGCCAGCATGTCGTCCTTGCCGAGGCGGACAAAGTTTTCGCCGGAGGCCATAGCCTGCGAGGTTTTTCCGGAGCCCGGAAACCCCATGATTATGCGCATTTGCGGACGGCCTTCCGTTTTGGCATTGGGTTTGGCGGCCATGATGTCCTTGAGTATGCGCGTGAAAATCTTTGTCTTTCTGGCTTCGGACAAATAAGAGAGACGGAAAATTTCTTTTTCTTGCTCGTTCATTACGAATCGCCTGCGGTAATTAAATATAAGAATATGTTAGCCTAATTTTAGACAAAAAGAAAGAGCTATTTGGCCAATGTTTAAAGTTCGCGGATGTCGGGTATTTTATACGGCGTATCCAGAGAGGAAACTATGGCTTTTTCGTAACGGGAAGATGGGGCCGAAGCCAAACGCTTTTCCAAATTTCGCTGCCGCACTTTCAGGCTGACCCGTTCCTGAGGCGTCAAGTCACGTCCGAATTCGGCAAAATAGGCTTCGTCGGCTTTGCGGGCGTCGCCGCTGCGGTACAGCGTCCGTCCGGACAGGGCATTATGCACGGTCAGAGCCAGCCCCTGCGCTTCGACGTTTTTCAAATCCCGGCGGAAAGCCACCAGTTCGGCCGCCGATTTGCGCAGTTCGGCCATCGGGTGCTGCACCTGTTGGTTTTTATCCAGCACAACCTTGCCCAGCGCCGCACGGTTAATCAGGTCGCGGCGGTCAAGGTAACGCTCGACGACGTTGCAGTCCAAAATCCGTTTCGGCGCAACCAGAACGGTAACATCGGCCTGATAGCCCTGCGCTTGGGTTTCCTTAACGAAATCTATCATCTCTTCATTCAGCAGACCGTCGATAATGATGCCGTAGCCGTCTTTTTTCAGGCGGTCGGTCACTTCAAAAAAGGCTTCCTCGACAAAGTCGTACAAATACATGTTGTCAGAATAGCAGGAACCGTGGCGGTCGTTGAGCCGAACCGGCTGCATTTGGTGAAGTTCGTACATATGGGGATGATACTGATAAAAATCGTCGACGCTGACGTTGACCAGCGAATCGTCTTCCGCCATCATCCGGCGCGCGACCGAAGACTTTCCCGAACCGGGCAGACCGGTCAGCAGTTTCAGACGGCGGGCGGCAGAATTTTTTGTTTTGCCCGCAGTCAAATCCTTATATATCCGGTCGAATATCCGTTCTTTTTCTTCTTCGTCCAGTTTGGTCAGTTCGATAATCTTCTTATAATCAACATTGCTCATATTTACGAATCGCCGCAGTTGTTAAAATCATGAAATTATCATAAACCAATTTTAGACAAAAATAAAGTTTTTTTCAGCGGGAGGAAAACTTATATTCCGGCGCGGCAAAAGGACGCAGGCAGCCGTCAAGCGCATTGCGAAGCTGTCGGCGTTCGACAGGGTCGGCAACTTTTTCGACCCAGGGCAGCAAAAGCTCGCGCCGACGGCGGAGTTCGGCTGTTTCGGAAGCGGTCAGCGGACGCGAAAATTCTTTCAGAAACCCGGCAGACGCTCTGTTTCCGCCAAGGTTCCTTCCGTCGGCCGGATTGACAATCTGCAGCTCAAAGCCGAGTTTTTGCAGACTGTCAACATAAGAGGCGTAGTATTCGACCATTTTTTTCGAACGTTCCATAGCAAAGGAAAAATGGCGATCACCTCCGGTTCGGACGGCAATAAAACGCGTCAGCATATTCATGTCCATTATTCGTTTGGGCACGGCCGCGACAACTATCCGCGTGCGGTAGCCCGACTTTTCAAGATATTTGTACATCTGCGGCAGCATTTGTCCGCCCAAGCCGTCAACGGCGACGGAATAAGGCGTTTCTTTCAGACGTTCTATCGCGTAACCCATGACATTACCGCCAAACTCCATAAAGGCGCGGTCGGAAAAAGGGTCGTCATGGCGGTTAAAGCGCGGCGGCCGAACGATATCGGCAAAATGCGGACTGCGCTGAAAAATCTCGTCAATCGACAAGACGGCCAGAGAAACGTCCTTTCGGCTCAAGTCCTCAATCAGCCGGGATTTTCCGGAACCCGGCATGCCATAGGTGAAAACCGCCCGACGTTCTGCCGCCGGCATTTTTCCGGACGTTTTTTCGGCAACGATTTCCGCCGCCAGACGGTCGGCTTCTTCCGGTCCCCAATCGAGCCAATAAGGCATTGCGCCGTTTTCGAACATATTTTCTTCCTTCAAACCAAGATTTATATACTATAGCATATTTTAGACAAAAATAAAGAAAATTTTTCTTGCCAAAGACAGCCATTTTTGATAATAACCTTTTCGTTAAAACGTATTTATTTTAAACTTGTTATATTTATGGAAAGATATGTATTTTTATTTAAGAGACAGCAGTATGAATATCTGACAAAGTCTGTCGCTCTGGCCGCAGGCGCATTGCTGTTGACTGCCGCCGCAACCGCCGTCGGCCTCCTGTTTGTCGAAGACGAAATCGGAGCTTCGGTTTTCGGCGGAACATTTGCCTGGCTTTTGTTTTTTGTTCCGGCGCTGACTGTTCGTTACCGTCATTTCATCTGCGGCAGAATTCCGTTTCGGCTTTTTTTGCCGTTGACGGCGCTGACGATTTCGCTGCCGATGGTCTGGATTGTCGCCAAGGCCGGACTGCTGCTGACGCTGCTGGCTTTTGCCTTTGCCGCCGCGTTGTTTTTTTATACGCTCCGGCGCGGCATGCAGGTCAACCAAACGCGCAGCATCATCAGTCTGTTTTACCTGATGTTTGTCTGCGTCGGCGTGTGCTCGCTGCTTGAGGCGGCGGTTGCCTTGTTCAACGGCAGCGGACCGTCAATGTATGCAACCTTTGTCGTGGCGGCCGTCATTTTCGGCAAAATCAACGTTCACGACGTGTTTCGGTTCCGAACAAGGCTTCCGGAAGGAACCGCTCTGGAAGAAAAGGAAATTGACAAAGTCGTCGAAGAAACGGCCTTAAGCCTGTATTTAAACTTCATCGGCATGATTTTTGTCGCCGATTTTATGAAATTCGTCGTCAAACTGCTGGCTGAAACTCCAAAAAAACGCGTTTCCGATTAGGAAACGCGTTTTTTTGTTTTGTCATGCGGCTAAAAGCCGGAAATGCGTTCCAGCGCGGCTTCGATTTTGGCCTTGTTTTCCAAGGCTTCGGCCTGGCGGCGCTTTTCCTCTTCAACCACCGCGGCAGGCGCCCGTTCAACAAAGCTGGCGTTGCTCAGCTTGCGGGCATAGCCTTCAAGGTTTTTGTTCAGGCCTTCCAGTTCTTTTTTGAGACGCTCCTTTTCGGCGGCAAAATCAATGACACCCTTCAGCGGCAAAAGAATGACCGCTTCGCGGAAAACGCTTTGAACCATGTCTTTGCTGATTTCGGCACCGTCGGCGAAACATTCCAGCTTTTCCAGACGCGCCAGCGAACAGATAATCTGGTTGAATGTTTGCAGATGCGCGCAAGAGGCATTGTTTCCGTCTTTCAGATAGACCGTCAGTCTGGCGCCGGCAGGCAGATTCATCTCGGCCCGCAGCGAACGAACCGCCGTAACGAAGTCAATGACCCAGTCAATGTCGTTCAGTGCCGCGGCATCAATTTCTTCCGCCTGCGGCCAGGGACAATTTATCAGTTTGACCTCGCTCTTAACCAGATTATTCCACAGTTCGGTGGTAATAAACGGCATAAACGGGTGCAGAATAATCAAAATCCGTTTTAGAACCCAGGCAAAAGAAGCGCGGGTTTCGGCTTTTTCTTCCTGATTTTCGCCATAGAGAATCGGTTTAATCATCTCAATATACCAATCACAGAAAGATCCCCAGACAAACTGATAGACCGCATTGGCCGCGTCCGAAAAACGGAAAGCGTTAAGATTGTCGGTAACCTCCCCGGACGCCTGTCTGGCCTTGGCGATAATCCATTTGTTGACGGCGCTTTTGACTTTGCTTTCATCAAAGTCCGCAGGAAGAACCGCTTCGTTCATTTCGCCGAAACGGGCGGCATTCCAGAGCTTGGTGGCAAAATTGCGGTAACCGGCAATACGGTTTTCGCTCATGTTAATATCGCGCCCCTGCGTTTCCATCGCCGCCATAAAGAAGCGCAGCGCGTCAGCACCGTATTTTTCGATAGTTTCCATCGGGTCAACGGTGTTGCCCTTGGATTTGGACATCTTACGGCCCTGCTCGTCGCGGACCAGACCGTGGATATAGCATTTGCGGAACGGAACTTTTTTCATCATGTACATGCTCATCATCATCATTCTGGCAACCCAGAAGAAAATGATATCAAAGCCGGTTACCAGAACTGAAGTCGGATAAAAAGTATCCAAATATTCGGTTTTGTCCGGCCAGCCCAGCGTCGAGAAAGCCCACAGGCCGGACGAGAACCAGGTATCAAGGACATCGGTTTCACGCGTCAGCTCAACATGTTTGCCATAATGTCTGTCGGCGGCGGCCTGTGCTTCTTCGACATTTTCTTCGCAGAAAATTTCGCCGTCCGGACCGTACCAAATCGGCATCTGGTGCCCCCACCAGAGCTGGCGCGAGATGCACCAGGGCTGAATATTGCGCATCCATTCGAAATAGGTTTTCTCATAAGATTTCGGCACAAATTCCATATCGCCGTTCTCTACGGCCTCAATGGCTTTGACGGCCAGCTTCGGCGCATCGACAAACCACTGGTCGGTAAGCATCGGCTCAATAACGACGTTTGAACGGTCGCCGTAAGGGATAACCATCGGGTGATCCTCAATTTTCTCCATCAGGCCAAGTTCTTCCAGCTTTTCAATCGTCTTTTGACGCGCGGTCTGGGTATCCATGCCCGGAAACGGCGTGTTTTCGTTGAGGGTGGCGTCCGGATTCAGAATGTTTATCAGCGGCAGGTTGTGGCGCTTGCCGACCTCAAAGTCGTTGAAGTCATGCGCCGGCGTAATTTTAACCGCGCCGGTACCTTTTTCGGGATCGGCATGCTCGTCGCCGACAATCGGAATCGGACGGTTGACAATCGGAAGAATCGCATTTTTGCCGATTAAGTGCTTCAGCTTCTCATTTTCTTTGGAAACCGCAACCGCCGTATCGCCGAACATGGTTTCCGGACGGGTGGTCGCAATATGGATAAACTGTCCCTCTTCGCCTTCAATCGGATATTTGTAATAATACATTTTGCCGACGGTTTCTTTCTGGACAACCTCCAGGTCGGAAACGGCGGTCATGAACTTGGAATCCCAGTTAACCAGTTTCTTGGCCTTGTAAATCAATCCGTCCTTATACAGGTTTACGAAAATCTTGCGGACGGCGCGGCTCAGCCCCTCGTCCATGGTAAAACGCTCGCGGCTCCAGTCGCAGGAAGCCCCCAGGCGGCGCAGCTGCCTGCAAATGGTGCCGCCGCTCTGTTCTTTCCATTTCCAGACGGTTTCAACAAATTTTTCGCGGCCGAGGTCATGGCGGGTAATGCCTTCTTTGGCCAGATTGCGCTCAACAACCATCTGGGTTGCGATACCGGCGTGATCCATGCCGGGCTGCCAGAGAACCTTTTTGCCGAGCATACGGTTATAACGAATCAGGATATCCTGCAGCGTGTCGTCCAGCGCGTGTCCCATATGCAAAACGCCGGTAACGTTCGGCGGCGGAATGACAACGGCAAAGGCCTCCTTGTTCTTGCTCATGTCGGGCTTGAAATCGCCGCTGTTTTCCCAGTCGGCATAAATCTTTTCTTCAAAGTCTTTCGGGTTGTAGTTTTTCTCTAACATTTTTATTCCTTCAGTGTCTTAATTTTTCGGAAACATCCCGGAGCCTGCATTCGCCTGCTCCGAAAACCTCGTTTCCGTGCCGGTTCTTTCCGGCAAAATTTATAAAAACCGCAAAAAGCCCTCAAGGTTCGGCTTGGGGGCAATAAACATTTACAGGCCGGTCCGGGACTTTCCCTTAAGAACTGACCTTTGCCATCACTCGTTCAATTTCCTTTCTGACCGCCGCTTCGACAATTTCCGGCAGATGGGCGCTCAGCCATTCCCGGGTCTGACGGGTAATCTCCGCCGAGGCAGCCGCCGAGAAATCAAAATCCTGCGCCAGATTTTTTTCGACAATGCCGGTTACAACATCGCGGACAATCGCTTCAATCGTCAGCGAACCGTCGCCGAGTTCTATTTCAGACATGGTCTGTGCGGTCAGCCGCTCCTTAAGATTTTCCCGTTCGGCGGGGTTTTCTTTCTGTTTTTGCTGCTCGGCAAACATCTTGGCAAAATTGCTGATGATACCGGCCGAGACGTCAATCGGATCTTCCGGCTGGCTTTTTTCCGCCGGCGCCGTTTCGGAAACCGTTTCTTCCGACGCAGACGCAGACTCAGGTTCTGGCGCCGGGACTTCGGCTGCCGGAGCAACCTCTTCGAAGGCGGCGTCAATAACTTCGGGTTCCTTAACCGCTTCGGCTACGGCATTGTCATAAACATTGTCGGTCGGTTCGACCAGTTCTTCTTCCTGAGCGGCAGCCGCAGGTTCATCGGCATTTGCATTGAGAATCGCGTTAAGCGTATCGTCATCAACCAGATTATCCAATGAAACATCATCGGCCGCGGGCGTAAAATTTTCCTGATGCGAAGCATCGTCCTCCGCCGAAAAAATGGGTTCGGCATCAATATCTACGGCCGGCTCGTCAAAATTCAAATCGGGAAGTTCGCTGTCCTCAACAATTTCAGTGTCTTCTGCCGCGGCAATTTCGGACAAGCTGACGGGCTCTTCGTCAACGGCCGCAGAATGCCCGGCTTCAATGTCGTCCAGAACCGGTTCGGCAGGCAGGCTGTCGAACTCGCGTTCAAAATCAAGGTCTAAAGGGTCGGCACCTTCCTCAGCCTTTGTCTCCGGCTGCGCTTCGACGGTCGAAATGTTCGGCTCGACAATCATTGAGGGCGAGAGGGTCAGAACGTCATCGACGGTTTCGGCAGGCGCCGGCCGGGAAACCTCGGGAGCGGGCTGCGGCGCTGCGGCCTGAGGAGCAGGCTCTTCTTTCTGGGCAGCCTTGTGCTGTTCGGCGTTGTCTTCCATCAAAATATCTTTGATGGAAGACAGAATGTCCTCCATCGACAACTCTTCTTTATCCTCTGTATCCTCTGCCATTTTTCAATTCCTAAATAATTTGCAACAAACTGTCTGTTAAGTTATCAAATTTCTTCCGATTAATCAACGGATAATGACAACCATTTATCCCTGGTTTCCTTATAGAACTTTTTGGGATTGTAAAGGTCTACATTCAGGCGCAGATCTTCGGCGGTCAGCTTGCCCATGGAGAGCAGCAGCTGCATGGCGGCAACATAATAGTCGCGGCGCGCCTTAACTTCGTTGACGTTTGAATTCAGCAGTTCCTGATATGCGTCCAAAACATCCAAAATGGTACGGTTGCCGAGCGCTTCTTCCTTCTGAACGCCGTCGAGGGCAATTTCGTTGGCCTTGACCTGATCCTTAATCGACTTAATCTGTGCCTTGTTGGACGTCATCAGCTCCCAGGCGCTGGTCACGTCGGAAACAGCCTGGCGTTCCGCTTCCAAAACCAGCTCCTGCGCCTGCCATTTCTGATATTTGCTCTGGCGGATTTTGGCACGGGTTTCGCCGGCGGTATAAAGCGGAATGTTCATATTGACGCCCCACTGAACCTCGTCGACCTTGGTATCGCGGTTATATGCGCCGTAAGCGGAACCGCTGCTGTCGCTTTTGCTGGTGGTTGCCGAACCGTCCAGGGTTACCGACGGCAGCAAGGCGCCGGTATTGGCGGCAACGTCATAAACTTTGGAGTTCAGCAGCTCGCGGGCATAGCGGATGGAATAGTTGTTGGCCTTGGTATATTCCAAAGCTTCCTGAAAGCTGGCGGGGATAAAATCGCCGAGGTTTTCAGGTTCGGACAAATCTTTCGGCGCTTCGCCGATAACCCGGGTATAAACAGCCTTCGACGCCTGCAGGTTTCCCTCGGAAGCGATGCGGTCGGCCTTGGCCTGCGAATAGCGCGCCTGCGCCTGCGAAACATCGGTACGGGTAACTTCGCCGACATTGAAACGCTCAACCGTTTCGTCCAGGCGTTTTTTCAAAAGCTTTTCGTTGTTTTTCTGGAGGTTGACAATCGCCTCGTCTCTGACTACATCCAAATAGGCGGTTGATGAATCGAGAAAAACGCCCTGCTCCGTATTATACAGGTTGTTTTGTTCGGCGCGGACCATGCTGTCGGCAGACTTTACCGAATTGACGGTCGTAAAACCGCTGAACACCGGCTGGCTGATTTTGGCACCGGCCGAAAGCGTGGCGCCGCCGGTCTGCGACGGAACGTTGTTGTTATGAACGTCAGAGTCAGAGTAGCCGCCGGTCAGATAAATGTTGGGGCGGAAGCCGGACTTGGCAATCGCGACGTTTTCGTCTACCGAACGCAGATACGCGCGCTGCGCCTGAAGCGTCGGGTTGGTGTCGTAAGCCGTGCTCAATGCCTCAAAAATCGTTTCGGCCTTTGCACCGCCGGTCGTTAAAGCCGTGGCAAGCAGCAAAGCCGACAGAAATGTTTTTTTCATCAAATTCACCTCTAAATTCAGACTTATTTATTCCGGAGTATATTACAAATTATTCTTATTTTGCAATGACAAATCTTAAAAAACTAATAACCGCAATGTATTTTAGTCAAAGGAATGTTATATATTATTAACCATATTTCAAACAATTTGTCGTAGGGTCGGGATAAAACGGTATGTTATAAAGGCTTAAAGCTCAACAAGGGGGAAAAACTTTGAGTAAAAAAGAATCTGCAATCATCAACGAAATTGACAAGGCCAGACTCAAACTGTCAATCGAACACTACATCAAGTACTTCATCGGCAAACGCACCAGCGAAATCAACAAGGACGAGGCGCTGAACGCCATTGCGCTGGCCGTGCGCGAATTTGCCATGGACAAGATGTATGAAACGATGGCACGCTACAACAAAGTCAATTCCAAAAGAATTTATTATCTCTCAATCGAGTATCTCATCGGCCGCTCGCTGGAAAACAACCTGCACAACCTCGGCCTGTTCAACATTTTGAAAAGCATCAAAATCGACGGCATGCCGGACATCTCCCTGCAGGAAATTTTCGACGCCGAATATGATCCGGCGCTGGGCAACGGCGGCCTGGGACGTCTGGCAGCCTGCTATCTGGACTCTATGGCGTCGCTCGGCATTCCGGGTTTCGGCTACGGCATAAACTATCAGTTCGGCCTGTTTAAGCAGAAATTTGAAAACGGCTATCAGATTGAGCAGGCCGACAGCTGGCTCGGCGAAGACTCTCCGTGGCAGTTTTCCCGGCCGGACCGCACGGTCGAAATTCCGATTTACGGCGAAGTCGAAAACTTCAAGACCGCAACCGGACAGGACAGCTTCATCTGGATGAACACCCAGAAGTTCTACGGCGTACCGTACGATTTTCCGATTGTCGGCTATGACGGCAAATCGGTCAACTATCTGCGGCTGTTCTCGGCCAAGACCGACGACGAGCTGGACATCAACATTTTCAACGAGGGCGGCTATATGGAAGCGGTTAAGGAAAAAATCCAGACCGAAACCATTTCTAAAGTGCTGTATCCGTCCGACGCAATTGAATCGGGCAAGGCGCTGCGCTTTGTTCAGCAGTATTTCTTTGTTTCCTGCGCCATTCAGGACATTATCCGCCGTTTCCTCGAAAAGAGCAACGACTTTGCCAAAATGCCGGATTACGTCGTCTGCCAGTTGAACGACACGCACCCGGCGCTGGCCATTCCCGAGATGATGCGCCTGCTGATGGACGTTCACGGTCAGGAATGGGATACCGCCTGGGAAATTACGACCAAGATTTTCGCCTACACCAACCATACGCTGCTGCCGGAGGCGCTTGAAACCTGGCCGTCGCGCATTGTCGGCAAAATTCTGCCGCGCCATTTGCAGATTATTTACGAAATCAACCGCCGCTTTATGGAC
>ENA-OZKV01000989-OZKV01000989.1-human-gut-metagenome-genome-assembly--contig:-NODE-989-length-12548-cov-3.877611_pt1 | contig 12548 bp, 10 predicted proteins | sample MGYA00244829_ERZ653770 | MGnify/ENA primary metagenome ERZ653770 (study PRJEB26926, sample SAMN06165244) | human gut metagenome | biome: ENVO:00009003; feature: ENVO:2100002; material: ENVO:00002003... | reverse complement strand
TCTTCTGGGAACTTGTCTGATGCTTCTTCTACATCGGCTTTCCATCCTTCTTCTTTGTTGTCTGCTTCTACTTTTTTTGCATTTTCCAGCTCTTTTTTGCTGTTTTCAATGATCTTATCTCTCTGTGTTGCGGATAAGTTCTTGTTTTCTTTTGCAATCGCGATCTGTTTTTTCAGATCGCTCACTTTGTCAAAGCCGTCTGCACGTAATGCATCGATTTTTTTCTGGATTTCTTCCACATATTCATCGATCGGCTTCAAAAGCTTTGCTTCTTCTTCCGACGAAATAATAACGCTGTTTTCTGCCATTTCCAATTTTCCTCCTGTTACAGGTATTTAGCACTGAGTCTCAATAATTCTTCCTGGTTTGTCTCTTTCGTATTTACGATTCCGGCCAGGCGTCCGTTAGACATAACACCGATTCGGTTGGTAATACCAAGAATCTCCGGCATTTCGGAAGAAACAACGATGATCGTTTTTCCCTGTTTTGCCATATTGATGATCAGTTCATAGATTTCATATTTTGCTCCAACATCGATTCCTCGTGTCGGATCATCCATCATGAATACGCTCGGTGAACGCTCCAGCCATTTACCAAAGATGACCTTCTGCTGATTACCACCGGAAAGGTTGGCGATCATATCATCCGGTCCCATACATTTTGTATGCATGATCTTGATTTCTTCAGCCGTTGCACGCACCATCTTGTCATGCGATAATGCGACTCCGCTCTTATAATGCTTCATATTCGCAATGGTAGTATTGAATGTAATATCGCCCTTCAGGAACAGACCATTGGCTTTTCTTTCCTCTGTAATCAAAGCAAATCCATGATCCATTGCATCTTTCGGGGATGTAAAATTCATTACTTTTCCATTATAAATTACATTTCCTGCCGCTCTGGTACGCATACCAAAAATAGTTTCCAATAGTTCCGTACGACCGGCTCCAACCAGACCATACAGTCCAAAAATTTCTCCTTCTTTAATATCAAAAGAAATATTCTGTAATTTTGGTGCATACTTAGTTGAAAGATTCTGTATAGAAAGAACCGTTTCACCAGGCTGGTTATCTACCGGTGGAAAACGGTTATCCAAAGAACGGCCAACCATTGCAGAAATCAGTTCATTCATATTGGTATCTTTACTTGCCTTTGTCATAACAAGGCTGCCATCCCGAAGAACTGATATTTCATCACAAATTTCAAAAATTTCATCCATTTTATGTGAAATATAAATCAATGAAATTCCCTGTTCTTTTAACTGCCGCATCATCTTGAAAAGTTTTGCAACCTCCGGTGCTGTCAGTGATGAAGTCGGCTCGTCTAATACGATTACTTTGGAATGATAAGAAATTGCTTTTGCAATTTCACACATCTGGCGCTGTGATACAGACATTTTTTTCATTGGCTGTGTCAGATTAACAGTAATACCAAGTTTACGGAATAAATCGGAAGTTTCTTTTCTCATTCTTCCTTCGTCAATCATTCCCAATGAATTCTTCGGATAGCGTCCTAAGAACATATTGTCAATGACACTGCGCTCCAGACACTGGTTTAATTCCTGATGAACCATTGCGACACCATTTTCAAGTGCATCCTTTGGGCCAGAAAAATTAACTTCTTTTCCATCTAATATTATTGTTCCTTCGTCCTTTTGATAAGTTCCGAAGAGACATTTCATCATTGTCGATTTACCGGCACCATTTTCACCCATAAGTCCCATGATTGTTCCAGGTCTGACATTCAGATTGATATGATTCAGAACCTTATTTCTTCCGAACGATTTGCTCATGCCGTTAATCGATAAGACATATTTATTCTTATCCTCTGCCATAATTCTACTTCCTTTTCTTTGAAAAGAAGGACACCATTTTTATCTGATGCCCTTCTGTATCTATGCTGTTTTCTTCCGGGCAATAACCTTATTTTGAAAGAAGTGATGTATAAGATGATGCATTGTCTGTTTTAACCATGTTGATTGCAAATGCATCATACTCACCCGGGTTGCCGAGACGGTTTGTAATGTTAGACTCTGTCTGTCCATCACCACCGATATAATCTACTTCAAGGTTCAAAAGTTTGTCATAGTTCTGAAGAAGTGGCTGATAAGTTGAGCTAAGGAAGTTATCGGAAGCATTGTAAATATCAAGCCATACCTTCTTGCTTGGACTCTTGCCTGCGTCCAACTGGTTGGATACTTTGCTATAAACCTTGGTTGAGTCTGTGAAATCCTGATAATTATCAGCTGTAACAGCTATATTTAATGCATAGTAAGATCTTTCTTCTTCACTATATCTGTAATCTTCTCCTTCTGTTAAGCAGTTTCCTGCATCATCCGGAGTACCAATACCGGTATCAATGTCTACTCCATCTAAAGCATTACGAAGCACTCTTAATGTCAGGTAAGCCTGAACATCTGCATGCTGTGAAATTGTTCCGCCATATCCTTCTGCGATAGCTGCAACAGCATCACTATTTGCATCGTATCCGAAGGTTGGTACTTTGTTATCTTTTGCCCATGCATTAAACATTGACATTCCCATACCATCATTATTAGAAACAACTACGTCAATCTGGTCACCAAAAGATGCTGTCCATGTTCCGATTGCATTTCCTGCTGTAGCTGCATCCCATGTTGCACCAGCAGAGTTCTTCATCTCCTGTGAAGCAAGTTCACGAATTGTATAAGTCTTTCCATCTACATCCAGTGTTGCATCCTGAACAACTTTTGCAGAACCGTCTACGTTTGTACCAGCCGGTGTTGAATCAATTGCTCCATTTGCATCTACTCCGGTTCCAAGTGCAGAACGGACACCACGGGTACGTGCAATAGAGTCGTTATGTCCGATGTCTCCGATTGCAAGTACATAACCAATTACTCCGTCTCCGTTACGGTCAATGGTCGCTGCATTTTCTTTGATATAGTCAAGAACCATCTGTCCCTGCAGTTCAGCACCCTGATTTGCATCAAAGCCTACATAATAGGTATCTTTGTTGTAATTTAATGCATCCATGTCAAGTTCTCCTGTGGAGCTGTTGGATGGCTGACGGTTAAACCAGCAAAGTGGTTTATCCTTGTTTGCTACGCTGCTGGTGCTTCCTGCGTCACCAGAGCCGCTTCCTCCGGAAGAGCCACATCCAACCATGGATAATGCAAGCGTTGCTGCTACCAATACAGTTAATAATTTTTTCCTTCTCATTCTTTTTTCCTCCTGGTTTGCAATTTGTTGATTTTGGTTTCTCCGAACCTGTCTCATCGACTAAATTCATTATAATCACAAACCAATCTGGAAAGAATAGAATTTTTTTGGATGAAATATCAAAATATTTTGATAATCTGTAATTTTTATATGTATTTTGACGAACAACTATGCAGCTGCACCATCATTCTGTTGGCATGTATGCAGGAATGCCTCTGCCAGCTGCTGGTTCTGCTGTGCCTGTTTTCTGATATGATTAACCACGAAAAAAGGCAGGAAAAATAAGGAAAGGAAACCTAAACACAATGCGATGGCACCGACTAATAAATCAATCGGAAAATACGGGACTACAAACCAGCCAAATTTTGCAATGTTCCAAGCCCATTTTGCCGCTATTCCAAAACCACCCACTTTGCTGTAACAAACACAGCCCATAACAAATCCTATCATAATAAAAATCGGATGGAATGCCAGCACCATTCCGATACCTCCACAGACCGTTCCGGCAATTGCCAGTCCCCAGATTTTCTGAATCTCATATAACTGTGTCTCCGCTTCCCGTTTTACCTGCATTGCATAACCATAATCGTTACCAAATTCTACTTCTTCATAAAGATTTCTTTTTTCTTTTGCCATAATATTTTCCTCTTTTCTCCGATGTTCCACCGGTTTTTATTATTGTTTTCACTTATATGACGGAAAAATATTATGGCAGGTTTTATTTTTTTAAAAAATTTTTTTGACAAGTCCTTATTGCTTTCTTCCGATTACCTGCTTCCCACACTTCCTTTGTACTATGCACACAAGGCTTACCATACCGGAACGGCTGAAAGATTTGAGAGTCGCAGAAAAAAGAATGTCATTGCAGGAATTGTCTGATGCCACCGGCATCCCAAGTTCCACACCCGGCAACTATGAGAAAGATGAAAATGTAGCTATGTCACTTGGCAATCTATTGACGCTTGCAGACTTTTATCAAGTAAGCACCGATTATCTTCTTTGCCGAACCGAACTACGTGAACATACAAATCAGTCAGTATCCAATCTGCATCTCAATGATGATGCAGTTCAAATACTGACTGATGAAAAATATAATCCACGGTTATTATCAGAATTACTCTCTCATGAAAGCTTCCATTATAAAGTTTAGGTTTCATGTACAATCGACAGCCCAACTTAACTATCTGCTTTCTACTATTGTATATGTTCCTGATTCAAAATTTACATATAATGTTGCAAATGCACTATTATATTCCCAGCGGATTTCCAGAGACCTCTCCCCTCCGGAGATTGCTACCTCTGCGCCTTCCGAAAATGCCTTATGGGTATTTCGCATGCGGATTAACGCAAGCTGTTTTTGAACCACATCTTTTTTCAACCCTTCCGTGATCTGATCAGTGGAAAGATTTGTCCGGTTGATTTCCTTATGTCCGGATTCTCCCGCGCGCTGCACCGCTTCATGGTCATTTTTTCCGGCAAACAGATCCAGATACCAGATTTGCGGTTTGCCCGGCATAAACATCTGGATTGCCCGCGCCAGAAGCATTTTTTCATCCGACTCTCCCAATGCACTGTAGTACGTGGCATTTACCTGATAATACAGATTCTTTTGTCCATGTAAATTTTTGACCATACCTCCGCGGGATACAATCCGGTCAATTAACGACTGGATCTCCTCTTCCGGAAGCAGCCCCTTTAAGTCCAGAAGCGGGATACCGTCGTGACAGCCGAGCATGTTGACCGTGGAGATCTTCTTTTCCACAATCTCCTTCGCCCATGCCGCAAGGTACGTTCCCCGCCGGTTCTCAATCGCATCAATGACCAGTCCCGGCAGGAAAAAGTCATAGGTTGCATAGCCTTTTTCTGCAAGTGTCTCATATATTTTTTCATCATACGCTGCGTGGATCTCCGGCAAAAGCGTAAGTCCCAAAGGTTCTGCCAGCGCATGGATCTTCTGTAAAAGTTCCCACGTTTCCGGATCATTGAGGAAGTTTTTCTTTCCCGGTGTCTTCGGCGCATAGGCAAAGGCATCCAGCCGCACAATCGCCGCGCCGTAAGAGGCTATTTTTTCCAGTGTTTCACGATAAAACTCCCACACTTTTGGTGACTGAATGTTTACATCCATCTGTCCGAGATACTGTCTGCCATGCACTTCCTGATAAAAGGTATTCCAGTACGGCACTTTTTTTCCATCCGGAAATTCCACCATCAGGATTGGCAGCCCGGGTTTGCGGAAAAACATCTGCTTCAGGCAGCTTTCATCCGGCTGGATATAGCCTTCCTCCGTCATGGTTCCATGCCCTTCCCAGAAATGGTTCCAATCGATGAAGAAATCGCGGTACGCAGAAGCCTCCCCTTTTTCCACGAGATCCCGAAACTGCGGGGACTGTGCGGAAGCATGGTTTAAAATAAAATCGAGTTTCAGATCAATTCCCATATTCTTTAACTGGTCAAGGTCTTCCCGGTCGGCAAGCTGCTCATTCAGGTCATAGTCGATCACGGAAAATCCCCGGTCGAGATCGGAATGGTACAGGCTCGGCAGAATGTAAAAAGAAGAAAATGCATCCTGCAAAGCCTCAGTTTTCAGCAATGTTACGATATCTCCCAGATTTCCTCCAAGGCTGTCGGGATATGCATTGAGCATCGGTTTATGGTTCATAAACTCTTCCGTCCTTTCCCACGATTAATCCTGCATTTTTGCGCTGCACTTCAAGTTTTTCCTGTTCCAGTTCTACCACGCGGCAGATAAACGGGCTTGCGGCATTCTCATCGCGATTTCTGCGGATGCGCCGCTCCCTGGTCTCCTCCGGGGAACTTTCCAGAAAGACGGGCAGATCCACACCATGTAAATCGTCACTGCCTCCGTGTGTCCACTCCAGAAGTAATACGGATATTCCGGAAAAATCGGTTTCTTCCGATGAAATCTCGCCATCTTCCCGTCCCATATGCCGCAATGTGATTGAATCTTTTCCCTCATGAAATGCCGCAAGCACTTCATTGATCCGGTCGAAGTCAATCTCTTTCTTTGTCCCGAGATATCCACGCAGTCCGTCTTCCCCGGCTTCTTTATACACACGCAGCCGTTCTTCATCATTGCGTTTTGGAATCCGGTGTGGATAATTATCGCCCGAGAGCAGGTAACAGCCCTTGCCGTCATTTAAAAAATACTGCTGCAATGCCGTGGCAAGTGTTGTTTTTCCGGAACCGGAGCCACCGTAAATGCTGATGACCATGCGATTTTTGGTATTCCTCTCACACCATTTCTGTACTTTTTCGTATAATGCTTCAGCCTCTTTCAGCTCTGTAAAAACAAACTGATACGCCTCATATTCTCTGGTAAACGGCGGAAGCGGAATTCCCGCATGCATCAGTGCTGCACCGGAATACTGTCTGCCGCTCTGTTCTTCCAGATACACGGCATCCGGTTTTAACCCACGCAGGCGGACATAAACGGCTGCCTGATTTGCCTCTGCCCTAAGACGCACTGCGCTGACTAATGCATGCTCCTGTTCCTCTGACACCGTCATCCATGCCGCAATTTCATCCATAAACGGATCGGACAGCCGCCAGTAGGTTCCCTCGTTAATGAGCGTTTCATACTTCTTGTATGTTTTAATCTGCTCCCGGATCTGCTGTTTTTCCTCATCGGATAAAAGCGCCGGGTTTAATTCGTAACCGAAGGTTCCAGCCATCGCCGTCACCCCTCGGGTGTGGAAACTTGTTACTCGTCCGGTCTGGTGGTTCGGCACCGCTGAAACGTGCGCCCCCATTACGGAAACCGGATAGAAAAACGACGTTCCGTACTGGATCCTTGTGCGGTTGATTGCATCGGTATTGTCACTACACCAGATCTGTGGGGAATAATAAAGCATTCCTGCGTCAAATCTGCCGCCTCCACCGCTGCATCCCTCAAGCAGAAGATCCGGATACCGGCTGCACAGGCGCTCCATAAAATCATAGACACCAAGCACGTAATCATAGGAAAGATTTCCGGCATAGACATCTGCCATACTGCGGTTCATATCCCACTTGACATAATCAATTTTTCCCTGATCCAGCACGGCACAAATCTGATCAAATACACAGTCGCGCACTTCTTTTCTGGAAAAATCAAGCAGTAACTGGTTTCTCGAGCGCACCGGCTTTTTCCCCGGAATCTGAATTGCCCAGTCCGGATGTGCCCGGTAAAGGTCGCTGTCTTCATTGACCATCTCCGGCTCAATCCAAATGCCAAATTTCACCCCCTGATTATGCACACGGGTAATAAGCTCTGCCAGGCTTCCCCCCAGTTTCTTTTCATTGACCTGCCAGTCCCCAAGGGAAGAATTATCATCGTTTCTTTTCCCAAACCAGCCGTCATCCATCACTACCATATCAATTCCAAGGGAAGCAGCTTCTTTTGCCAGATCCACGATCGTATCTCCCGTAAAATCGAAATATGCTGCCTCCCAGCTGTTAATCAGCACCGGGCGCTGCATATGGACATATTTGCTGCGGCACACATGGTTGCGGATGCAGTTATGATATTGCTGCGACAGTGCAGACAATCCGTCTGCCGAATAAGACAAAATGACTTCCGGTACCGTGAAGGTTTCTCCTTCCGCAAGTGGATAGGAAAACAGTTCTTCATTTAATCCGAGAAGCAGGCGCGTCTGGTTGAACTGATCTTTTTCTGCCTCACAGGAGAAATTTCCGCTGTATACAAACAGCATTCCATAGCAGCTGCCTGCGGTCTCTGTTGTTCCTTTTTCTGCCAAAATCACTGCCGGATTATACTGATGGCTGGACGTTCCCCTGCGGCTGCCAAACGCAATGGTTCCATGCCCCAGCGGCGTACGCTCCAGATTGCGCTCCATGGCATGCTTTCCATAAAACCGCAGGACATCAAAATCTCCCTGTACAAAATCCAGACAGGCTGCCGCTGCCTTTTCGATCGTAATCTGCCCAGTTCCCGTATTTTTAACCTGGACGCTCCTTGTAATGACATCGTTTTCTTCCAAAACACCATACAGCAGATGAACTTCAACCTGTGCGTTTTCGTCTGCAAGGACTATTTCCAGTGTCTGTGCTTCATTCTCATCTGCCCAGACAGCCGGAAGTCCCTGTAACTGATACTTGCCGCTTCGGATCTCATAGCTCTTAAAAAGCAGATCTGCACTTTCCACCCCTTTTTCATTTTTGATATTCAGTGCAATATTGCGGTAATCTCCGGTGCCAAGGGACGGATATTCCTGTGGCAGCGCATCCAGCGAATAGGTGCGGTCCATGCCCGCTGCATAAGGATTTCCGGAAAATCCGCGGTCTGCATAGGTTAAGACATAATCCATGGGGCTGTTTGTTTTAGCTCCATAGTACAGATGCAGCAGATATCCCAGTGGGTCGACCTGCATCTGATAGGTTGTATGCGCTGTATGCAGGGTAAAGATTTTTTTATTTGGATTGTATATAATTGCCATAGAAGTCACCTCGTTTTATTTTTATCCTTTGACTGCACCGTTTGCCACACCGTTTAAAATCTGTTTCTGACAAATCACATAGAAAATAAGGATTGGAATCAGTGCCATAATATAGGAAGCAAATGCCAGATTGTAATTGGTTCCAAACTGTGTCTGGAAATTAAGCTGTGCAAGCGGTAGCGTATTCTGTCCGGTTCCAGACATGATCACAAGCGGTGTCATAACATCATTCCACGTTCCAAGAGCTGTCAGGATTGCAACTGTTGCATGCATTGGCATCATCATTGGAAAGACCACTTTCCAGTAAGTAGTCCATGTGCTTGCTCCGTCAATATCTGCCGCCTCTTCCAGCGCTATCGGAATATTTTTTAAGTACCCACTGTAAAGAAGGACGTTCATTGGCATATAAAATACCAGATACAACAGAATGACACCCGCGCGGTTTCCAAGTCCAATATGCGCCGTCTGCTTTACCAGAGGCATCATTAAGATGGAAAACGGAACAAACATTCCGCTGACAATATACAGATAGATAAATCGGAAACTTTTTCTTCTTGCCATGCCGCGTCCGATCACGTAGCCTGCAATTGAATGGATCAGGATTGCCAGTACGATTGTTACCAGTGTAATCAGTAAACTGTTTCCAAGAGAGTGCCAGAAATCGGTCACTTCCATTGCCTGACGGAAATTTTCAAAACTCCACTGTTTCGGGAAAGAAAGTGCACCCGCCACATCGTTTGTCATCTCACTCGGTTTCTTAAACGCAATGATCACTGCCATATACAGCGGGAAAAATACCGTAACTGTCCCCAAAATCAGAACAATCGTAAGTACCCAGTTTGTTTTCTGTTTTTCTTTCATCATAGCTGCTCCTCCTTCTTATTCATGACTGTCATCTGGAAAAGTGAAATCGCCACGATCACAATAAAGAAAATGACTGCATTTGCACTCTGGAATCCAAACTGTCCGCCATCCATACCATTTTTATAAATCAGGTAAGAGATGGATTCGGTGCTCTGTGCCGGACCTCCCTTGGTCAATGACATGATCTGGTCGAATACCATGAGGAAATTCTTTGTGCTCAGTACCAGATTGATCGTCACAAACGGCATCACCAGTGGAAATGTTACTTTCCAGAACTGCTTCCATTTACTGGCTCCGTCAAGCATGCTCGCCTCGTAGATTTCCTCCGGTACAGTCTGCAGACCGGAAATATAGATGATGGTATTCATGGCAACTGCCTGCCATACACCAACAATCAGCACACCAATCCATGCGTATTTTTCACTTGCAAGAATACTGTTCTGTAAAAATCCAATATGGAACACATTTCCCACAGTTGGAAGAATGTAAGTAAAAATAAAACTGAAAATATAGCCGATGACAAGTCCTCCTAAAATATTCGGCACAAAATAAATACCGCGCAGTGCACTTTTAAAACGGATTGCACTGTTTAATCCAACTGCCATGATCAGACTTAGCACATTTACCAGTATCGTTCCTGCCAGTGCATATTTAAACGTAAACAAATAGCTTTTTCCCACGCGGGAATCCGTAAACAGATCTGCATAGTTCCGGAACCCGACATAATCGTAAGTTCCGTATCCTTTATAATTGGTAAAACTGTAAATCACACCTTTAATCATTGGAAGTGTATTGAATGCAAAAAATAAGATTACAACCGGTATGATAACCGCCCAGAATGTTTTGTCCCTGTTTGACATTTTCTTTTTCATTATGCATCCCCCTGTTCTTTCTGATAATCCTGTACTTTCCGAATCAGATCCCGGTTATAGCGCTTCCAGTCGGAATCAAATTTTTTCAAAAACTTTTCCTGTGCATTGTCGCTTGTATCCAGCAGGAACGTCTGGATCATGGCATCCACACTCATCTCACTCGGATAATGGTGATCCTGATAATCTGCCATGCGGTTGTTTTCAATGTAAGGACGCATATCCTCGAGTGTTTCCGGAATTGCAAAATCCCCGTCTTTGCAGGCAATTCCGCCCTGATCATCCAGATAAATCTGAATGGTCTCATCGTCATACAGATATTTTAAAACTTCATATGCAGCCTCTTTATTTTTGCATGATTTCATTACGGAAAACTGCAGATCAATTCCTGAATTTAATACATTGTCTGATTCCTCATCATTTGCAGGAAATGTAAAAGAGCCGATATTCATATCCGGATTGACCGATTTGATCTGCGGGATCGCATAGCTTCCAATCGGATACATGGCAGCTTCCCCGCGGGCAAATGCTGTACATGCATCGTTATAACCATATGCATACGGATTTTTTTCTGCGTAATCCAAAAGCGCACGCATCTTTTCTGCTACCGGTCCATACGTATCGGAAAATGTGGTATTTCCCATATTTACCTGATTGCAGGTATCCGAATCGGTAAGTCCGACTGCCAGCGCATTCCACGGAGCCAGACAGGTCCAGGTATCTTTAAAGCCCAGATACAGCGGAAGTGTTCCGCTCTGTTCTATTTCATCACACAGTGTGGTAAATTCCTGCCAGGTGGTCGGAACTTTCCAGCCATTTTCCTCAAACATATCTTTGTTATATAAAATTCCTGCCGCGTTTGCCGCATATGGAAGTGCATACGTGCCATCCTTTGGAATAAACTCCAGTTCCTTATCCATATCCAGATATGCCTGTTTTACGGTCTGGACTTCATCCAGATCGGAAATATCATCAAACAGATCTGCATCTAAAAAGTTGGAATAGTTGATGTCTCCTCCGATTGCGATGATATCCGGATAATCCTCCCGGATAAAACGTGTCTTTAAAATGGTCATTGCTTCGTTTGGAGATGAAATCGTCAGATGGATGTCATCATGTGTTTCATTGAACCGCTTTTCAATCTTTTCAAATGCCTTAACTGCTTCCGGTTTGTAGGAAACCACTTCGATTTCGGTTTTCCCGTCTGCCCTTTTTTCACTTCCGCATCCGGCTAGCCCCGTCATGCACATGCCAAATGCGAGCACAGCCGCAACACTACGGAAAATACTTCTTTTTGCCATATTCTTCTCTCCTTTTCTTAAATATATCCGCTTACCTTTTTGATAATCTGATTATAACATACCTTTATGCATCCTTAAATATCCGTTTTTTTTCAATTTTATACCAAAATGCAATATTTTGTGTTATAATAGATGCTAATATCGCATTTTGGTATATACGGAGTGTTTTATGAGTAATACATTTTTTAATATTTTTCCAAATGAAAATTTTATCGATCTGTGCATGTATCAGTTTGGATATGAACAGTGTGATCCCGGCCATTCATTCGGACCTGCAACACGCAACCACTACCTGTTTCACTACATTCTTTCCGGAACCGGAACACTCATGGCAGACAATGCAAACGGGGATACACAGACCTATTCCGTAAAAAGCGGACAGGGATTTATGATTTTCCCGGGGCAGATCAATACTTACATTGCCGATGAACAGCTTCCATGGGAATATATGTGGATCGAATTTGACGGCTTACGTGTAAAAGAGGCTTTAAGTGTCACAGATTTGTGCAAAGACGCGCCCATTTATCATTCACACTCCAAAGAATTACGGGAAAAACTTGCCGATGAAATGCTTTATATCGTCAATCATCCGCAGGAATCCTCCTTCCATCTGATTGGGCATCTGTATCTGTTTTTGGATTATCTGCTACAGTCGGCAAAATCGACAAAGCTGGTCTCCAGCGGACGCATGAGTGATTATTATATAAAAGAAGCGATCAATTATATGGAACAGAATTTTCAGAATAATATTTCGATTGAAGATATCGCTGCGGTATGCGGCATCAACCGGAGTTATTTCGGAAAAATCTTCCGCAACTCGATCGGCCGCTCCCCGCAGGAATTTCTTATGAACTACCG
>ENA-OZKV01000977-OZKV01000977.1-human-gut-metagenome-genome-assembly--contig:-NODE-977-length-12744-cov-4.219875_pt1 | contig 12744 bp, 7 predicted proteins | sample MGYA00244829_ERZ653770 | MGnify/ENA primary metagenome ERZ653770 (study PRJEB26926, sample SAMN06165244) | human gut metagenome | biome: ENVO:00009003; feature: ENVO:2100002; material: ENVO:00002003... | reverse complement strand
AGCGTCAGATGTGTATAAGAGACAGGTTCTGTAACAAGTAAAATCAACATAAAAAATTCAGCAAAATTTAATATTCGTTCAACTAGCCGTCTCACATATGACATTATTAGTCAACTGCATTTGCCACAAAATGGCTATTTCATGGAACACAGTAATTTCTTAGTGGCTATTATCAAGCTAATTCTTAGATCCCTAGCGATTATTCCTGCCTGGTTCGTCAGCTTAGGCCATGAGATTGTTACATTCCTTTTTATCCTGGAGATATGGGGGAACGCAGGCGACGCTTTTTCATCTACATCCGTTGGTAACTATGGCTTTGGTCACTACGACTTAAACCTTCCTCAATCACAGCTATTCGCCGGGCGATACGGCAAACAAACTAAGTGAAACATCATCCTGAAAACACCAACATCAACAAGCCTCTCCAGATCGACATCAGGAGTGACCTGTTACAAGCCACAAACCAAGAAACATATTTCATGATGAGAATTATGCTCAGCCTGATGGCGGGTAAACACTTATTTTCACCAAGCTCACTGAGTTAGCTTGCAAAGCTTTCTTTGTTTAGATTCTAAATAAATTATTTATAAAACATATAGTTAAAAGAAAATCTTTAGTTTTTGAAGACCACCGCAAGTGTTCGTCTGGCTTCACATGGCATCTGCCTCTTAGAAAAAGATCGACATATTTTGTGACACGAATTGCAAATCTGGTTTTGTTGTATGGATTGCGTGATTTTTGATCTGGTATAACAGGTATAAAGGTGCACCACGATAGTCAATGAGACTGGGCATCTCGTAATCTATGGCAAACATCACTTCAGTTCTTTCACATCGGGTGATGAAAATGCACTTCAGTCTGAAAGGAATATGAAAATGAGATCAACAGACACTCTATTTTATGACTCTGGGTAAAATGGATTGAGTAAGTGATATAGCTTACGAACATTCAAATCAATTAAACATCAGAAGAGATTTTATACTCAGGTATTTAATCTGGTTCTCTGTTTATTTAAATAATGTGGAAAGAGAATTTTCACAGGAGACCTTATACAAAAAATATAAAATAAGCTACCCGTTGCCAAAGACACTATAAGCCTGGCAAAAAATATTACACAACATAAATGCTAATTGTTTATGCGGGCTTTGTATTGCTTTCTGTATCCTACAAATGAGTGAAATTTATGAAAAAGGCTAAAATACTTTCTGGCGTATTATTACTGTGCTTTTCGTCACCATTAATTTCTCAGGCTGCGACACTGGACGTACGTGGTGGATATCGTAGCGGAAGCCATGCCTATGAGACTCGACTCAAAGTCAGTGAGGGATGGCAAAATGGATGGTGGGCAAGCATGGAAAGTAATACCTGGAATACCATTCATGATAATAAAAAGGAAAATGCCGCACTCAATGATGTTCAGGTTGAAGTTAATTACGCGATTAAACTTGATGATCAATGGACGGTGCGCCCGGGAATGTTAACGCATTTTAGCAGCAACGGCACACGCTACGGACCCTACGTAAAACTGTCCTGGGACGCGACAAAAGATCTTAATTTTGGCATTCGCTATCGTTACGACTGGAAAGCTTACCGACAACAAGACTTATCCGGTGATATGTCTCGTGATAACGTTCATCGTTGGGATGGATATGTCACTTACCATATTAATAGTGATTTCACCTTCGCATGGCAAACGACGCTATACAGCAAACAGAACGATTATCGCTATGCAAACCATAAGAAATGGGCGACGGAAAATGCATTTGTTCTACAATACCATATGACGCCCGATATTACGCCATACATAGAATATGACTACCTTGACCGTCAGGGTGTTTACAACGGCAGAGATAATTTATCGGAAAACAGTTATCGCATTGGTGTGTCATTTAAACTGTAGTAGACAGGAGACAGTCACAATGAATAAAACAATAACGGCGCTTACTATCATAATGGCTTCATTTGCCGCAAACGCGTCTGTATTACCGGAAACTCCTGTGCCATTTAAAAGTGGTACCGGAGCAATTGATAACGACACTGTCTACATTGGTTTAGGTAGCGCAGGTACGGCATGGTACAAGCTGGAGAAACAGACCAAAGATAAAAAAATGGACAGCGTTAGCTGCATTTCCTGGTGGACCGAGAGATCAAGCAACTTCTGCATTTATTGATGGCAATCTGTATTTGTTTGACGGCATTGGCAAAAACAGTGAGGGCTTGACTCAGGTATTTAATGACGTTCACAAATACAACCTCAAAACCAATAGCTGGGTTAAATTGATGTCGCACGCGCCGATGGGCATGGCGGGCCATGTGACTTTTGTACACAACGGCAAGGCTTATGTTACTGGCGGTGTTAACCAGAATATCTTCAATGGCTATTTTGAAGATCTCAACGAGGCTGGAAAAGATTCAACCGCTATAGATAAAATCAACGCCCACTATTTTGACAAAAAAGCAGAAGATTATTTCTTCAATAAGTTTCTGTTGTCTTTTGATCCCTCAACACAGCAATGGAGTTACGCTGGCGAATCTCCCTGGTACGGAACGGCTGGTGCGGCGGTTGTGAATAAAGGTGATAAAACCTGGCTTATTAATGGCGAAGCCAAACCAGGATTGCGAACGGATGCCGTATTTGAACTTGACTTCACCGGTGATAATTTAAAATGGAATAAGCTTGCTCCCGTCGCATCACCAGATGGCGTCGCTGGCGGTTTTGCGGGCATGAGCAATGATTCTCTTATATTTGCCGGAGGGGCCGGATTCAAAGGTTCACGAGAAAATTACCAGAACGGTAAGAACTATGCGCATGAAGGTCTGAAAAAATCATATAGCGCTGATATTCATCTTTGGCATAACGGGAAATGGGATAAATCGGGTGAATTATCGCAAGGTCGGGCCTACGGAGTATCATTGCCCTGGAATAATAGTCTATTAATTATTGGCGGTGAAACTGCAGGCGGCAAAGCGGTGACGGATTCAGTTTTAATTTCTGTGAAGGATAATAAAGTCACAGTACAAAACTAACGCTTCAGGGCCCCGGTAAAGGGGCCCTGCTATCAATTTGTCATTTGTATTACGCGAAAATTATATGAACGCAATAATATCGCCCGATTATTACTATGTTCTTACCGTTGCTGGTCAGTCTAATGCCATGGCGTATGGCGAAGGACTGCCATTACCGGACAAGGAAGATGCGCCTCATTCCAGAATTAAACAATTAGCGAGATTTGCGCATACGCATCCCGGAGGCCCGTCATGTCACTTTAACGACATTATTCCACTGACTCACTGCCCACACGATGTTCAGGATATGCAGGGTTATCACCATCCTCTGGCAACGAATCATCAAACACAGTACGGCACCGTTGGCCAGGCACTGCATATTGCACGGAAATTACTGCCCTTCATTCCTGATAATGCAGGGATTCTCATCGTTCCGTGTTGCCGTGGCGGATCGGCTTTTACCGCAGGCAGCGAAGGGACATTTTCAGAACGGCACGGAGCCAGCCATGATGCTTGTCGTTGGGGAACGGATACTCCGCTATACCAGGATTTAGTCAGCAGAACGCGAGCCGCACTGGCAAAAAATCCGCATAACAAATTCCTCGGCGTATGCTGGATGCAAGGCGAATTTGACTTAATGACCAGTGACTACGCGTCACACCCTCAACACTTTAATCATATGGTTGAAGCCTTTCGTAGGGATCTAAAACAATACCATTCTCAGCTTAATAATATTACTGACGCACCGTGGTTTTGCGGCGATACCACCTGGTACTGGAAAGAAAATTTCCCTCATGCGTATGAAGCGATTTATGGCAATTATCAAAATAATGTTTTAGCCAATATTATTTTCGTCGACTTCCAGCAACAAGGTGAAAGAGGACTGACGAACGCGCCTGATGAAGATCCAGACGATTTAAGCACGGGATATTACGGTTCAGCGTACCGGTCACCGGAGAACTGGACGACGGCACTGCGAAGCAGTCATTTCAGCGCGGCAGCCCGTCGGGGGATTATTTCTGACAGGTTTGTAAAAGCAATTTTGCGGTTTTGGCGCGAAAGGTGAGCGTTCATTAATTTGATTTATTCGCATCCATCAACGCTTTTAACTGCTCCGGCGTGCGGCACTATAATGGTTTTCACAACAAGGAGCCATTTTCTTATACCACTTTCAGAGACCATCCGCTTATGCCACCGCCCTCTACGCAACTGTTTGCAGAGCACCTTCCCACCGAGTGGATACAGCACCTCCTGACGCTTTCTGCTCATGCGACCATTTGTCGTCTTAACCTGAGCGCGGATGGCGAAGCGGGGATTAGCCTGCTGGCCCGCAGCGCTGTCACCCAGGAGCGCCAGCGCGTGGGGGCCGCCCTGGTGGAATGGCTCTTCCGCCAGACCGCACAGACATGGGGCGCGGAACGTTACCTGAAGGATGACTGGCACGGCCTGCAACTTTTTGCCATTGATGGCGCACAGTTCAGGACACCTATGAACCCGAGCTGCGTGAATATTATGGCTCTGCCAACACATCCACTGAGCGGCAGAGCGCCTACCCGGTCATGCGTTTGGTGGCGTTAATGAATCTGGGAATCACATTCTACTGAATGCCATGACCGCGCCTACCGGCGGAGCGATACGGCGTGAGGCAACAAAAGCGGCGTCAGAAATCAGCTTTAAGTTCGCGTTCCAGTTTATCGTGACAGAAATGATAGTGCTGGGAAACACGGCGTCACCGGGGGCCATCCCGAAACGACTGGGGCATCTGCGGGGGGGCTCTGGAAGTGGTGTTCATAACAAAACGCGCCCGACCATCAAGGCCGAGGGCGGTTAAGATATCAAAAACCCGTTATCCTGTGAAACGCAGTGCCGCCCCGCTTAAGTGACGGCATTGTGTTTCTGACTGGCCTTAACTTTCCCTGAATCTCTGACGATCCTCACCATTGATATTTTCTTCATTCCTCACCAGGGAAATAAAAAATCACTATACTCATCAAAATATGAGATTACCTTTATTCAGGTGATCACCTTACTATTTTATACGGAAAATAAATCATGAATATCCGTCAATCATTACATGACCGAATCTATGCAGAATACCCTCAACAGGCTAAAGATATATTACTGTATTTCCCCACTTATGAAATTATGCCATCGACCATAAAAATGGTTATGATTAATGAGGTGGTAGCTATAACACCGCAAGAAGATTTTTATACACCAGAGTCTGGTTATTTTACGACTGTCGCCCGACAGTTAGCGCTGGCTGGATTATCGGCAAGTAGTGGCGAAGTCTTACTCAACCATGGTATCTACCTGACCTCCGCACTGAAACTACCTAAAACACAGATCACAGCCACACCCGCGGAGATCATTCTCTGGTCACCTATTGTAGAATGGGAGCTCGAACTCTTTGCCAATATAAAAGTTATTTTCGTTGGCGGCGATATCGCGCGGAAATGCCTTAACATCATCGCGAAAAAGCAAACACGTAAACATGCCATCCCTTCAACTCCGACGTACAAACTGATGAATAGCGAATTAGTCTGGAAAGGAATAAGCATACTTCCTGGATATATTCTTACCGGAAAAAACCTGCTCATTGAAAAGTCAAAAATCGAAATGAATGTCGAGCAATTAAGAAAAGGAATTGCGATTTATCGCAATAGTAACAGTAACCATACGAATAATTCAGTTCATGAATAAGAGATGAATCATTAATAACAAGAAATCACTGACAAACCACCTGTAAAAGGTCAATCATTTTAGTTCAATTTCCTTTGTCATGATTATATTTTTATCGTCCTGACGATACTATTAACAATTACAATATTTATACCCTCCCCTGAACAAACAGAAAAGAACTCATACATTCGTTTATAATTCTGGTAATCCTGGCATCATACGTTTAAAATTTAAGGTGTTTGTTTTATAATCATGGTTCCAAAGACTATTGGTCACCAGAAAATGCCAGCCTTTTCGTGCCAGCTATATTTGTCCAGTGTGTTACCCCATCCAAAATCATCCACATCCTGATGTTACGTTAGATATAGAGAAAACAGGTTGTACTGTGCAATATGCTAACCGCATAAGCGAATATAATTTCTAAGCTGATATTGTCTGGCTGTTGGGAGCTAAACAATATAAATATCGCCAGTTGCCAGAACGGTTATATAGACCAGGAGCGTTTCGGCTCCTGGTCTGTTTCGGACATATTATCAATCAGCCACTAATAGCGGACTAGGGATACCAGATGATGAAACAAATAGCCCTTTTACGGCACGGGTTGCAGCCACATGCAGTAACGCGCGCTCATTAAATAATGCATCACGCTGTTCAACGGGATCATCGGATGCTAATGCTTTTATTTCCGGCACAACGCCTTCGTTAATCCCCACCAGGAACACATACTGGAACTCAAGCCCTTTAATACGGTGCATCGTTGCAACTCGCACGCCTGGGCGTGCATCGCTGTCACCGCTATCATTACCTAAATTAAATGTCTCAATTCCGGTGTCATTGAGTGCTGATGCGTAGCGGTCGCAAGCATGTTTAGTACGCGCAGTAATGCAGATATCCTGAGAACGAACCTGATTCGCCAGCAATGCCTGAATTTGCTTGACGAGTGTTGCAGCCTCTTCTTTGAAATCTGCCGCATGCGTAATCATGGGCTTTTCCCCGTGCAGTAATGACAAATAATCATTACTGGTATCCGCTTCGCCATCGAGGTTATCAACCTTCACACCAGTTAACAGCCCAACAGCAAATTGACGCGTCTCTTCTGTGGTCCGATAGTTAATCTTCAATTTTTTACTGCGACGACCACGGACGTTAATACCACACTGACCAAGAACGACCTTATTGCGATAAATACGCTGATGCCCATCCCCGACAATAAACAGATCGTTGGGCGACTCGGGAACCAGGCTGCGAATAAGAGTAAATGCCGGGGCACCGATATCTTGAGCTTCATCGACGACAATACTGCTATAAGGTAGTTGGACCTGCTTTTCTTTAAACAGAACAATAGCCTCATGCATGGCATCGCCCATTTCGCGCAGTTTGGCACGCGCCATTTGTGCTCTGAATTCTTCGAAAACTGGCCAGATTTTCGCCCGTTGAATACGGGATAACGCTGTACCACGTCCAACCCGGCTGACTTTGAGGTATTCCTCCCGGGTGTAAACCGCATTTGGCTGGACAACGCGTTGCCACTCTTCAGCATAGAAATTGTCAGGTAGCCCCAGTTCGGCAGGTGCCTGCTGCAAGGCATAGTTCCAGCATTTACGTCGCCCTTCATCGCTGTCGTATACCACGCGGAAATCATAACCGTGGCGTTTTAGTTGGTCGCTCATCCAGGCATCAATGTTAACGACGTCAATACGCGCCATCTCTTCTCGCGTACACAACCGCTGGAGATTAGCGCGAATATCTGCCGCCAGGTTACGCGTAAAGGTCGTGAAAAGTACCTTCTTACCGGGTTTATCTGCCAGACGCTGAGATAACCACCGCGCACGGTGCATTGCAACAACCGTTTTCCCTGTACCTGCACCGCCCAGTACTCGTACCGGACCATTAGCGGGCGACTCCACCAGTTTTCGCTGGCTCGGATGCAGAAATACACGCCATTTTTCTAAAGGCGCATTAAGCATCTGCAACAGCTCCTGTTCATTTTCAACGACATGGAAGCGACGTTTACTTCGTTCAATCGCCTCCATAAAGTCGTTGGTATCAACAGGCTCGTCACGATGATCGTTAAACTCTTCCAGCACTTCCTGGTAATCCAGCCCTTCTGCCAGCCAATGCAGGGGTTCCCAGGCTTCTGCTGGCATTATGCTTTCAAGTTGATTAAGCCCGGCTTCATCTGTAAGCGCCATCACCTGATCAATAAAGACAGGCGGTACACCCAGGGCCAGAATCTGTTCCGCGCTGTAAGCTGCGAAGAGTTTCGGTTTATCTAGCACCGTTTCCGCCGCCGGTTTGATATAGCTAATATCAATAACCTGAATTGCGCCGGTAACCGGGTGAATCGAACAATCATGCCGCCGCGCCCAGTCATATGCTTCGTCGTGTTTATCCACCCACATCAGCATATACAGAGCACCCTGTTCAGGTTTCAGAACAATGCCGCGATAAGTTTGATCGATTCGCACCGAATGGACATTTTTACTGCGCGCATCGTGGATCTTTTCATAGTTAAGTCCATTACTGGTCGGGTCCTGACGGAATTTGGAGATGAATTCCTGCACCTTTTTTTGCTGTGCTTTTGGGATCCGCGCGAATGCGCCCAGAAAACCATCAGAAAGTGCCACCTTGGGCGTTTGCACCGTCATTTGTCACCTCCGGACAGATGTTGCAATGTATTTTCGTCAATTGGCCCGAATGCAACGTGCCAACCCCTGGTTGTGAATAATGGAATAAATTCTTGATTATCAATAATCAATGCCCATTTTTGTGATGGCCAGGCGAGATCGGCTTCCGCAATAATTTCACCCTCATCATTTTGCAATTCGTAGCCGAGAGTCGGCGCAGAGAGAGAATGAGACTGAAGCAACGCGATCTCTTCAGCGCTTAATAAGCCAAACTCAATAATCTCAGCCCAACTCTCATCAGTCTCTGGTACTGCCTCTGGCGTTGCCGAAACTTTAGTGTCAACGCTTTCCTGCGGTAAATGCACGGCTTTACGGCTGGTAAAGGTTATATCCGGCAGGAACTGTAACAGGTTTACCAGTCGCCAGAAGCCATTGAGTCCCGCTTCATAACCGTCATCCTGCGTATAGCGATCGTCAAAACAGATATGCAAACGCAGCCAGCTGCGCATTTGTGCGACACTGGTCGTCGGTTTAATGGCTTGTTGTGGCAACACCGAAGCCAGCTCAATAAATTGCTGCGATGAGTTACAGCTATCGAGTAAACCACCAAAGACAAACGGTTCGTCTGGCAAAAGCTCTGCTAGCCGCCAGGCTGGCGCGTTTTCCTGCATTTCATAGGCATACTTTTGTTTCGTTCCCGCGTCCTGTGACTTCTTCACATCCAACCACACCCAGGCATGTGCAGCAGCCATTTTCTGCCATAACTGCGTTCTTCCGCCCGGATCGGCGAGATAATCCAGCAGCAGTGCAAAACTGTTGCGTTCCCGGAACGACGCTTCAAGGGCCGCAAAGTTGGTATCGTGAAACAGGTTATAAAACTTAGGCTGTTTCATATCCGGGTTATGCCCAAGCCCCAGGACATCCTGAACATGTTTAAGCCCAGGCTCTTTGAGATCGGCCCACGTGACTGTCCACACCCAGAAATTACCGCTATCCCGAATCGCCTGGCGTTTTTGCACATCCTCTGCGACGCTATTTTTGTGAAACGCAAAGCCATCAAGGAAAATAGCTACCGGTTTAATGGCATCAGACTGCATAAGCGGATATAGCACGTAATCCGGGCGACAAGGGATCCCCACCGCCTCTTTAGCGCCTAAATCCACCTGAGCTTTAAGATGCCAGCTCATCATCGGTTCGCTGCGGGTGTTAATAATCCACCCAGCGCCCTGATGCGCGTAACTGCGACTGACAATCAGGTTTTTATTTTCTTGCAGGCAGCTAATAAACCGTTTTTCCAGCTCACTGCCCATCATGGCTTCGAGGGAAATGTTTTTGATGGAATCAATTACCTGTATCGAATCTCTTGCCTGCAAAATTTTCGCCAGCAAGAGACGCGCCTGATCGCGGGAGACATACTTCATGCGCCCACGGTCACGGTAAGCGTAAACGCAACGATAACAACCATCTTTATGCGTATCATGGTTGCAACTGCATTCCACTATCGCCTGATAGGCCAGTTCAAGTAATTTCAGCAAATTGTCGGGAGTGCGCATCAGCTCTTTAAGAGAACCAGTTCCCCCCGGGACGGTATCGTAAATCACCAGATACTGCCGCCAGGATTCGCCTTCATTTTCCGGCTCGCGGTACACAACGCCTTTCAGGTGATCGACATTCCCCTTGAAGTAATGTTTAAGGCCGAGCTGGATCGCCGCCCCAAGAGAAGCCTCCACGACACGGTCATTACTGTAACTGCTTACCGGGAGCAGAATTCGCAACGCTTCTGACTCCAGCTGGCGATAGAGATAGAGATAATCTTCGAACTTCGCCTTTTCCGGTTCCGTGCGATATTTGCAGCTCAAATCATGACGTGGTTCATGATCGCGAGGACGCTGCACCATGCCGCACCCTAGGCAAACTTTAAACCCGGTTCGCTTCTTTGCTTCTCCGGCAATCATCAACTCATTGGCATCATCCGCCATTTTGCCGAAGTTGATATCCCGCAGGGTGACTTTGCTTAAAAATTCAAAACCAAACGGAACTTCGCCTTCCTCAATCGCGTATGCCGCCGATACATCTTCTTTTTCGAAACTAACCAATAGCTGACGCTGGAAGAAAGCAGGTTCACGGCTGTCGCTCTCGTCGCTGATCTGGCTATCACGTGCGCTGGCGCGGGCATACACCTGGCGAAGTTTCAGCAGCGTGGTTTTTTGTCCGGCGTCGGCCCACCCCGGTGTGCCACATTTCGGGCAATATTTATGCTGGTCGCCCGTCTGGTCGATATTTTCGCTGTAGTTACAGTGGCTACAGATACGCCAGTTCTCCGGCTCAGAGACCTTCAAGTCTATCTGCTCAATTTCAACTTTATGCCCACCGGCATAGAAATTATTCAGCGGAGCCAGCTCAGCCAGCGCCGTTGATGCTGGGCGTTCATATTCGAAAGTGGTGTTTTGATATTCACGCGCTTCCCCACCTTCTTTACGCCGCCAGAGCACAGAACGTAACGTAATACCGGCTTCCGGGAAGGCGTAGTTAGGCAGCAGACCTTCATCCGTGAGGAAATTCAGCGTCTGCTTATTGTTGATTTGATTGACCAGCGCCATCAGCGCCTGCCGTTCTGAAGTTAACTCGCGCATATCGCTGTCAAAGTTTTGATCGCGCGGCGCGTTCTCCAGCTTATCGATACTGCGCTTGAGTTTATCGATGCGTGAACGCAGAGATTTACGATCTTCCACCAGCAGTTTTAACGCCTCTTCGATACGCTGCACCAGAGAGCGTTGTCCTGGCGCGCCCTGAAGATAAGACAACAACTGTTGACGAGTTTCTGCGGCAAGATCGGGGAAGATCGCCGTAAATTGTGCAGCAATCTCCGCATGATGCTGTTCGATATATCTCAGTAAGTTATACGGAAAACCCGATTTACGCCCGAACTCCAGCTCATCCAGCATCTGTTTGACGTTTTTACAGATAGCGGATTCTGGTACACCGGTTTTCACCCAGTTATCCATACAAAAAGCTGCCAGCTGGCGTTCGAGAATAGCCGTTGCATTGAGGAAGACGCCAGGAGCCTGCACCTGGCCCTGCATCATCTCCAGTGGTTCTTCAAAGAAAAACTGATCGTGCGGGTTCCCTTCTGCCACGGTAATGTTTAACGCGTTACCATCTTTACGACCGGCGCGACCAATACGTTGCAAGTAGTTGGCCTGAGCAGGTGGGACAGAACAGAGTAAAACGGTGGAAAGATCCCCAACGTCAATACCCATCTCCAGCGTCGGTGTTGCCGACAACAGGTTGATATTCCACGGTTGGTTGCCGCGGTAGAACGATTTTTCGGTGGCTTCGCGATCTTCACGGCTAAGCAGCCCCGTGTGTTCTGCGCCCTGCACGCGCGCGATATCCATGTTCTCCCAACGCCAGGTCGCCGTATTGTCGACTTCCTGGTAACGACCTTCACAACGTAAAGAGAGACAAGGCGCATTACGCCACTGCCAGCCTTGATCGGCCGGAGCCCGGACAACCTCACGGCAACATGAACAATTAAGCTGAACGACGTCACGGCTCACCACCAGCGCAGAAGGCACCAGTCCCCAGGCTTCACGCCCTTTGGTGTCAAAATCTTTTACTACTCCGGCTATTTTCAACGCCGTAAACAGGCGTCGTAACACTGTTTCCGCAACGCTACTGATAAACAGATTATTGCCGTTACTCAGCGTGCGATTGATCCAATGCTGATACCAGCTGGGGTTAGACTTCGCGCCAATCAGGCGATGGAAACCATTAATTTTTTCAAACGATGCATAAGCCGGTTTACGCGTTTTCGGACCGATAGAAGGCATATAGCGCGAGGTACGCTCTTTTTGCGTCATCATAAAGGTCGTGCCATCACGGCGATAACTTTCGAACGCCGGATGCATAACGGCCCCGGCCTGGCGTTGATACCAGATAACCCCCAGCGCCAGGTGTGCGACCTGCTCGACGCTCACACCGGACATCTCATCACCCAGCTCTTCACAAAGCTGTTGATGCAGGGCGGTAATAGCCGGATTGAAGCGATCTTTATCCACTCCGGCAACGGCATAACCGGTGGCTTCCAGCGTACGTCCGATACGCGCGCGCAGGGTAAATTCGCTGTACACCTCCCAGTCGAGGCGCAGGGAAACCAGCTCCGGCAGATCGGAGTTCTCCGCCAGTTTGCCTTCATTTTTCAGCGTCTGATAATCATTCAGCCACTGCATATTTGGTGCGATGAAGTTCGCTGCAAAATGAGCATCGTCCGGTGAACGTTCACGCGTTTGTTGGCAAACACGCGCCGCGAACGCATCCAGCGGTAATGTCTCTTTTTCGCCAAGAACACTGGCGATTTGCCCACGAATCATCAGCGGCCAGGTACGGGCAGTAAAGAAGCTGGCACGATGCGCGGCGTCTTGTACCG
>ENA-OZKV01000969-OZKV01000969.1-human-gut-metagenome-genome-assembly--contig:-NODE-969-length-12840-cov-5.680016_pt1 | contig 12840 bp, 10 predicted proteins | sample MGYA00244829_ERZ653770 | MGnify/ENA primary metagenome ERZ653770 (study PRJEB26926, sample SAMN06165244) | human gut metagenome | biome: ENVO:00009003; feature: ENVO:2100002; material: ENVO:00002003... | reverse complement strand
GTCTCGTGGGCTCGGAGATGTGTATAAGAGACAGTTGTAGTACTGTTGCATATTGCTTCTTTCTTTACATATTCATCAGAATCACTCTCAGCAGCTATCTGCGTATCAGCATATGTCAGAGCATACACACCGTTGGCTCTTGCAAGACTGCATATATCTGCTATACAATCCTGTGGCATTATTGTCGCAGACATCTGCTTCCCTGTCTTGCAGTCAACTATACAGCCGCCATTATATGCCAGTATATAACCACCTTTTTTGTCAAGCTCAAGCTCTCTGGCTATTGGTGTTATTCCAAAAAGCGGTCTTCCTGATGCAAGAATAACCTTAACACCTGCATCTATCGCTTTCTCAATCGCTTCTTTATTACCTACTGGCACTTTCTTCTCTCTATTAGTTAATGTTCCGTCCAAATCCAGTGCCAATGCCTTATATTTCATACTTCTCTATCTCCTCTTTTCGTCATGTATGAACAATTTAGCATATAACACCAGTGATTTCAACCTAAGATATTCTCATCATGTTAAATGTTGTATATATATTCAGTTTTCCATAACCAGCTACAGGGTTAGGATATACCATATATTCTGAGCGTACTGCACCTCTTATAAGCTGTGCTTTAATATCGTTATGATTAATCATCTGACTATTCTTTACATTTACCTGATATGAATATAAAAGTGCAACACAGCCCCCGGCATAAGCCGCTGCATAGCTTGTTCCAGTAACCTTAACGCCTCCAGATGGAGCAATTCCATATACCCCCGCACCCGGTGCAACAAAATCAGGTTTAATCCTTCCGTCAGCGCTATATCCACGCCCACTTTCATAATAAGCAGCCCCTGTATAATGATTATATGCTCCTACACTTATAACACCATCAGCTGCCGCTGGAACTGTAAGTGTTGTATCCGGGTCGGATTTTAAAAAATATATATCCTGTCCGGAAAACTGCTTTAATGGAAGCCATGCATTATAACTTCCTTTTATATTAGTGAGACTATATATATAGAATTTCCATGTACCCTCAACTGGTGTCTTAAGTCTTACGAATATAACCTCCATTCCAGCAACATTTTCAGTTATCTGATAATCTACCGTAACCGTACTTCCCTCATAAAGAAATGTATACTCCATACTTGCACCCATTCTTGCAGGTATTCTTGGAACATATTCCCCTGACGGTGATTCAATCGACACGGATAATATATCAAGACTATCCGCCCATATTTCCATCGTAAAACCCTTTCCTGTTCCATCAACATTAATTTCCATAACATCAGGTACCAGGGCTGACATTACTGTCCCTTTATAATGACATTTATTATTAGCTTCATTGCCCATACATGTTATAACTGATATATTGGGTTTTTTAGTAAGATTCTCCATCATTTCTGCCAGAGGAGATGCGCCTGTTCTTGAACCATTAGCACTTCCCAGACCAAATATTATTATCAATGGTTTTCCAAGTCGTATAGCGTAATCTTCAAGAAATCTTAAAGCCAACATAATATCACTTTCCTCAAAAGCTGGAACGTCATCCTTTATCAGAAAAAAATCTCTCAGATACTGTTTACTTTGTTTTAATTTAACCACTAAAAGCTCTGCTCCTGGTGCAACGCCAACATATCCGTCTGTATATGAACCTGCTGATATTGAAGCCATCAGCGTTCCATGTCCTGACGTGTCTCTTTGTGCAACATAAGAATATGGATTTTCTCCGTTATTGTCAGCCTCTATTGCCCTGTCTATTTCATCCTTTTCATATACTCTGCCAAAATGTGCATATGTATTTGCAACATCAGTCTCTGTTCTATCTGTCTGATCCCATATAGCCTGAATTCTTGTATTTCCAAGTCTGTCCTTGAAAACATCATTAAGATAATCTATTCCGGTATCCACATACCCTATGAGAACATTACTCCCGTCTGCCTGCAGATTATCCTGTCCAAGTACACGTAAAGCACCTATTTCATCAAGTGCACTTATATCCGCATCGCCTTCCATGAGTCCATATAACTTTGGAATAGTAAAATACCCCAGAGAGCTTATATTAAGCTGGCGGTTATCAGGCAGTTCTCCATGAGCTATAATCCATTGCGAATCAGCTCTCTGCGAACATATCCCTGACAATGCCTTAATAGCTTCATCAGCCCCTGGGGTATCTTCTATTATGTAATCATATATATTCTCTTTGGTTATATCAAAATCACATGCCATAACATCTCCTTAACATAAAGCAATCACTGTACATGCTATATGTATTCAGAAATGTATTGTATTATTCTGCTATAACTATTATGCTCTCATAGTTATTACCGGAGCACCTTTCTTTTCAACAACATCTTCTGTAATTGTAACTGAACCTATATTGCTGTCTTTCGGTATCTCATACATTATATCAAGCATAAAATCCTCAATAATAGAACGGAGTGCTCTTGCACCTGTATCTTTTTCCATTGCCTTTCTTGCTATGCTTCTTAATGCATCATCTGTAAACTCAAGCTTCACCTCATCAAGCTCTAACAGCTTCTGATACTGCTTAAGAATTGCATTCTTAGGCTCTTTCAGAATATTGACAAGCATATCCTCATCCAGTCTGTCAAGCGAATATATGATAGGCAGTCTTCCTAAAAATTCTGGAATCATTCCGTATTCTCTAAGATCATCAACCGTCACATAAGACATGATGTTCTTCTCATCATCATATTTATCTTTAAGGTCAGCATTAAATCCCATTGAGGATGACTTATTAAGCCTTGTCTTGATAATATCCTCAAGATCCGGAAATGCACCACCACATATAAACAGAATATCCTTCGTGTTAACAGTTACCTGTGGAACCATTGCATTCTTACTTGTCGCACCAACAGGAACTTCAATCTCACTGCCTTCTAACAGCTTTAACATTCCCTGCTGTACAGACTCACCACTTACATCTCTGCTTCTGGTCTCTTTCTTCTTGGCAATCTTGTCTATCTCATCAATAAATATAATTCCATGTTCAGCTTTCTCTACATCATTGTCTGCTGCCAGTAAAAGCTTAGAAACAACTGACTCTATATCATCTCCGATATATCCTGCCTCTGTAAGTGTTGTTGCATCTGTAATAGCAAGTGGCACCTGTAATATCCTTGCAAGCGTCTTAACAAGATATGTCTTACCACTTCCTGTAGGTCCAATCATAAGCATATTAGACTTCTCAATCTCAACGTCACCCAGAATCTTAGCATCTGCTGAAACTCTTTTATAATGATTATATACAGCCACCGACATTACCTTCTTAGCATAGTCCTGACCTATAACATACTCATCTAACTTTCTCTTAATCTCATGTGGTGCAGGCAGCTTAGAAACGTCAAGCGCTGGTAACTCCTTCTTATTCTCTTTCTTTTTCTTAAGCTTCTGCTTTTCTGGAACCGGGTCTGAATCCATAGCGCCAAAATTGCCAAACATGCCCATTCCAGGCATGTTTGACATCTTCATCATATCTTCATAATTAATTCCGCTGCTGTTAATTGAATCGAATGTTCTTTGCATACAATCCTGACAGATGTATATATTGTTAGGCATAACAATCATCTTACCAGCTCTTGATTCTGGTCTTCTGCACACAAAACATATCTTCTCATAATCATCGGAATTCCCATTGTTATTCTTATTAATATCCTTATCTTCTGTCATATTCTCATTGGTATTATCCATAAATATATACTTGGAATATATCCTTAAGATGCCTTCTTAGAACCAAGCGTTACCTCCGTGCTCTTAAGAACATACTCGCTTCCTTCCATATGATAATAATCTATAGTTACTTTTTCACCTGCCTCATAATACTGAAGCATGTTAGTAAGTCCTGACATAGTAGTAACTGTCTGGTCATCAAATCCGACAATTATGTCATATGTCTCTAATCCTGCCTTGTCTGCTGCTGAATCATCAGCTACAGTTCTTATAAGAATACCTACAGGAAATCCATAATATGATGCATAATTACTTGTACTATCTACTGCTGCAATTCCAAGGTATGCTGCCTTATCTGATGAAACCTTGTTTCTTGTCTGCTTAGTCATTAATGAATCGATAATATCCTTAACATTAGAGACAGGAATTGAATAAGCCATACCTTCTACACCATCACTGCTTGTTTTTGCAAAGTTAATAGCGATAACCTTTCCTTCTGAATTAAGAAGAGCTCCACCACTGTTACCAGAGTTAATCGCTGCATCTGTCATAAGAAGTCCTGTAAATGTTACATTGTTGACTGTAATTGAACGGTCCTTTGCACTAATTATACCAGTTGTAACTGACTGGCCTTCACCTAATGCATTACCAATGGCAACAACCTGCTGTCCAACTTTAATATCTGATGAATCTTCAAGTTCTGCAATTGCAATATTAGACGCTGTATCAGATGAAATATCACTTAATGATACTGCGGCTACCGCAATATCCTGATCTGACTTAGAACCCTTAACAGAACAGCTTGCACTTGTGCCATCAGAGAATACACATTTAAGATTATCAATATTATCAACAACATGTGCATTAGTTACAATAAGTAATTCAGTATCACTCTTGCCTACAATAATACCCGTACCACTTGATGTTGCTTCATAGCTCTGTCCATATCCAAAATAACTTGAATTTTTAACTGTTGTTGTACCATTAAGCTGAACCATTGCAGGAAGGGCTGCTGTAGCAACCGCCTCTACATCCATCTTACCTGATGCTGAAAGATTAGTATCTTCTGTAAGCGAAGAATCTGTCTTAGCAACATTAGAAATATTATTACTTACTGTTGGTATATTAACACCTGTAGCATCAGACTTATTACTGCCAGCAATCTTTCCGCCTGCATAATTAACACCAAACATAACCGAACCGGCTATTGCGCCAAAAAGTACTGCTGAAAGAACAAAGCATGCTGCTTTCTTTGCAAATCCGCCTTTGTGTTTCTTGTGCTTCTTAGCTTCATAAGGTGCACTTGAAAATGCTGTGTTATTATTGGCTGTACTGCTATTATTAGTATTGTTATATGGTATATCACTGCCACTGTAACGGTACTGTGAATCATTCTCATTATTGTCGTTATACATAATCATTCTCTCCTTTTAACATTGTATTATGACAATGAAGATTCCATACATAACAAATGAACACATCTCACTGTCAATACATGTAATATAACAACGAAATGTGTTCATATTGTGTTTTAGTTGTTAATTAAATTTGAACTGATTATAAACCAACAATTTCAGAAACTGCATCAGTAAGTTCTTCTAACTTCTTATCAGCATCCTCAAGACCTGTTCCCTTAACACCCATATAGAACTTAATCTTAGGCTCTGTTCCTGAAGGTCTTGCACAGCACCATGCATGGTCATTAAGTTCAAAATAAAGTACGTTAGATTCAGGAAGTCCTGTAGGCTTCTTCTCGCCTGTAGCAATAACTGTACACTCATCCTTCTTATAATCTCTGAACTCAACAACATTCCATGCTCCGAACTTCTTAGGTGGATTATTTCTTAAATCATCCATCATCTTAGCAATTTGGACAGCACCTTCTGCACCCTTCATAGTTACAGCCTTCTGTCCTTCCTTGAAGTAGCCGTACTTATCAAAGATATTAATCATCTGATCCCATAAAGTAATGCCTTTAGACTTATAGTAAGCTGCTGCTTCACATAATGCCATAACAGCTACGATGGCATCCTTGTCTCTTGCATGAGTTCCAACCAAGCAGCCGTAACTCTCTTCAAAACCGAATTCATATTCGTATGTATTATTCTGCTCAAAGAACTTAATCTGCTCACCAATATACTTAAATCCTGTAAGAACTTCAATAAGCTTTAAGTTATATTCCTTAGCGATAAGATCAGCTAAGTTAGTAGATACGATAGTCTTTACAAATGCACCATTCTCATGAAGAAGTCCCTTCTCCTTTCTCTGTGAAAGAAGGTATTCCGCAATAAGCATACCAGACATATTACCTGTGAATGACTTGTACTCACCTGATTTAGTGTCCTTAGAATATACGCCAAGTCTGTCCGCATCAGGGTCAGTTGCAAGAATAATATCTGCATCAACTTCCTTAGCAAGTCTTAATGCATATGTGAATGCCTTAGGGTCTTCAGGATTAGGGTACTCGAGTGTTGTAAAGTTAGGATCTGGTTTTTCCTGTTCTGGAACAACATATACATTCTTGAAACCTAACTCTCTTAAAATTCTTCTTACAGGAACATTACCTGTACCATTGAATGGAGAGTATACAATCTTAATATCATCAGCAACCTGCTTAATGATATCTCCGTTAAGGCTCTGCTTCTTTAATGCTGCAATAAATGCATCATCCATATCATATCCAATAATGTTATACAGGCCTCTTACTCTAGCCTCTTCTTCATCAATAGTCTTAACATCATTAAAATCAGTAACAGCCTTAACTTCATTGATAATCTGTGTATCCTTAGGTGCTGTTATCTGGCATCCGTCATCCCAGTATACCTTATATCCATTGTATTCTGGAGGATTGTGGCTTGCCGTAACCATAATACCTGCTGTACAGTGAAGTTCTCTTACTGCAAATGAAAGTTCTGGTGTTGGTCTTAATGAAGGGAATATGTATACCTTAATGCCATTAGCCGCAAGACAAAGAGCTGCTTCCTGCGCAAATTCTCTTGACATTCTTCTATTATCATGAGAAATAGCAACACCCTTATCCTGTGTTCCTTCCTTGATAATAAAATTAGCTAATCCTTGTGTTGCCTTTCTTACAATGTATACATTCATTCTGTTAGTACCATTGCCTATGACACCTCTAAGTCCGCCTGTTCCAAACTCAAGATCCTTATAGAATCTGTCCTCAATCTCTTTCTCATCTCCTGCAATTGATTTGAGTTCTGCACGTGTGTCTTCATCAAAATATTCATTCTCACACCATGCTTTGTAAGTTTCCATATAACCCATACCCTTTACCTCTTTTCTTGATTTATATTAGTCCTGTAAAGCTTTTCTAAAGCTCTCAGAAACTGCTTTCAATGCTTCTTCTTCGTCCGGACCTTCTGCTATGAGAGTTATCTCATCTCCACAGCCAACGCCTGATGCAAGAATAGATATAACACTCTTTGCATTAACAACCTTATTCTTAAATGTGAATGTAATGTGTGAATCAAATTTAACAGCTGTATCACACATTGCTCCTGCAGGACGAAGATGTATTCCTAATGCACTCCCAACTAGTATCTTCTCACTTACCATATGAATCACCTCTCAATTTCTAGTCGTCACTGATGTTGTTTCCTGAGTCGACTGAGTAGTTTCTGTTTCCTGGGTATTATCCTTAAACAACACATTAACGGATGCTGCTCTCTTTAATGTAACTCCATCCGGAAGTTTAACCGACAATGTAATGCTTTGTATTCCTGACGTAGTATATGTAGACAAATCTGCAGTCATCGTTATGGCAGATGCGTCTAATGCAGCAATTGCAGTCTCTGAACCCTCGACATCTATTGAAAATGTTCTATCCTCAAAGCTGTAGCTCATTCCGGTTTCAAGTCCACTAACCTTAATATCTGATGTATTAAGTGTTATTGTCTTATTACCTGTACTCTCGATTCTTACTGTAACCTCAATCCTTGCATTATCAAGAATTGTAAGCGATTTATCTATGTAATCCGAAAGACCAAACTTATACACTTTATTTTCAGTCAAACCATCTACATTAATATTACTTGCCGGAATAACAATCTTATCAAGACTGTTAAGCATATTGGTATCACCATATACAACAACACTATCACGATTAAGCGTCACTCCTGAAACTCTGTATCCGTCTGCCGGTTTTCCTGACGTCTTAACTTCTATACTTACAGTCTTAGTCCTTACAACCTGTGCAGTATAGCCCACACTTGTCTGTGTAAGTTCAACAGAAGAATCATTAATTTCATTATTATCAGAATCATACAAATGAATATCTGCTGTTCCCGTCACATCTGCAGTCGCTCCTGTCACATCAAAAGATATCCCTGCATGGTCTATATTATCGATAACAGACGAAGGTCCTGTAACCTTAACAGATGTTGGATTAAGCACTCTTCTTACCACTGCATAGCCATCTGCCGCTGAACCGGTAATCTCTGAAACAACATTTACAGTCTTAGTATCTCTGTTTTCTATGCTTAATCTTACAGCAGATGTTTTAGGTGTAGCTTCAACATTATTAAGAACCTGTCCATCTTTAACAACTGATACATGAATATCAACATAATCAGCAAATGCGCTTATCTTGCTAAGATCCGCAGTTGCAACAATATCACTTGCTTTGATATTAGTAACAATACTCTTCGGTCCACTTACATATACTGATATCTTGCCACCCTCTACAATTTCATAACTGTAATTCTTATCAGTCAGACTCTCTGTATTAATAAGCTGTACCGACACATTACTGAATGTATAACTCGTGGTTGGATCATATACATTAACTATAACCGTCCACAAAACAACCGCAAATATAGCCGACAGAATCTTAAGGCTCAGGTTCTTAAACATCTTTTCCTTCATGCTTTAGCCTTCCTCTCCATATCTTGAACGACTTCACATCAATAGTTCTCCTGCGAAGATATTCCAGCTTGTTTCTAAGAGAATCCGCATCAATATCATGAATAAGTTCTCCACCAACAGCCACCGAAACCTTACCGGTTTCTTCAGATACTATAATAGTCATACTGTCTGTCACTTCACTGATACCAACACCTGCTCTGTGCCTTGTGCCAAGAGCCTTATTAAGATTGTTATTATCTGAAAGAGGCAGATAACATGTTGCAGCAACAACCCTGTCTCCCCTTATAATAACAGCTCCATCGTGAAGCGGCGTATTATGCTCAAATATATTGATAAGCAGCTGGCTTGTAACCAAGCCATCAACCGTAATTCCTGTTTTCTCATATTCTTCAAGCACCATATCCTGTTCAATAACTATAAGTGCTCCTGTATAAGCAGCCCCCATATCAAAGCATGCCCTTACTATCTCTTCTGCAGTCTTACTGCTAAACCTTTCACCCTTTTCTCTTCCGTCATTAAACCTGAAAAGTCCAAACAGAATCTTCTTTCGTCCAAGCTGCTCTAATGCTCTTCTTAACTCCGGCTGGAATATAATAACAAGTGCAATAATACCAACACTGATTGTCTTTCCTGCAATCCACAGAATAGTCTTAAGATTCAGAATATACGCAATCAGTGCGAATATAACAACAATAATAATTCCCTTAAGCAATACCCATGCCTTGGTATTCTTAATCCATACCATGACATTATATATAACAAAAGCAATAATCACAATCTCAATAATATCGGTCCATGTTATACGCGGAATATATAATTTAACAAGATAATCCCTTATGAAATTATTCACTGTATTATCGCCTCCGTTCTTCTTATAATCTTCTAAATAAAACTAGCAAAATATATTCTGATGATTACTTATCATCATCATAGAATAAAATATCATCATCTTCTTCGTTAGATACTGCATATCCATTATCTTTAGCTGTATCGCCGGTTCTCATCTGTCTGATATCATCTGTCTTCTTAGTCTTTTTAGCATTAATATGCTTAATTCTTACATCAGCATTTGCAACATTAATCTTTGGTACAGCCTTTACATAATAATAATATTCATCATCCTCATACTGTACATACTCTGTTCTCTTATAATCAAGTGCAAAGAAAACAATATTGCAGATATATGCAGCTGCAACCCCCAGTATAGTTCCTATAATTATAAGAACAATATTAAAATCTGATTTCAAAGCTATCTGTCCTACAACCAGAATAAGGAACTGTGTTATACTTCCCACAATAATAGCTATTTTCCATGAATGATCGATTTTCTGTCTTCGGATAATATATACAACAATAATAGTAACTGCAGCTGCTATAATAAGCACCAGCATCTGTCTGTTCTTTAAAAGGCTTTCTATAAGATAAGATATCTGTTTCATACTTTCTGACAAAGAATCATCAGAAATAGCAGCCTCATAATCACTTGCAGTTCTTATTATGTAGTACATAATAACACCAAAACTCACTGGTATAACTGCCGCAACTGACGAACACAGACCAATCGCTACCGGAAGCACAAATGGTATCTTCATCCAGCAGAACATAGCAGTAATAATAAGTATATAAGCTGTTTTAGGTGCAAATCTGAAATACAGAAGATACATCAGAAGCATTACACACAATACCAGTAATGCAAATTCCGGAGCAATTACATACAACTGTATAAGAATAAACGCTGAAAGAACTATCAGTGTAAAACCACCCGGAAGAAATGCACATATAACAGAAAGTAACAGTGCAAACACCGGATTCTTCAACTTATCCATGTAACCAATACTTGTATTAATCATAATAAAACATATCAATGCAATAATAAACTTTGATGCTGGTACCACATATGTATTATATCTGTTGTAAAATTTCTTAAAACTTTCCTTTAATTCCAATAAAAATGCCATCTATGCCTCCAAATAATTATTTCTTCTTCTGCCCTGTATAGAATCTTTCCAGCTTATTAAGCCTTGAAAAATACCTCTTAATACCTTTTCTGGTATTCTCATATCTGAAATAATATACAAACCCGGCAATTACACAGAATACGACAAGCATAAGCACATAATACAATGCAAACTTCTTGGCAAGTCCTATATAATCCAGGTTATTGATATCCCTTATCATTCCTTCTGCGTTACACAAGAAATACATCGCCAGAAGAATCACTCCTGCAAATGTAGTGGCAATCACTGTCTTTAATACTCCAAAAGCGATGTAATCACCCTTAAAATACTTGGCAGTTTTCAACATGCTTTTTCCTTCATTCTTCTCATATATTGCCATCTTGGTCATCATTTTGATTTTATTCTCATTAAGCAATTTATTCACCTCATTAAACAAGTTTAACCTGCATATGTTTAAATATAACATATTTTTACTTAATTGTATATTACAATTTGAGAGTGTCCGCCACCTGTAGCAACTACAATCCTTACCATTCTTCCGTCAACTGTAAATGTTCTGTCTGTTGAAGCCGAAAGATAATTATTCCATATCATCTGTGAATTACCAGGAATGAGATTCTCGATTACATTATTAATCCTGCTGTCAAATTCACTGTTACGTTTCTTAATATATATAATAGTCACATTACTCTGTGTTATAATCTCACCATAATATGTCCCATTCTGCTGACATACATAAACATTAGAAACTGTCTGTTCAAATCCATTATTAATAATCGTATCTTCAATTTCTCCTGAGCCAGAACTTCCAGAATCATTATTATCTTCTGAAGATGAGTTTTCTGTTGTACTACTGCCAGGCTGTACGCCTCCAGACTGCACCCCACCAGATTGTACACCATCCCCACTGTTTCCGGTTCCTTGAGAACTCTCTGATTTATTTTCTCCTGCAGGCAGATTCTCTAGTCTGGAATCTCCTTCACTGGCACTGCCTGAACCTGTGTTGCTTCCTGACGAAATACTCCCTGCCGTATGAGTGTACACACTGAATCCATTATCTGAACCTGCAGCTACATTTCTTATTCCTTCGATTACAATCGCATCAGAAACACTTCCAACTGTAGCCGTAAGCGTAGCTGTACCACTCCCTGTAACAGTTATTACTCCGTCTTTATCTACAGTAAATACATCTGTATTACTGCTTGTCCATACAATTGACTTATCGTCATCATCAGGTGTGACAATTGCTGTGACCTTCAGGCTTGTCCCAACCGGTACAGCCTTATTCTCAAACAATATCTCAACATCTGTCTGCTCCTTAATATTCTGTTGTTGAGATGATGCTTCATTCTTAAGATCTGTCCTTGTTACACTTACATTGGCTTTACTGTCCGCTTCCTGCTTCTTTCTGTTCTTATCTGTACTTACTGAAATTATAATTCCAGCCAGTATCAAAACAATAACCGCTGCAATAAAAACTACTGATTTTTTAGTACTGATATTCTTCATATTCCTATTAATCCTCAATATATATTATATTCCCTGCTTCCGCAGATTATATCTGTTTTTCTCTTTTTATATAATATAACACAATCACTCTGTTATAAAAAGAAAAAAGAGTGAAAGACATAAAAACTTCCACTCTTAATCATTCTAGAATTCGATGCGTATCTGTGTCCCCCTGTCAACTTCACTTTCTAAATATATTCTTGCATCATGAAGTTCTACAATATGCTTTACAATAGCAAGGCCAAGCCCTGTTCCACCAGTTTCCTTTGAACGGCTCTTATCAACTCTGTAAAATCTTTCAAATACCCTGTCCTGCTGGTCCTTAGGAATTCCTATTCCATCATCAGTCACTTCTAACCTTGGCTTGCCATCTACCATTCCTGCAAACACTTCTACATGTCCACCTTCTTTATTATATCTTATTGCATTCTGTACAAGATTATCAATAAGCTCCCTTATCATATCCTTATTGCCACGAATCATGCATGTTGAACCTCTATACGAAAAACGTATTCCCTGTTTCTGTGCATTAACCTGCAGAGACTCTGCACAATCCTTAACAAACTCATACAAATCAAAATTCTCATACTGCCTTGGCATTTCGCTGTGGTCTAATTCTGAAAGCCTTATAATATCATTAATCAATGATAATAATCTTTCTGAATTACGCTTAATCTCATGTGCAAAATGTATTCCCTGTTCATGGTTTACCATCTCATTCTCAATAAGCTCGGCATAGCCTGATATTGCGGTAAGCTGTCTCTTATACACATCTCCGAGCCCACGAGACAGGCAGAAATCTCGT
>ENA-OZKV01000964-OZKV01000964.1-human-gut-metagenome-genome-assembly--contig:-NODE-964-length-12891-cov-11.017763_pt1 | contig 12891 bp, 9 predicted proteins | sample MGYA00244829_ERZ653770 | MGnify/ENA primary metagenome ERZ653770 (study PRJEB26926, sample SAMN06165244) | human gut metagenome | biome: ENVO:00009003; feature: ENVO:2100002; material: ENVO:00002003... | reverse complement strand
AAATATTTGCGAGATTACCAACTTTTATAAGCTATATCTTATCCCGAACTCACGTCTATATGGACACTCCGGAAAGATCTTTTTTATCTCTTAAAGACATTTAAGCACTGTTTTTCTTTTAGCAGAAAGTCAGTCTTTATAGCTCCATTCTCTTTGAAAGCAATCTGCTGAGGCACTATCGGAAAAATACATCTGCCAGTTTAGCTGCTTTGCTTGCTTTCTGAAAAAATCTGCCTTATGAGAATCAGAAATAAATTCCAGCACCCCGGGGAGTAACCGAAAAAGAGATTCTCAAAAGGCAGAAATGTCATTTTGACAAAAAGTAAATTGATATGGATGATATAAATTATAGCTGTCTGACAGAAAGTGTACGCAATTATTTTTATCAATATCCTTTCTTGTTGTGAGGTTGAGCTATCCGGTAACTTATATACGTTTTTCCTCTTCTTATTTTAAAGAGTAATTCCTGTCTGTCTTTCCTGGTCATTTTCGAGTGAATATTTACACAAAATTCGTACGTTTCACCCTTTTTCAAGTCAGGAAGGAGGAGCTTGCTTACCCTCTTGTTTTTGTAATATACATAAAAAAATGCTTTTTTGAGCTTCTTTTCGTCGTTGTTGCAGACTTTTATTTTCAGTCTTTTTCCCTCAGGCAACGTTCCGAATACGGGCGGATAAATTGCAACTTCGTCCAGCCGGTGATTTTCATCGTTTGTCTCTACTACCTCAAAATAACTTTTACACGATACATTTTGGGCATATAGTCCGCTTCCGCAGCATATAGCCAGCAGGAAAGCAAGTAATAATATTCCTTTTTTCATTTTTTGTGTCCTATTTGTTCTTGCCTATGTCTGTTTGTATAAACTGCCTTAAAGTTAAAAATAATATTGGTTTGTTGTAACAGGTTTTAGCTTTCCCCTTGCTCTTTTAAGCGTTTTTTTAAGACTGTTTGCTTTTGTTTCACAGAGGCGGAATCGAGAGAAAATTACTATATTCGCACTCATTCAGTCAAGGATGATATAAACCTTGCATTATTTCGATATACAATAGTAAAAAAATGAGACTTACATATATTTTTCACAGTGGCTTTGCCATCGAAACAGATCGGTGCATCCTGATATTCGACTACTGGATGGACCCGGAGGGCATTGTACCTCAGTTGCTAAAAACTGAGAAGCCGGTGTACGTGTTCTCCAGTCATTTTCACGAAGACCATTTCAACCGGGAAATCTTTTCGTGGCGGCAAACGAGGTCCGACATCATTTATATCCTCTCGAAAGATATCCTGAAACATCGCCGGGCACAGAAAGAAGAAGCCGATGTCTGGCTTGCCAAAGGAGGTACATGGAGCGACGGACTGATTCGTGTGGCGGCAACTGGAAGCAACGACAGCGGTGTGTCGTGGATAGTGGAAACTGATGATGGCAGGCGTATCTTCCATGCAGGCGACCTGAATAACTGGTATGCCCGTTTCCTGACCGATGATTATCGGGGTGGGCTGGTCTACAGCGCCGAATTCGGTATCGATGTCAATCCCGAGAAAGAAGAAAAACGCTTTTTGGGAGAACTGAAAGACATCCGAAAAATAACGGACAGTTTCAGCGTGGTAATGTTTCCGGTAGACGGCCGTATCGGTAACGGATATACCCGTGGCGCCCGTCAGTTTATCGACACGTTTCAGGTAGGACTGCTTGTTCCCATGCACTTTGTGGCAAGTGGATTCGAGTCAGCCTGGCGTATGAAAGAGTTTACAGATGCTAAAAACATTCCTTTCTGGTGCATCAGCAGGGAAGGAGATAGTATTGAATTTTGAAGAAAAAAATAATTTACATATTGAGATGAAGCAGATAGAAGTTGTAGCGGCAATAATTTGTCGTGAAGGGAAGTATTTTGCCACCCAGCGCGGCTATGGTGAGTTTAAGGACTACTGGGAGTTTCCCGGCGGAAAGATAATTACCCAGCTTTCCACCTCACGATGCACTGCTTTTTATGCTCTGTCCGTTCCGGTCATCTGGTGTTGAAGGAGCATGAAAACGCAACTTGGCTGAATCGGGAGGAACTGGGGTCTGTAGACTGGCTTCCGGCGGATGTGGAGGTAGTGAAGAAGTTGGTGGGGAGAAATAATGTTGAAATAAAAGTAGAGAGGCAGGCGGTAATGTTTTAAATATTTATATCTTTGTGTATAGCGCAAAGAAACTGAGAATACAATAATATTAAATATTGGCTAAATAGCTTTTCTCTTTGGTGTTGAAATTTGATAAATGAAAAGAGAAAATGAGAGTTCCGAAGCAATTCAATAATATAACCGAACGTGTTATAGATGATTTGAAGCAGCTATTGTTGTCTGACAATAGCCAAGTCTCTATAGCGGCAGCCAGTTTTTCTATCTATGCATACGAAGCATTGAAAGAAGAACTGGAAAAGGTGGATTGTGTAAACTTTATTTTTACTTCACCGACGTTCTATACGGATAAGTCTGAAAAGCAAAAAAGAGAATTCTATATACCCAAATTAAATCGGGAAAGAAGTCTTTTCGGATCGGATTTTGAAATAAGGCTTCGAAACCAGCTTACACAGCGGGCTATTGCGAGAGAATGTGCAGACTGGATTCGCAGAAAAGCACGGTTCAAGACAAATATAACTCATGGTTCTATGAATACCTTCCTCAATATAAAGGAAGGTGAAGAAACATATACATATATGCCTTTTAATGAGTTTACCACTACTGAACTTGGGCTTGATAGAGGAAATAATATATGTCCGATGGTTGTAGGTATGCCTGGACATAGTTCTACAGATATGTTTTTGAAGAATTTTGCAGAATTATGGAAAGACAAAGAGAAATTTCAGGATGTGACAGATAATGTCATAGAAAATATCGAAACCGTTTATAAGGAGAATGCACCGGCTTTTATCTACTTTATTACGCTATATAATATCTTTAATGAATTTCTTGAAGACATAAGCGAGGATGTATTACCTAATGAAGCTACAGGATTCAAAAGTAGTGTTATATGGAATAAACTGTATAATTTCCAGCGTGATGCATCATTGGCAATCATAAACAAACTGGAAAAATACAACGGGTGTATTCTTGCTGATAGTGTGGGATTGGGAAAAACATTTACGGCTCTTTCGGTTATCAAGTATTACGAAAACCGAAACAGAAATGTATTGGTTCTTTGTCCCAAAAAGTTGAACGACAACTGGCAGACATTCCGCTCCAACTATAAAAATAATCCGGTATTGGCAGACCGTTTGCGTTATGACATTCTGTTTCATTCTGACCTGTCAAGGGATAAAGGTTTGAGTAATGGACTTGACTTGGAACGGGTGAATTGGGGGAATTATGATTTGATTGTAATAGATGAAAGTCATAATTTCCGCAATGGCGGTCGGTTTGATAATGATGATGAAGATGATGATTTCAAGGAAAACCGTTATGCCCGGCTGATGAATAAAGTTATACGCAGTGGTGTAAAGACTAAAGTGCTTATGCTTTCCGCTACACCGGTAAACAACCGTTTCAGTGATTTGAAAAATCAGCTGCAACTTGCGTATGAAGGAAAGGTCGAGAATATAAATGATTTGCTTGATACAGGGAAGAACATAGATAGCATTTTCAGAGATGCGCAGACTGTATATTCTAAATGGGCTAAATTGCCTCCGGAAAAGAGAACAACAGAGAAACTGGTAGATTCATTAAGTTATGATTTCTTCCAGTTGCTTGATGCAGTTACCATAGCCAGAAGCCGAAGCCATATCATTAAGTATTACAACACGAATGATGTGGGCAAATTTCCTGAACGTTTGTCACCTATATCACGCAGACCTAAGCTTACGGATTTGAACGATGCTATTACTTTTGCGGATATAGCGGAAATGCTTAACAGATTGAATCTTTCCATATATACACCTTCTTTGTTTATTTTTGAGAGTGAAAAAGGTAATTACGGAATAGATTATGAAGGTGAGGGACTCACTGTAGATGGACGTGAAAAAGGTATTCGGAAATTGATGGCTATCAACCTGTTGAAGCGTCTGGAAAGTAGTGTGAACTCTTTCCGTCTGACTTTGACAAGAATTCGTGATTTTATAAATGATTCTATTACTGCTATTGATAAATTCCAGGAAAGCGGTGCAGATACAATAGATGTAACTGATTTTTCAGAGGATTTTGATACTGAAGATAATGAAAATGATCCGTTTGTAGGCCGTAAATCAAAAATCAATCTTCGGGACATGGATTATGTTAGTTGGCGGCGTGATTTGAAGGCTGACCAGGAAGTTCTGGAACTGCTCATCCTTATGCTAAAGGATATTACACCGGAACATGATATGAAATTGCAACAGCTGGTAGCAGACTTGAAAAACAAGTTTGAACATCCAATCAATGGTAGCAATAAGAAAGTGCTAATATTTACAGCATTTGCCGATACAGCTAATTATCTGTATGAACAGCTTTCCAGTAGGATTTTGAACGATTGCGGATTACATACGGCCCTGATAACCGGCAGTACGGAGGGGAAATGTACTTTGCCAAAACTGAAATGTACGTTCAATGATATACTGACCTATTTCTCTCCTATATCAAAAGACCGGGATGCTATTCATCCGAATGATACAAGAGAAATAGATGTACTGATTGCTACTGACTGTATCAGTGAAGGACAGAATTTGCAGGACTGTGATTATCTGATTAACTACGATATACACTGGAATCCTGTACGCATCATTCAGCGTTTTGGCCGAATAGACCGTATTGGAAGCAAAAACGATGTGATTCAGCTGGTGAATTATTGGCCGGACATGGAACTGGATGATTACATCAAGCTGAAAGGTCGTGTGGAAAGTAGAATGAAGGCAACAGTCATTACCAGTACAGGTGATGATAATTTATTGTCAGCTAATGAAAAAGGCGATTTGGAGTACCGCCGTAATCAGTTGAAGAAGTTGCAGAATGAAGTGGTAGATATTGAGGATATGGATACGGGTGTCAATATCATGGATTTGGGACTGAATGAATTTCGTCTGGATTTATTGGCTAATCTGAAAGAGCATCCCAATATGGATTTGACACCGTTTGGGATGAGTGCTGTGGTCAATGCTTCCGAACTGGTAGAACCGGGCGTGATGTATGTGCTGAAAAATAAGAACAACGGTGTGAACATTGACCGTTCCAATCTGTTGCATCCGTTTTATATGGTTTATCTTTCGCATACAGGAACCGTTATCTGCGACCATCTGTCACCTAAAAAACTGCTTGACAAGATGCGTTATGCCTGCAAAGACAAGACAGAGCCGGATAAGGTACTTTGCAAGCAGTTCAACAAGGAAACACGTGATGGAAAGAATATGCGTCATTACAGCGACCTGCTGCAATCGGCTATAGAGAGTATTATCACGGTGAAAGAAGAAAGTGATATAGACAGTCTTTTCTCTGTAGGTGAAACAAGTGCTTTGACCTATAACATTAAGGGACTGGATGATTTTGAATTGATTTGTTTTTTGGTGATTAAGTAGATTATGGATAATATACTGAATTTTCCATCCACAACAATAGTCAATAAGCCAGTGTCAAAGAATGCGTTTTATGGAAGAAGTGGCGATTCTTCCTTGCGTGAATTTCTCACACGGGAGTTTGAAGGTATTGTTTGGCTATATAAACTTGCACCTGCTACACTCAATGTAGAAGATGGTGAATATGTGCATGAGATTGATGTGTTCTATTGCAGGATGAAAGAAAATGAGTATAGCATTAAGCCTTTCTGTGCAATGGATGAGTTGTTACCACGGCATACGGTTTTCATTATTGAGTACGGCGAAAAGCTTGATTTACTGATGCATCATAAAGAAATGTCGGTTGTTCATGGAGAACAGAAATGGAAGTGTGGAGTTAGTGAAATTCAACGGGATATACGAATTGATGCTGATACGCTGAACATTCAAGGGCAGTCTATGGATGCCGTTTACAACGGCTTGCTCAGCCAAATATCAGGATTATCTGCATCTACCAAAGAAGAATATAAAGAACTAGTTGATATACGTAAACAAATAGAAAGTATTCAGAAACAGATTTTGATGCTGCAAAAAAGAATAAAGGCGGAAAAGCAGTTTAATCGACAAATGGAATTGAATACTGAGGTGCGTCAACTTAGGAAAGAAATAACATTACTAACTGATAAATTAAATAAGAACAATATAAATTCTGAGATCAATTAAAGATGGATTCACATTTAGAAGATATTGGAGTGGGAATAATTATTATCGCCACATTTTTAATTGCCACCACTGTGCATATAGAATTATTACCTATAAGTTGTGTATTAGGATTTTTAATGATATGTCCATTATTATTTATACTTAGTAAAACAAAATACGGATATAAACATAAGTGGGTTATAATATTATTATGTTTATTTATTATTGCTGCCCATTTAGTATTAATAACCTTTATTTAGAATTGTTTGATATAGATAATATGGTCGCATTATTGTATATAATTAGGACTATATAATCACTGTGCAAGATATAAAATAACGATATTTGAAAAATATATAATCATGAAACCCAATAAATTAGAATTGAACTCGGTTGATGGAACACAACTGAATTTGGAAGCTCTCTATCAGATAGCACCATCCTGTTTTACGGAAGTAAAGGATGATAAAACCGGAGAGTTACGCCATGTGGTAAATTTCAAGACTTTGCGTCAACTGCTTGGAGATAATGCGGTTGAAGATGCGGATGAAATGTATCAGTTTACTTGGCCGGGAAAACAGGAAGCTCGTCGGGAAGCTGCTCGCCCTACTACAAAGACTTTGCGTCCGGTGGTAGAGGATAGTGTGGATTGGGATAATACACAGAATCTGTATATTGAAGGTGATAATTTGGAGGTATTGAAGTTACTTCAAAAGTCATATATGGGTAAAGTAAAGATGATTTATATTGACCCGCCTTACAATACGGGTAATGACTTTGTGTATGATGATGATTTTGCGGTTTCACAAGATGATTATGATTTGTTTTCTGGAAATGTGGATGAATTAGGTAATCGTTATCGTAAAAATACAGAATCTAATGGGCGTTTTCATTCGGATTGGTGTTCTATGATGTATCCACGATTAATGGTGGCAAAAAGTCTTCTTTCAGATAGTGGATCTATTTTTTTAACACTTGATGATCATGAAATCGTAAACGGGAGAAAATTAATGGATGAAATTTTTGGAGAGAAGTCTTTTATTTCTACTGTAATTTGGGAAAATTTTTATGGTAGAAGTAATGCGGCTGCAATTTCTCTTGCCCATAATTATATCCTGATTTATTCAAAAGCTGGTGAAGAGTGGAAAAATATCAGAAACCTATTACCAAGAGATTTAAAAAGTAGTGAGAAATATAAAAATCCTGATAATGACCCAAGAGGACCATGGAGATTAGGGCCAATTTTTGCGAGTGGAGAAAGACATGAAGGTCTTATGTATACGATAAAAACCCCAACAGGTCGTTTAATATCTCCTCCCAAAGGTAGTCATTGGAGAATGCTTGAGGATGTGTTTTGGGCAATGTATAAAGATGGCCGTATAATGTTTGGCATGAATGGAACAGGCTCTCCTGCTATAAAACTTTTTTTAAAGGATGTTCAAGATGGAATTGTTCCACGATCTATTTGGACATATGATGAAGTCGGTCATACGCAGGATGCTAAAAGAGAAATACAACAAATATTTCCTGATGAAATGCCTTTTGATACTCCTAAACCATTAAAATTAATAAAACAAATTATACAAATATCATGTAGAAATACAGATGTTATTATGGATTTCTTTTCTGGATCAGCTACTACTGCTCATGCCGTGATGCAGCAAAATGCAGAAGATGATGGTAATCGTAAATACATCATGGTTCAACTTCCAGAGGAAACTCCTGACGACAGCGCAGCTCGTAAAGCAGGCTATAACACAATTCCAGAAATAGCCAAAGAACGTATCCGTCGTGCTGGCAAGAAAATCAAGGAAGAATCCCCATTGACAACCCAAAACCTTGATACAGGTTTTCGTGTTTTCCGTTTGGCAGACAGCAATTTTGAGGAAGTAAAGAAAGCACCAAGCGAATACGACCAATCGCAGCTTGACCTTTTCCTCAATAACGTAAAGAGTGGTCGTACAGATCTCGATCTATTGTTTGGAGCTATGCTCAGTTGGGGTGTACAGCTTTCTTTACCTATGACCAGTGAAGAAGTGGATGGAAAGATGATTTATTCGGTTAATGATGGTGACCTTGTGGCTTGCTTTGCAGATGATATTACGGAAAATATTGTAAAAGCCATGGCTGACAAGCAACCGCTCCGTGTATTGTTCCGTGACAGTTGTTTTGCCCGTGACGATGCAAAAATCAATGTGTTCGAAACCCTGAAACAGTTGTTGGACTGGAGCGAGGAAGAAGCCATAAAAAATATCAAGGTTATATAAAGTGTTGAGGTATGGAAGAAAATAAGATGATTATTTATACCTCCATTGACGGTCAGATCAGGATTGATGTCAGACTGGAGGATGAAACACTTTGGCTTACTCAAGCGCAGATGTGTGAACTGTATCAGACGAGCAAGTCGAATGTGAGTGAACACATCAAACATATCTTTGAAGAAGGAGAATTGGAGGAAAATTCAGTTGTTCGGAAATTCCGAACAACTGCTTCAGATGGAAAATCATATAATACTACATACTATAATCTGGATATGATTATAGCACTTGGTTATCGTATCAAGTCTGTGATAGCCACTCGCTTTCGGCAATGGGCAACACAAAGGCTGAAAGAATACATGATAAAAGGCTTTACACTGGACGATGAGCGGTTGAAAAAGTTGGGTGGCGGTGGCTATTGGAAGGAATTGCTGGAACGCATACGTGATATCCGTGCCACAGAAAAGGTGTTCTACCGTCAGGTGTTGGAAATATATGCTACAAGTATAGATTATGATCCTCGTGCTTCCGTAAGCCAGGAGTTCTTTAAAAAAGTACAGAATAAAATTCATTATGCGGTTCACGGACATACGGCTGCTGAACTGATTGTGGAGCGTGCCGATGCCGAAAAGGATTTTATGGGTTTGCTGACGTTTAAGGGTACTCAGCCTACATTGGCAGAAGCAAAGACGGCCAAGAATTATCTGGACGAAAAAGAACTTCGCGCAATGGGACAACTGGTTTCCGGATATCTGGACTTTGCGGAGCGTCAGGCAGAGCGTGAACAACCCATGACAATGAGTGACTGGGCAAACTATCTTGACAGAATCCTGACCATGTCGGGAGAACAGTTATTGCAAGATTCCGGTAAAGTGTCGCACACAGAGGCAATGGAACATGCTACGAACGAATACCGTAAATATAAACAACGAACCATCAGTGACGTAGAACAAGATTATCTTGATTCTATCCGTATGTTGGACAACTTGAAAAAAAAGAAGAATCAGAATGAAACTGAAATATAAGCACCAACGTTTTCAGGCTGATGCAGCCAAAAGTGTGACAGATATATTTACCGGTCAGCAATATTGTGATAGTGCCGATTTTCTGATAGACCAGGGTAAGAATAAAGGAGTGTTTGATTTGACGGGTTTTGGCAATCAGAAGTTGATGCTTGACCGGGAGTCAATTACGGAGAATCTGAGACAAATTCAGATGAACTGGGGACTTAAACCTGTTGAATATTTGCAAGGTGATATTTCAAACCCGATGTTCACCATTGAAATGGAGACCGGTACCGGTAAGACTTATACATACATCAAGACGATGTATGAGCTGAACAAGTTGTATGGCTGGAATAAGTTTATCATAGTAGTGCCTAGTATTGCCATTCGTGAAGGTGTGCAGCAGAGTTTTGAAACCATGCAGGAACACTTTGCCACAGAATACGGCAAGCGTATCCAGTTCTTTGTCTATAACTCCAAGCAGCTTTCCAAAATAGATAGTTTTGCAAGTGATAGCGGATTGCATGTGATGATCATCAATATGCAAGCATTCAACAGCTCCATGAATGAGGATAAAAATCAAGAAGGACGTAGTGGTGATGCTGCTGCACGTATTATATTCTCCAGACGTGATGAGTTCGGTAGCCGCAGACCTATTGATATATTGGCTCAGACAAATCCGATTATGATTATTGACGAGCCGCAAAGTGTTCTTGGTGCGAATAAGGCAAACGCCACAAGAAAAGGAATTGCGAAGTTTCATCCTCTGTTCACTTTGCTTTATAGTGCAACCCATAGGAAAGATGATGTGTACAATATGGTGTACCGGCTGGATGCGATGGATGCCTACAACCGTAAGTTGGTGAAGAAGATTGAAGTAAAAGGTATATCACAAAAAGGCTCAACGGCTACAAACGGTTTTGTCTATCTGGATGAAATTGTAATAGGAAAAGGTAATCCGCAAGCCCGTATTTCGTTTGATGTAAAAACAGCCAATGGTTTCAAGCAAGCAACGAGATTGGTGGGTGAAGGATTTAATCTTTATGAACAAAGCGGTGAACTGGCTGAATATGATAATCATTTCATTGTTGAACGCATTGATGGAATAGATGGTTCTGTCCGTTTCCTGAATGGCATAACTCTTTATGAGGGTGATGCTATTGGAAAAGTAAATGAGGATGTGCTTCGCAGGATTCAGATACGTGAAACTATTCGCACTCATATTGAGAGAGAAAGAGAATTGTTCCATAAAGGAATTAAAGTGCTTTCACTCTTCTTTATTGACCATGTAAATAGCTATCGTATTTATGACAAAGACGGTACAAGCAACGGTAAATTCGCTGATATGTTCGAAGAAGAATACAAAAATGTAATTGAGGAAATGCAGCCGCGTTTCTCTGATGAAGAATATGTACGATATCTGAATAAGTTCCCAGCAGAAAAAGTACACCAAGGATATTTTTCTCAGGATAAAAAGGGGATAGCCGTTGATTCAAAAGAAAAAGAGGGAGATAATGAAATACGTGCATACGATTTGATTATGAAGAATAAGGAGCGGCTGTTGAGTTTTGAGGAACCGGTACGCTTTATATTCTCTCACTCTGCCCTGAAAGAAGGTTGGGATAACCCGAATGTATTCCAGATTTGTACATTGAAAGATACCGGCAGCGAAATAAAGAAGCGTCAGGAAGTTGGCCGTGGTATGCGTCTTTGCGTAAATAAGAATGGTGAGCGCCAGGATCAAGATGTGTTGGGTGATGGTGTGTTCGATGTCAATATTCTGACGGTGATAGCCAGCGAAAGCTATGAGCATTTCAGTAAGCAGCTTCAGAGTGAGCTCGCTGAAGATGTGGCAGACAGGCCTGTTCAAGTAACGGTGCATTTGTTTGAAGACATTGTAATGGTATCTTCAGACGGTAAAGAGATAAAAATCAACCGTGAATTGGCGTGTGAAATTCATGAGGAGCTTATCAGTAATGGCTATGTGAAGAAAGGCAAACTTACAGAGAAGTATTTCAATGACAAGAAATCCGGAACTATTGATTTGGGAGAAGAACTGAATCCAATTAAAGCCGGAATACTTGGCAGACTTGATACCATCTTTAACCCGGATAGCATGAAACCGGACAATGCACGTAAGCCAAAAGTTGCCACATTTAGAGAAGATTTGTTCAAAGAAAAGTTCACAGAAGTCTGGAAACGTATCAATGTGAAGACTTACTATAAAGTGGATTTCAGTACAGATGAATTGATAAAGAAGTCCATAGAAAGTATTGACAAACATCTGAGTGTTACAGAAATACGAATTGTAATAGAGGGTGGTTCATTAGAAAATATCCGCGACAAGGAGTCTTTACAGGCTGGAGTAGCCATGACGGCAGGAAAGACACGCACAATCCGTGTTTCGGAAGCTGTTGGTAATAGTGTTCGCTATGATTTGGTAGGTGATTTGGTAAATGCAACCGGATTAACACGAAAAACCATAGTGGAAATATTAAAGGGCATAAAACCAGCAACTTTTGCTCAGTTTAAGATGAATCCGGAAGAATTCATTATAAAGACTGCAAATATCATTAATGATGCCAAAGCTATAGCTGTTATCCAGAAAATAGCATACGAGCGTAGTACGAACACTTATGATATGGATATTTTCACAGAAAGTACCATTAGAGGTAAACTAGGGATTAATGCATTGGAAAGTGCTAAATCTCTATATGATATTGTAGTTGTCGATAGTCTGGGTATTGAGAAAAATTTTGCAGAAGCATTGGAAAAAGAGGATGCAGTGGAAGTATATACCAAACTGCCACGTGGATTCTATATCAATACACCTATGGGACACTATAATCCGGACTGGGCTGTTGCATTTAAGGAAGGCACTGTGAAGCATATATATTTCATTGCTGAAACTAAAGGTAATGATTGGCAGGAATCACAACTTAAAGGTTCTGAGGATGCAAAGATCGAATGTGCACGCCGCCATTTTGCAGCGATAAGTGATAGTAAAGTGGTTTATGGAGTAGCAAAAGATTATCAGAGTTTATATAACCTTGTGACGAAATAGTCACGAGGTTATATCCTTTTAATTGTCGATGAAATATGGAATTTAATTCAAAAGTGGAATATTGGGTATGGAAGAATAGTGAAAATGCTCCATATAGAGGATATTATGCTATAGATGGAGATGCATGTTTTAATTACCCTATAAATGATATCAGAGCATTAATCGAGAATAGGTATTTAATAAAGAAAGAAAAAGGGCGTTTTGACGTTAACGTAGCAATAAACTTTGCATATACTATTTTTAATAAATGTTTTGATGTGAAAGATTGTGATTTCTGTTATGACTTCGGATTATATAATAATTGCGAATACAATAATCTGTCTCTTATACACATCTCCGAGCCCACGAGACAGGCAGAAATCTCG
>ENA-OZKV01000920-OZKV01000920.1-human-gut-metagenome-genome-assembly--contig:-NODE-920-length-13611-cov-7.889790_pt1 | contig 13611 bp, 9 predicted proteins | sample MGYA00244829_ERZ653770 | MGnify/ENA primary metagenome ERZ653770 (study PRJEB26926, sample SAMN06165244) | human gut metagenome | biome: ENVO:00009003; feature: ENVO:2100002; material: ENVO:00002003... | reverse complement strand
GATCTACACCCTAGAGTTCGTCGGCAGCGTCAGATGTGTATAAGAGACAGCGCAATACATAATATAATAGAAGTACAGGACGAGCAGTCGTTCTACCGGTGACCTTTGCGTAATCCGTAATTTTCTCCCACAGGAGTTCATAATCAATCAAGTTTTTTTTCATTTTCATATATGATTTTGTTAAGGGTAATATATCTATTATTCCGGTAAATTTATGAACTTAACTTCGTAAGCCAAGCAACTTATGTTCGTGAATCAAGTTACTTAACTTACTTGCCCCATGAACTTAAGCTCATTCAAATGATTATCTTGTTTATTTTCCGGTACTCATCACTCCGGAATCGTTATCACTATTATTCACCCTCCGTTGACCTGTCTTAAACTTACGGCCAAACGAGAAATTATAAGAAACACTTGCCAAAAACATTTGTGAGCTCTCCTTCACATAATTCGTTTTTTTATAAGAAGCATATTTATTCCAGTTCTCAGTCTGTTGCTTATAATTATCCGTAAACGGATTGAAAGCGCCTAGCCCCACACGCAAATTCTTATGCGTGTAATACATCATCAATACCTGAATATTCTCTCCCCCCGACAAGGTTTCCCCCCAGAAATTATTCCAGTTAGTATTCATCTGCCAGTAAAGAGAGAACTGCTTGTAATTAAAGGATGCTTCAGCATTACAATACCAGTTTGTATAAATATGAGAATATGTATTACCATGACTCATATAATGGTTTACTCCACCGGTAAACGAGAACTGTAGCATATCCTTAATAGGACCGACACGCAAAGTCAGACGCCCCGATAATTTCTGCCAATCCTTTTGATTGTCCCATGTCTGTACAATCTTGTCACCGTCCTGATACTTCTCGTCCATAATGGCATTCGGCTGATAATCATACGCTCCCCAAAGATTAGAATAAAATATACCTTTCTGCCATTCGTATGTCAACTCTGTGTGATAACGCAAATAGGCTTTCAAGTTCGGATTGCCTCGTCTGATTTGCAACGAATCCACAATCTGTTCTACAGCACTTAAATCCCCCAATGACGGCGAAGCATTACTGATATCGGATTTCCAACGAACAAATGAATTTCCCGGTAATGCATAATGCAGTACCAAACGGGGATTAAAACTATAATTCTCATACGAATCATCACCACTTTGTTTATAATAAGAACGAGTAACGCCTACCCCCAATCTGTAGTCCAATTTTTTCACCTTTCCTCTATATTCACCATAAACATATGTATCCCCTTGATTCATATCCGTTTCATAATAATGACCGTTACGGTATTCATTATTGGCAAAAGACTGAGTATGGCGCAAACCGAAACTCAAGGAATTTCCTTTAGAAAATTGCTTCTCATAAACAGCCTCCCCAATCAGAGAATATTTATCTCCCAATACATTATTATTAATATCAGTCAACAACTCATCCTGCAAACTTTCTTGATACAAACGGCGTGATTTTTCCTTATTATAAGTACCGACCACATTGAATACCAAAAGTTGCTTATTTTTCAATCCCTGTTGATAATAAAGATCCAACGAAGGACGAGACCAACTTTCTTTAGTACGGTCTATCATATCCACCTTATCATCAGAATCGGCAACATTAGTCAATACTCCTTGATAATTCCAATGCGGCTGGCTATTACTTCTCAAACGAAAAGTAGCACTGAACAATGAATTTTCGGTCTGCTGCAAATTATAATTCATACTTAAATTATTCATAAACATAGATCCGTGCCCCGGTTCACCTTCTTCTATACGATGTAATGTCGTTCCGTCCGCCAAATGGAATTCCTCTTCATTATCCCGGTACATACCATAGAAATCGCGAGGTCCCATGTAATACGAAACGCCAAACTCCGACTTCTTATGGTTCACTTTTCCAAAAACATTATATTCTCCCCACATGGCATTCATCCCCTGAGACAAATCCACTCCAAAGTTTCCCCCCGTTTCCGGACGGCGGACAATATAATCAAGCACTACCTCAGCATTACCATAACGCAAACCTGGATTGTCATGATACTCTATTCGAATAATGTCTGATGGCTGTAATGCCTTAATCTCTTCAACTTCTGCTTTCGCTCCATTAATACGAAGCTGAAGTTCTCCTCCCCCTAACACTCCTATCTCATTATTCATGGGGTTTATCTGAATACGGGGAAGCATCATCTGTTGCAACAGATTGACTCCATTTGTCGAAACCTTCATTTGCCGTTCAGAAGGAAAAATCAACTTACGATCCGAATGACTGATCTGTCCGGAAGCACTAACTGTTACACCTTCCATAGCCACAGCATCATCTTCCAACAAAATTTCCCCTAAATTTATATTCTGTTTAATTCCGTCTAATACAATGAATTGCGTACGATACCCCACACAGGATAGTGCCAATAAATAATTGCCTGCATAAACCTTATTCAGCAAGAAATCGCCTTTACCATTCGTAGTAGTCCCTCCAACAAAAACCGAATCTGCTGTTTGTAAAACTACATTAACATATTCTGCTGCCTTTTTGCTTGTCGCGTCTTTCACAGTGCCCTTTATAATTATTTGTTGGGCAAAAACTCCTTGTACCATACTGACTACCAGTATAGCTATCATTACTATTTTTCTCATTTTAAATATTATGATTTTATTCTTTTTACAAGATGGCCTGTCCTGCTTAAAAGTTATTGTTTTACTGTTTAGACGCTAGAAGCTGAAAAAAAGTTGCACTTCCCTAAACTTTTTGCTTAAAAAAAGGTTATATTTGCAGAAAACCTGTTTCAATAATGAAAAAAATTCTTCTAACATTAGCACTTGCCTTTTGTTGTGCTGCAGGGCAAGGACAAACTACAGCCAAACCGGCAGATGTCAATATTCAAGAGTTAAATACAAAGTGGGCAAAATTCACTCAGTATGCCGAACAAAAGCAAATAAATAAAGCGGTAGAAGAGGGAATACGGATAAGTACGCTCTTTACTCAAAACAGGCAATATAAAGAAGCCTTTGCCACTTGCCGACAAATGGATGCATTGATTTATTATAATGAGCAAGAAAAAAAATCACCCGAATACAAATTACGTTTCATGGTGGGTAAAGAACGCCTGCGTATGTATACGAATCTAAAAAATACAGAACAATGCAAGATACTATTGAAACAACTTCATTCCTATACAGACCAATTAAAATCAGACTCTTTACAAGAAGAGCTTCTAATGACGGAAGCCAATTATTATCAAACTTTCGGTATGACAGACAAAAGCTTGGAATGTTACAACATCTTATTCCAAAAGCGCTCTGCCGGTAAAGACGAAAAAGGAATAGACCAATGCTATAAAGACATGTTGGGATATGCCGAACAGAATAATAATGCCCCATTGGCTATTGCAATGAGAAAACTTTATACTTCATGGCAAGATTCCATAAAAGCAGTAAAAACAGCCAATGAACTAAACACACTGCAACAAAAATATGAAACCAGTCAAAAGACTTTGCAGGAAAAAGAAGACAAGATTACCACAAATCTAATTATTATCATTGCACTATGTGTGTTATCCGCCATATTGGCTGCCGGATTATTATTCTTAGCTACCCTGTTATTTAAACATATCCGCCAAGTAAAGAAATTGAAACATAGCCTGCAGACAGCGAATGAAAACAATGAGCAGAAGTCTAAATTTATCGGTAATATCAGCGCCCAAATTGAACCAAGTCTGAATACAATAGATGAAGCAACAAAGGAAACAATATCCACCCCAATATTACATGAAAACATCAAGGCACTGAAAGAACTGATGACAGCTATCCAGACGTATATTTCATTGGAAGAAACACGTGAAGAACATTATCCGCTAAAGGAACTGAACATAAATACATTGTGTGAAAGTATTATGGAAAAAGCGAAAATAAACTTCAAATCCGGAGTAGAAGCAGTGGTAAATGTTCCACGTGTAAATATTAAGACAAATGCAGAAGAATTGGAACGTATATTAAACCATTTATTGAACAATGCGGCAGAATATACGAAAAGTGGTAAGATTTCACTGGAATTCAAAAAACGAAGCGCCCATACACATCAATTCATACTAACTGATACGGGAACGGGAATTCCGGTTGAAGCACGTGAAAAACTGTTCAAGCCATTTGCAGAAATACGCGATTTAACGCAAGGAAACGGACTAGGGTTGCCTACTTGCAGCCTTATCGCTTATAAATTAAATGGTACACTGACTTTGGACACTGATTATAAAAAAGGAACTCGGTTTATACTGGAACTTCATGTATAATAGTGTACATTCTCACATATTAACACGGATTATTCATTTTGACAATCAATAAATTTGATGTAATCCATGTTAATATGTGATGATTCCTGTACCTCTCCGCTAGTGAGATTATAAATAATTAATGAGAAGAAAGAGACAACACATCCAATCCTGAAGGAATTTGGAATACCCTTAATCCAAATTCGGGAAGAACAGCCAACAAATGGTCAAAAACCTCTGCTTGCAAACGTTCGTATGGAATCCAGTCTTTATTGGCTGAGAAGAAATAAAGTTCTATGGGTAATCCTTGCGGCGTAGGTTGTAATTGACGCACCATCAAAATCAATTCTGTATTCACCCGAGGATTATGACGCAAATAATATTCCAGATAGTGACGAAATACATAAAGATTCACCTCCTCCTTTCCTGTCTTTTCAAAGCCTGACATCCAGACTTGTTTTTCAAATTTTTTCATTTGTTCCGGTGTACAGAAACGGACCGTATTCATATCTATATTAATAGAACGTTTCACTCTGCGTCCACCACTTTCCCTCATGCCACGCCAATTCTGAAACGAATCACTGACCAATGCATAAGGTGGGACTGTAGTTATAGTATTATCCCAATTGCGTACCTTTACAGTGGTAAGAGTCACTTCTATTACTGTACCGTCCGCTCCGTATTTCGGCATGGTAATCCAATCTCCCGGACGGAGCATATCATTGGCAGAAAGCTGGACTCCGGCTACCAGCCCCATAATCGTATCTTTGAAAACCAACATCAAGATAGCTGCAGAAGCACCCAATCCGGTAAGAATATTCACAGGATCTTTATCAATCAAGGTACTGACTATAATGATCACCCCTACACAAATCACAATCAGTTTTATCATCTGATATACCCCTTTCAGAGGATGATTCTTTAGTTTCTCATGTTCGCTTGAAATGGTATAGAGAGAAGTCAGAAAAGAACAAATCAACTTCATGGCTACAGCCGTGATATACACCCAACATAGCTTCAGAATGAATGTCAAAGTCACAGGTTCATGCGGAAAAGCAAAAGGAAGCAATACATACAATATAATAGGTGGAATAAGATGACACATATTATCTAATACAGCATCATTGAATAAATAATCATCCCAAGTAGCCTGAGTCCTTGCCGTCAGTTTCTTTATAGTAGGAACTACTATTTTTCTACAAAAATAATCTGCCACAAAAGCAATGATCAGAATCCCTGCTATAATGACAATACGCTGGGTTATACCCAGGCTTTCCTTATGCACACCCATCTGTTGCAATAAGTTAGTAAGATCGTTGTTTATTGTATCCATATTTCCATGTGTTTGTCGCAAAGATACACAAATTCACCACAGATAACGCAAATCCATACAGTTTTTAAATCGAGTTGTCCGTATAAATCTGACCAATCTGTGGTGAAACTAAACAATTATTTTTTCTTAGTCAGCCATTTTTCCTGAATATGCTGCATCACTTCATACCAGTTAGGAATATAAATGGTAGCAAAAATTGTATTCACAGCCATACCGAACACCACTGCCGCACCCAGTGCCACACGGCTGCCTGCACCGGCTCCTGTGGCAAACAACAACGGCATCACACCCAGCACGAAGGTAAATGAAGTCATCAGGATAGGACGCAAGCGCACATGCCCTGCCTCGTATGCCGCCTCACGGATAGGATTGCCAGCCTTACGGTAATCACGGGCAAACTCCACAATCAAGATACCATTCTTCGCAGACAAGGCTATCAGCAGAATAATACCGATCTGGGTATAAATACTCACCGGAACCCCTATCACCCAGCAGCCCAACATCGCTCCCAAAATAGCAACCGGAAGCCCCATCACGGCAGCCACCGGACTTGTCCAGCTTTCATACTGTGCCGCCAGTACCAAATAGGCTACCAACAAGGCCATGATTAAAATAATTGTAGTAGTATTACCTGCCTGAGTTTCCTGATAGGCAACAGAGGTCCATTCATATCCAAACTCACCACCTAGCTGATTTTTAATCAAACTCCCCATAGCCTCTATCGCCTGTCCGGAACTACTGCCCGCAGCCGGCGTACAAGTGATGGAAGCAGCCGAATACATATTATACCGGTTTATCTGGTCCATCCCCAGTTTTTGTTCTATCTGCGTAAAACTGCTGAAAGGCACCATCTCTCCCTTCGAATTGACCACACTCAGTTTTAACACATCATCAATCACTTTTTGGGCTTGTTCGCCAGCCTCCAATTTCACTTGGTAGATACGGCCGAATTCCACAAAATCATTTACATAAGCCTGCCCCATGTAATACCCTAATGTAGAAAAGACCTGATTCAACTGCAAACCCATCAACTGAACTTTATCCCGGTCTATATTCAAAAAATATTGAGGTACATCCGCTTGATACATACTGCTCATGGAAGCGACAGCCGGTTCATTATGATAATTAGCCAATAAAGCCTCAACCGCCTTTTGCAGTTCTTCCGGACCCAAAGACTTACGATCCTCCAGCTCGAGTTGTAAACCACCCGTATTGCCCATACCTGGAATAGCAGGAGGAATAATACCAAAGACTTGAGCTTCCTGTATCATGGCATATGCCTGTCCGTTAAAACGATTGACCACCGCTTGAGCGGTATGCTCTTTACCCGCACGCTCTTTCCAATTCTTCAGCACCACAAAATAGGTAGCCGCATTAGGCAACTGACCACCTCCCATGATACTGAATCCGTTTACGCCCAAATAAGTCTTCACTTCGGGATACTCTGACAAAATAGCATCAATCTGCTTACCCACCATCTGTGTACGCTCTAAAGAAGAAGCTGCCGGAAGCTGAATGGCAATCATAAAATATCCGTCATCTTCTTCAGGAATAAAGGTGCTGGGCCATTTTACAAACATCAGAATAGCAATGACTGAGATTACGATATAAGAACCGATAGCAATGACCGGCCGTGCCAACAACCATTTTACCGAAGCGTCATAAACCCGCTGCATCCAGTCATTCATCTTGTCAAACCAGAGGAACAAACGCGCTTTATGCGTCGGGGTGGGACGGAGCAACAGAGCGCAGACTGCCGGAGTCAAGGTCAATGAGTTGAAACCACTTATCACTGTAGAAGCCGCGATGGTCAAAGCAAACTGTTTATAAAGCTGCCCGGAAATACCGCTAATCAGCGTAGTAGGAATAAATACGGCAAGCAGTACCAGCACCACTCCGACAATAGGTCCGGTAATCTCCCCCATAGCCTGCTCGGTAGCGGCACGGGCGTCCAGCTTCCCTTCATCCAGAATACGGGTGGCATTTTCAGTCACCACTATGGCATCATCCACTACAATAGCTATAGCCAATATCAAGCCGAACAGTGTCAATGTATTGATGGAAAAGCCTAAAGCAGCCATTACCGCCAATGTTCCGATAAGGGACACAGGGATAGTAAGACAGGGGATAAGAACCGCCCGCCAGCTTTGCAGGAAAAAAAAGATAACCAGCACCACCAGAATAATCGCTTCCACAAAGGTCTTCATCACTTCATCAATGGAGTCGTGTACCACATCGGTAGTATCCAACGTCACATTGTATTTCACCCCGGCCGGAAATGTTTCAGCCAGTTCCGCCATACGGGCACGGACGTGTTTAGAAACATCCAGCGAATTACTTCCCGGCAACTGGTAAACAGCAATAGCAGCCGTAGGTTGCCCTTTCAAGCGGGAAACAACTCCATACCCGGCACTGCCCAACTCAATTTTTGCAACATCTTTCAGACGGAGCACTTTTCCCTGGTCTTCCACTCTCAATATGATGTCGCCGAACTCTTCGGGAGTAGAAAGACGTCCTTTTACATTCAGCGTATATTGAAAATCATTATCAGCCGAACTGCCGATGGGTTGTCCCACATAACCGGCAGACACTTCCATATTCTGACTTTGAATGGCAGCATAAACCTGCTGCGGGGTAATATTGCGGATACGCATGGTTTCAGGATTCAGCCATACGCGCATGGAATAATCACCGGCTCCCATGACATCCACCGCTCCTACCCCTGGTACACGTGTCAACTGGTCTACCAGATTCAAATTGGCATAATTGGTCAGATAAAGGCCATCATAAATACTGTCACCACTCAGTGTAAGCATCATCACAATATTGGATGACTGCTTCTGCACCGTCACTCCCTGTACCTTCACAGCTTCGGGTAAAGAATTCAATGCTACACTGACACGGTTTTGTACCATCACAGTTGCCATATCGATATCCGTTCCCACTTCGAAAGTCACTGTCAGCGAATAAGCGCCCGATGCAGAGGAATTGGAACTCATATACAACATTCCGTCCACACCGTTTACCTGCTGTTCAATGGGGATACCGACAGTTTGAGCTACAGTTTCAGCATTGGCACCCGGATATACCGCACTGACTTGCACGGTAGGAGGCGTAATATCGGGATATTGCGCCACGGGCAATATATTCAGGGTTACAAGTCCGGCCACCACGAATAACAAAGCCAGCACCGTGGCAAATATAGGCCGTTCTATGAAAAATTTTGAAAACATAAGGCTATTGAAGTTTATTGGTTTGTTCTATCGGTTTAATTTTCATGCCTTGACGCACTTTCAACAATGCCTTGGTGACATAACGTTCGGAAGGTGACAAGCCACTTTTTACAACACGCATATTATGATCCGCCAACTGCCCGACTTCAATATGCCGATAATTCACTATATCACTGTCATTCACTACATACAAATATTTACCCAACTGGTCTGTTCCGATAGAAGCATCATTAACCAACACTGCATTCCGCGCTTCACCGTATGGTAAGGTGACACTGACAAATAATCCGGGACGAAGCATCCCGTCAGGGTTATCCAATTCCGCACGCAAACGGAGAGTACCTGTAGTTAATGTCACATTGGGAGAAAGATAATCCAGTTTCGCTTTCCATGACTGTGCCCCGTCAGTTCCCAAACGCAAGGTTACAAAATGAGTTTCCGCAGGAATCTTGCTGGCAGCCTCCTGGGCCAGCTCGTATGTCAGATATTGGTTATCTGCAATATTAAAATAGGAATACATACGGTTATCCTTATAAACAGTAGCCAATTTAACCGGTTGCAAAGCACCACCAATATACGCCCCGACAGAATAAGCCGAAACATCAACCACTCCGTCACAAGGAGCCTTGACATAGCAATAACTCAAGTTGGTACGCGCAGTTTTCAAAGCTGCTTCAGCATTACTTACGGCAGCCTCACAAGCCGCCACATGACTTTCCGCCTGTAAATATTGTATACGGCTCACCGCATCACTTTTTATCGCTTCTTTCATACGTTGATAACTACTGACAGCATATTCAAGATTGGCTTTAGCCGTTTTTAATTCAGCTTCCGCTTGTTTCACTGAATTTTCATAAAGTGTCGGTTCTATAACGAACAATACCTGTCCCTGACGTACCCGGGAACCAGGTGCAAAATTCTTGGATTGTAAAGTTCCATTTACTCGTCCCACCAAATCTACAGTAGATTCCGCTTCCAGATAACCGGGATAATCTTTGGTCAGCGTCACATTTTCCACCAAAGGTTTCGCAACATCTACAGGCAATGCCTGCATTTCTGTCTGAGAAGGTTTATTTTTATCGCAGGCGGTCAACACACATACCGTCCATGCGAAAGCTATCATTATTTTTTTCATATCTTGGGTTAGGTTTTTATTATTTCTATAGTTCAACAGCTTTTCCGTCGCAGCCTACCAGCCTCCTCCCAATGCCTGATACATCTGAATCAGACAAAGCAATGAATATCCCTGTGCCTGCACCAATGAATTCTCGTATGACAGTAACGAACGCTGTGCATCCAATACATTTTGGAAAGGGCTCAGCCCCTGTTTATATAAGTCCAATGAAAGTTTAAATGCCTCTTTCCCCTGATTCAACATCTCACGACATGCTACAATCTGTTTGATGGAATTCTTATAACTACTCATGGCATTATCCACCTCCTGCACCGCTGTAAGAACCGTAGTATTGAACTGATTGATTGTTTCATCCAGTTGTGCACGCTGCAAGCGTACATTATTCGCACGCTGGCCACCATTAAAAATCGTCCAGCTCATAGAGGGAGCGATACTCCATGTCATACTGCTACGTCTAGTAAAATCTTTCATATCATGTGAAGCATAGCCGAAGGAACCGTTCAGAAAAAATGAGGGAAGCCAATCGGTCTTGGAAGCTCCCAACAAGGCTGCTTGTGCATTGACTTGACGTTCGGCAACCCGTACATCGGGACGTCGTAAAAGTAATTGTCCGGGAAGACCGACCCCTACCGGCTCTATATAATCGGGTAACGGTTTTCCCGTTTCCAGTGCAGCCGTCACATCCTGAGGATAAAGCCCGAGCAATACAGCCAACGCATTCATATATTGAATAATACCGGATTCTGTAGCAGGAATAGAAGCCAATGTACTATAATAAACCGATTTAGCCTGAGCCACATCCAGTTTGGAAGCCAGTCCGGTATTATAACGCACTTCAGTTATATCCACCACCGCCTTTTGAGATAAAGCATTGCGCTGTAACACACTGAGTTCCTGTTGGGTCTCACGCAAATTAAAATAGGCTGACGCCACTTCTGCACAAAGACTTACCATCGTCGCATTGTACTCTTCACGACTTGCCGCAAAATTTTCTTTCTGCGCTTTCACCCGTTGGCGGATGGAACCGAACACATCCACCTGCCAGTTCATATTAACCGTTGCATCATAATACCCCACTCTGGATTGAGGCTGTCCCGTACCGGTATTGCCACTAGTCTGTTGGCGGTTCCACCCGGCATCCAATGACAAAGCCGGATAATAGCCTCCTCTGGCTATCCTCAGATTCGCTTTCGCCATATCTATACGATTCAAGGCTGTAAGGACAGACGGATTCTGCCTGACAGCCACATGAATCAATGAATCCAGTGTGGCATCCTGAAATACAGTCCACCAATGGTCATCCACCGGAAGCAGTTGTTGAAACATCGCATCCTCTTCTTGCCAATGTTCCGGCAAGGGTACATTCAATAATTTTTCGGCCCGCTGCTGGGCATTCAGTGCCAAAGGAATGATTAAAAGGAGCCATACTCCCCATCTACGTATTTTCCTCATAAGTTTATCACATTAAAAAACATTAGGAAAACACATGAAACAATGTTTTGTTTAACCCTTTGACTTTCAAAAACAAGACAGCCTCTCCTTCTGAGAAGAAAAGGCTGCACCATACAATATGAAAAAAGAAGTTATTTCCCAAACATATTATTTATTAATGACATAGAACCGGTCAGCATACTTCCCAAGACATCCTGGTTGAATGCAATGGAATAGTTTCCGGGAGATAACTGTATATCCATTTGTACGATACCGTTTTTGCCGATTTTCTTCAATTCTTTAGCCTTTATATTATAATAGGCAAAACGGCGGAAACTTTGATACACATCACTCATCTCCACATCTACATGCTGCAATACAGAAGCGCCGCCTGCTACCGTAGGCAGCTCTAATGCCTTTCCATTATCCAACGTCAGGACACACTTACTGTCATTAGGAATTTCCACCTCATGCCCCGACCCGATAGTAACAGCCAGCGAATAACGTATGGTACTTTTATACTGAAATCCAGCGAGTGCCACATATACGTCCATATTATTGGAAACACCCAGATTCATACCCTCGCATACCACTGTACGCACTCCGGTCTGGTTGGTTTCATCATAAATTACCTTTTGTGCCATAGCTCCTATACCCAGAAGCAAAAAGGCGAATAAAAACAATACTTTCTTCATAATTCTTCAGTTATTATTTCATCATACAACAAAAACAAACTCATAATGATGACAATATTAACAAAAACTTTTCATACAACATATATCACAACGCATCATTTATACGTTTTTATCCGAACAAGCATAGAACTATAACCTTTCGCATCTCTTATTTCAATCTACTCTACCGATTCGATTCCAACGAATTGAATTTTGCTCTTCATCTTTTGAAAACCAAATCCATTGTACTACACCCACAATGAAATCATCAGGCACCAATCCCCAATGTCGTGAATCCAATGAATGGTGTATATTGTCTCCCAGCATAAAATAATAATCATGCTTAAACTGATAATTTGTGAAACGATGATTTCCTATAAAATATGCGCTATCTTTATAATCTATTTTCTGTTTAGTCTCCCATTCCATAACACTTCCATATTGGGTAGCAGTCAAACTATTTATCGGGATTTGATCACCTTTGCAAGGTATATAAAGAGGACCGAATTTTTCAGCAGTCCATCCTAACAGGTCATAGTAATTATGATCAAAAGAAAACGTAAGGCTATCCTCGACTAAGGCAGATAATGTAGGCAGGATAATTGCCACAGTGTCACCCGGAAGCCCCACACATCGTTTAGCATAATATTGCATGACATCAAAATGTATTCGATTCTTATATTGCCCGACTGGTGAATTAAAAATGAGAATATCATTTTTTCTTATCCGTCGTATTCCCGGAATACGTTTTATTGATATATGCTTGTTTTTTACCGCATTAAAAACATTAAATATCCTGCCGCCTGCTATCCATTTATTCACTATTACATAGTCACCTTTTATCAGAGTAGGATGCATGGATGCAGTAGGAATCCTGAACGAAGAAAAGGTCGTGATTTGTAACAGCAACCATATCAGAGCAAGTACACAACCATAAAATACAAAGTTTATTAAACGGTCTATCCATTTATTCTTTTCTTTTACCCTCTGGTTCATTCATCACCCTCCACCTCCGGCTTATTATTACAATCACGCAACTGTCCCATATACATCTCTTTTATCCGAGGATGATGCATAGGATTTCCTACTAATATCACTTTATTAGTATTGTCAAGCAAGAATGTCCTAAATTTATCATTCAGTGGAAACTTATTCAGTTTATTAAAGGTATCTTTCAGATCTATACATACAGGATAAATAAAATCTTCTGACTGTAATGTCATTATTAGTTCCTTCCTATTTCTAGGGTGGAAGAAAAAATAAAAGGATACATTCCTAGATGTGACAGAGTCTACCTCCGCTATAAAATTTATCCGTTCCAATAATTGCAATTTGCAACTAAGGCATCCTAATGAGTCTACATAAGTTACAATTTTATAATATGTTGAAGCATAAGGAAACTTATCTAATGTGTCTTTGCCTTGTATGGTAAAGACAGCTCTATCATGAAAGAGAATTTCTTTTCGAGTCCATTCTTTCATCAAAAAAGTCAACTGCTCCTTTTCTGTCCTTTTACACGAGAAGAAACAAAATACC
>ENA-OZKV01000914-OZKV01000914.1-human-gut-metagenome-genome-assembly--contig:-NODE-914-length-13687-cov-6.292033_pt1 | contig 13687 bp, 15 predicted proteins | sample MGYA00244829_ERZ653770 | MGnify/ENA primary metagenome ERZ653770 (study PRJEB26926, sample SAMN06165244) | human gut metagenome | biome: ENVO:00009003; feature: ENVO:2100002; material: ENVO:00002003... | reverse complement strand
TACCCAAGTGGTGAAGGGGCTCCCCTGCTAAGGGAGTAGGTCGGGTAACCGGCGCATGGGTTCAAATCCCATCTTCTCCGCCAAAAGTCCACCGTAATTTTGATAGAATTACGGTGGACTTTTTTTATGCCCGAAAACCGCTTAAAACAAGGCTTTTCGGCTGCTTCAGCACATAAGCGAACCCCGCTGCAGAGCAATTCTGCGGCGGGGTTTCGTGTTTTTTGCGTGGCTGTACAAGCAGAAAATCAAATCCCATCATTCTTCCGCCAGATCGGCAATCAACTTGACGTCGCTGACGGCCAGCGCAAGCTGAAGCTTGTTTTCCAGCCCGGTTTTTTGCAGCATATTTGACACATGAAATTTGACCGTTGACATCTCGCAGCCCATCTCTGCCGCAATGCGCGTGTAGGACAGTCCCCGCAGCAGATGCCGCAGAACCTTTAGTTCCGTCTTTGTAAATTCCGTGCTTTTTGCCATGCCGATCTCAACTGTCGGGGGTGCATCCGGAAAAATATGTTCACCCGCCAGTGTTTGCCGGACGACATCCATCAAGCGCTTCTGCGTCGAGTCCTTGTACCACAGGCTGTCGGCCCCGGCCTTCTTTGCCTCATCCAGAACGGCGCCGTCGATCAGCGAAGTCACAACAATAATTTTACTCTTCGGCTGTATGGCTTTAATCTGGCGAACAGCAATCAACCCGTTCTCACGGTTCTCTGTTTGCACATCCATCAAAATCAGATCGACAGAATTTGTCCTGCACATCTCGACTGCTTGTTTCGCGCCTGGAATGGACGCCGTGATCCGGTATCCGTCCTCGGCGCGAAAATAGCTTTCCAACAGACTGCGAATCATGGTCTGGTCCTCAACGATCATCACCTTCATATGCTGCTTCCTCCTTTTCCTGCAAACTGAGCATCAGCTTAAAGCGAGGGACACTCTGAATCTCCATTTTGCCGCCGGATTCTTCTATGCGTTGACGCAGCATAGAAAGACCTCCGCCCTCTGTGATTTTTCCCTTTGGTGCCGCACCGTTGTTGGTTAAGGAGACCGCTATGCAGTCCGGCTTTTGCCAAAAGCACACATACAGCTCTGTTCCGTCGGCGTGACGGACACAGTTCGATGCACATTCACTGATTGCCAGTGCAATCAGTGCGCGCATACGCTGCGTTCGCGGCTCATCTCCTGCCAGCAGAACTCTGACGCCAAGCTTTTCCGCTCGTTCTTTTGCGGCTTCCAACGGTTCGGATTGCGTTCTCATCTGACTGGAGCGGTAAAGCACTGAAATGGACTGCTCCCACAACGCTGCGGTTGCACGAATTTCCTTCTGGTCTGTGTTTTGGAACAGCACGCGCCGCGTCGCGAGAATGCTGTGTCCAATGTCATCGTGCACACGCAGCTTCATGGCCAGCGTTTCTTCCTCCCGGATGATCTCCGGCATCTGCGCAAGCAGCCGCCTAAGCCGCTTGTTTGTTTTCTCCAGCTTCGCATTTTCCGCTTTTAGCTGGTTCTGTTTCTGAATCAGCTCCGTAACGTCTGCGGCAGTGATTTGTGTATATCGGGCACCTGCTTTTGTTGTGATCTGCTCCTGCGCAAAGCGCAGCGCTGTTCCGTCCGGAAAGCGGTAAATCCAAAGGTGCGGATCCAGACAGCACACACTTGCCGGCGGTGCCTGCAGGGCGCTTTGCATCTCTGCCAGCGATTGTATACCGCCTTTTTGCAGCCAGTTCGTAATGGCAAGCATCCGGCGGTTGATGAGCCGCACCACGCCGTTTTTATCGAAAAAGCAGGCCGCGATGGGGAGACTGTCAAAACTTTCCTTGATCCTATCCATGCGCCTTTACCTCCTCGATCTTTCCAGCTTCCGCGTCACATATTGCAGCCCGTCCTCATCCTGCTCCCATTCCAAACCTTGAAAATGCGCGCGCAGCCCGCAGAGCGACTCTGCCGCTGAAACACAAAAAGACACTTCTACCTGCGCACCGACATCTATGGAGATTAGCATTGCACGAAGGGATTCCAGTTCCGTTTCCACGACGGCCTCGAACAGGTCGTAGATCTGCGTCGCCTGTTCGAGGGTAAGCTGGTCATCCCCCTTGACAATCGCCTTACAGTCGGCGCCATAGACACAGATATTCTCGGAAGATTCATTGAGGCATAACCGAAGCTCCTGCACACTGATCGCACCGCGCTGTGCGCCGACAAAAATCAGGTTGCTTCTGCGTTTGATGTAGGTTCCGATAATGATGACCTGCCCGAGCAAACGCCTGGCCCGGTTTTGGTCCTCCGTTTTCTGCAATTCAGCCAGCAGATCCCACAGCATCGCGATCTGCCGATCAATCTGTGCCTCCATCATATCATACAAGCGGTTTTGCTCCGTCAGCTTCAACCATCTTGCATGCTGTGCATTCTCCGCCGCCAAAACGTCGCCGGTGTCATGCAACTCATCTCGTGTCAATTCCAGTTTCTTTTGAACCTGACTCAGCGCTGAGATGTCCTCCTTCCAGAATACCCAGCCGCGGCGCAACTTATGCCGTTTCAAAAGTGTATCGTCATCCAGATAGACGGTATCCTGCTGTATATGCCTTAGCTTACTTTGCGGCAAAGTCCCCTGCATGGCGGCAGATACATATTTGGAGCAGAACGCTTGATCGGTAATCTGAACAGGCAGGCTCGTCGCTTCAAAGAGCTCATCGTACCCGAGGTTGGAATGAATCAGTCCGCTTTGAATGCAGCATTCAAGGATGCTTGCAATAATCAGGCACTGTGACACGGTCATATCGCCCGCGAGCACCCAGACCCAATAGACATTTTTGGCATACGCATAAACATATACCAGCGAAAGCGCAAACGGAACCAACGGCAACCAGCGAATTTTCCTGCTATGCGGGATACGACAGTTTTTCACCATCGAAAGAAACGCAAACCCTGCGCACAGAACTTCCCAGCCCAGCACGAAGAAAAAACCGACCTCATACCGATACTCCCGGTCCGATAAAATGCCGGACGGGAAAGAAAATACCTGCTGATGCAGATCATTGGTCAGAACGAGCAAAAGCAGCAGCAATGTCGGAAGATACAGAAGTTTTGTCCATCGCGGCAGACGGAAGTCTTCTCCCTTGCCCAGCGACTGGGAAACGAAGACCGACAGCATGGGGATAAACAGCATCGGAAAATAATAGAAATACCACAGCAAGCGTTCTACATCCGTGTTATCAATGGAAAACTTGATTGAGCGCAGCAGAATCCACAGCACCATCAGCGCCGAAATCGCCAGCATGTAGTGCCGCACCTGCACCTGTACGATGCGCGCCCAAAGAGAGTAGCACCACACGCTGAACAAAAACAAATAGATTGCGCTTCGCAAGTAGCTGACAGCCGGAGAATGAAAATAATACCGGCTTGCATAGCGGAGCCACATGGCAAACGCAATGAGCACCAGCAAGCCCAAGGCGTACAAAAGGCTTCTTTTCGTCGTTTTGCTCATGCCGCATGCCCCCAAAAAATTAGTATATTTATATGGATAGTATATCATGCGGATAGACAAAAGGCAACACGTTTTGTTTTCTTTATACAGAGAACTGTGACAAAATTTGGCTTTGCAACGGAAAATAATTACAAATCCTATCCAATTGGCGGGGGCGGAAATGGAAGATAACGGCTAAAATATAGATGAAGGATTCAAAGGAAGAGAAAGGCGGTGGAAAAGCACAGATGCGAAGAATTGTATTGGATATGAAGGGCGGACTTCTGTCGGAGGCGGTCATGCAATCACTTTCGGGATGCGACCCGGATTTCCTTATCTACCGTTCTTCAAAGCCGGAAGAAACGCTGGCGTTGTGCCGGACCTGCCGTGCCAATGTGTTGGTGATGGAGGTCATCCGACAGGGAATCTGGAAGCTGAGTGAGAGACTCAAGATCTGCAGTGCCGTAAAGCAACTCGGTTGGACGTGTAAGGTTCTGCTTTTGGTGGATGAGGACGCGGATAAACTGCTTGCCTCCGAAGTGCGGCAGGCGGTAAAGGATCAGCTGGTTGATAACTTTATTTATGCATCGGTATCGCCGACTTACCTCGCGGGCGTAATTGACACGCTTTGAAAGGATGGGTGAGAAATGAAAAAGCTACTGCGATTGATTCTAATATTTCTGGTATTTGCGCTCATGGCGGCGCTGTCCGCGATTACCGCGCTTGCGTGCTCGCCGGAAGACAGTAATCCGGAACATCATGAAAACATTATACAGACCGATGAGGAAAAGCCAACCTGCCTGAGGGGAGGATACTATGTACTGGAATGTACCGTCTGTGGGTGGAGCTGCGCCTTTTCCATCGGCGACATCGTGCCCCACGAATTCGGGCCGTGGGAGATCGTTAAAGAGCCCACCTGCACAAAAGCCGGCGAGAAGCGAGCCTATTGCAGTACATGCAACAAGTGGTATCCAGAGCTCGTGCCGGCAACGGGCCACAGCTGGTATAAGTACTATACAAAAGAGCCTACCTGCACCACGGCAGGAGAATACTACACCTACTGCCGGAATTGCCCTGCGAGCCAGGGGCGCTCCACAGAACCTGCCACGGGTCACTTCTGGGTCGTCTGGAAGCGAGTATTTGCTACATGCACCACGCCGGGATATACCGAATTTGTCTGCGACGACTGCGGCGCGGATGGGGGGACCACCACGACGCCCGCCAAGGGGCACAGCTTCGGCGCGTGGTTTACCACGACGCAGGCCACCTGCACGGAGGAAGGCATGCAGAAGCGGGAGTGCGCAACCTGCGGTGCGACGGAGAGCCGCGGGATCCCCAAGACGGGACATAAATTCGGCGCGTGGTTCACCACGACGCAGCCTACCTGCATGGAGACCGGCATCCAAAAGCGGGAGTGTACGCAATGCAGTGTAACGGAGACAAAACCGATTGCCAAGACGGATCACAATTGGGACGCCGGGAAAGTGGTCGCACAACCGACAACAAGCCAAGAGGGAGTTATGCAATGGATATGCAATATGTGCGGCACGATACGCACAAATCCAATTCCCAAGCTCAAACCGGGAACGACAGCGGCTCCGAGCACAACACCGACTCCGGCGCCTACGGCTCCACCACGCACATCCGCCACAGCCACGCCGAAGGTTACGCCTACGCCGAAGGTTACGTCTACACCGAAGGTTACGCCTACGCCGAAGGTTACGCCTACGGCTTCACCACACACATCCGCCACGGCTACGCCGAAAGCCTCGGCAACAGCATCACCTAATGCGGCTGCCTCGGCCTCGCCGGGTATTTCGCCTACGGCTTCACCCGGCGCATCAATTTCGGGGACAGAGGATAGCGACGGAAAGAATGGAGATAGGGGCGAAAAAAGCGGATTTGGTGAGAACGCTGTCGGTAAAGATGTTCCTCAAAAGAACGAAAAGAACAATGTGCAAGCGGCAGAACGCAGCTTCTCCGTGGGAACAATCCTTGTATGCACACTTGTGCCAACGCTTTTGATTGTTGCTGTCGTCGTTTTTCTACTCGTTTGGAGAAAGAAAAAAAGACAGGTTTAACGGACATTCTTTCCGGATAGTAAGAGGTTAGCTCATCGTACAGCGCGTCCCGCCAAGGAGCGACCGTTCATGAAAGATTGGCAGATTGATAATTCTATTACACGCTGGGATCACAGATCTATTTCACAGGTGTGATTGATATACATTTAGAAAGGAGTGGTTATGTTGCAGGTTGTAATTCAGAAAATTCCGGAAAATTTGCAGGAATTTGAAATTCTTGCCGCTAAAGGGCGGCAGCCGGAACATATCTGCGCACTGTTTCTGTGTGCATTGGCGCTGTTTGACAGGGACAAAGATGCAGGCGTTGCCGCGATGAACCTTCTGCGCGGTCCTAAGCCCATGACACCGTATGACTGTCAGTTTCTGCGCGACCGACTGCGCGGCAAGTTCTATCTGCCGCTTGCATATTTTGAAGGCGCAACGCCGGAAAATGGGTATCAGCCGTGCGTGCCATACACGCTGAACGTGCTGGCAGACCCCAGACCTCAGGATATAGAGCCGGGCTATATGCGCGTGTTTCTTAAAACGTCCGGCGCGGATTCACCGCGTCCCATGAAATTGCGGCAGAAGGCTTCGACCGGTGAATGGTTCCTCTGGGAATATTCCAGTATTCTCAGCGGCATCCGTATTCCCGCGGCGGAAGATCCGTGGGCATAGTAAGTAAAGAAAGGGAGTACAGAAAATGGGACTCATTAAAGCAGCATTGGGTGCGGCCGGCGGCGTAATGGCCGACCAATGGAAAGAGTATTTTTACTGTGAATCAATTCCGGAAAACGTTATGGCGGTCAAGGGACAGCGGCGCGTTTCCGGACGCAGCAGCAACACAAAGGGAAGCGAAAACATCATCTCGAACGGTTCCGTCGTTGCGGTGGCGGACGGACAGTGTATGATTATTGTTGATCAGGGCAAGGTTGCGGAGCTTTGCGCCGTGCCGGGTGAGTTTGTCTATGACAGCTCGACGGAGCCGACGATCTTCTCCGGTGAGTTGGGAACCAGCATCTTAGACACGTTCAAGAATATCGGCAAACGCTTTACTTTCGGCGGCGAGCCGCCCAAAGATCAGCGTGTCTACTATTTTAACACGAAAGAGCTCATTGGCAATAAGTACGGCACGCCCTCTCCGGTGCCGTTCCGCGTTGTCGACCAGCGCGCGGGCATTGACATTGATATCGCCATTCGTTGCTTCGGCGAGTACAGTTACCGAATCAGTGACCCGATTCTGTTCTACACGAACGTATGCGGCAACGTCAGTGAAGACTATACCCGCGACCGTCTGGACGGTCAGCTGAAAACCGAGCTTTTGACGGCGCTTCAGCCCGCGTTTGCGAAGATTTCCGACATGGGAATCCGCTATTCCGCGCTACCCGGTCATACAATGGAACTGGCCGAGGCATTGAATGAAGTTTTATCCGGAAAATGGCGCTACCTGCGTGGACTTGAGATCGTTTCCTTTGGCGTTTCGTCGGTCAAGGCGAGCGAAGAGGATGAGCAGATGATTAAGGAGCTGCAGCGTAATGCGGCGTTTATGGATCCGACGAGAGCGGCAGCCTATCTTGTCGGTGCACAGGCTTCCGCGATGCAATCTGCGGCGTCAAATCAGAGTGCAGGCCCTGCAATGGCGTTTATGGGCATGAACATGGCAGGTCAGGCGGGCGGCATGAACGCGCAGAATCTCTATCAGATGGGCGCACAGCAGCAAGCAGCGCAGCCTGCTCCGGCTCCGGCATCTGCTGAAGGATGGAACTGTGCGTGTGGACAAAGCGGTATTACCGGAAAATTCTGCCCGAACTGTGGCAGTAAAAAGCCGGAACCAAAGCCTGCCGCCGAAAGCTGGAAATGTCCGCAGTGCGGCGCGACGGCAACCGGAAAATTCTGCCCGGAATGCGGCACCAAAAAGCCGGAATCGCAGGCAGACGGCTGGACGTGTAGCTGCGGTGCGGTGAACAAAGGAAAGTTTTGCGCTGAATGCGGCAAACCAAAACCGGCCGGTGTTCCGCAGTACAAATGCGACAAATGCGGCTGGGAGCCGGCTGACCCGACACACCCGCCCAAGTTCTGCCCGGAATGCGGCGATCCGTTTGACGACGGGGATTTGAAGTGAAAAAAGCATCCATAATCGCTCTGACCATCGTGTCGGCGGTTGTGTTTATCGCACTGGCGGGCGTATCACTGTATCGGTATTTTGTCGATAGCCAGATTCAAGATGGAGGCAGGATGGAAAACCCGGATACATACAGAGCAGGAAAAGATCTGGTGGAATTTGAGTGGCGACAGAACCACAGGAATTTTTACAGCTGCTTTTCACTGAAATTCTACCGGGAGAAGGATATGCCTCTGCTGACCGGCCGGTTTCCGGACCAATCCGGCGACGAGATGAGAGAAAGCGAAACGGATGCGTTTTCCAACCCAATCCCTTGGCAGCTTACGTGGGTGCAATGGTTTGAACTTCAGAATATGCTGGCAGAGTCGGATCTGCCCGCGTACCGAAAGCCGTCTCCAAATGTCCAGGACGAAACCGACAGCGAAATCCGGGTCATTTGGCGCACCGATGACGGGAACGAGATTCAAAAGCTCAGCGGCAGCCATGCAGAAGCGCTGGAGACCTTGGTGCTGCGTATTGCCGAAGAAGCTTATGCCACGTCAAACCTTGAAACGGAGTAATGCGAGGTATGCCAAACGGCAGTCGTACATTTTGCGCAGAATGTGGGGCTAAACACCCTGCGAAAGAATAAAAACGAACCATACGATTTATTGTAACAGGAGGATTTACCATGAAAGGGCATAAATTTTTGAAGGTTACCGGAATTCTGATGATCATTGCCGCAGTATTTTCCATCATTGCGGGTGTTCTTGTCGGTGGACTGGGTGTATTGGCGGCAGGACTCGGTGCGGAATCCGGTCTGACATTTCCATATTGGGCGGCGTTGTTCCTGACGCTGGTCGGAGGAATTTGCCAGATGATTGCCGGAATCAAAGGCATTAAGCACAGTAAGCGCAGCGAAAAAGCAGGAAAGCTCATCGTGTGGGGCGTGATTGTGGCCGTATTCAGCGTATTGAGCATTGTGATGAGTCTGGTCAACGGCGGCGAGTTTAATGTCGTAAGCATCCTGACAGGAATAGCTATTCCGGCCTTGTATATCTACGGCGCGGTACTCAATTCCAAGGCAGACACGCAGTAACCGTATCATTCAAGTAGCATACACAAAGGAGTTTGATATATATGGGACTGTTTGATAAAAAATATTGCGATATTTGCGGAGAAAAAATAGGGTTACTTGGCAACCGCAAGCTTGAAAACGGCAATCTCTGCAAAAACTGCGCCCAAAAGCTTTCCCCTTGGTTCTCGGATCGACGTAACAGCACTGTTGAGGAAATCAAGGCACAGCTTGATTACAGGGAAGAAAACCAGAAAAAGGTCGCGGCATTCCACACAACCAGAACGCTCGGCGCGGACACCAAGGTGCTTCTTGACGAGGACGCGGGAAAATTCATGGTGACACGTGCCAGAAATCTCGTGGAAGCCAACCCGGATGTTTTGGATTTTGCAGACGTGACCGGCTGTAATCTCGACATTGATGAGAGCCGCACGGAACTTAAGCGTGAGGATAAGGAGGGTAGGGAGATTAGCTACAATCCCCCGCGGTATGAATACTCCTATGATTTCTACATCACCATATTCGTCAATAACGATTACTTTGACGAAATACGCTTCAAGATCAATTCCGATTCCATAGATATTACACCGCCTCCCGCAATGCGACCGGGGATGACGACCCGATGCAATCCGGAAACTAACGTTGAGTACCGCAATTGCAAAAAGCTCGGCGAGGAAATCCGGCAGGTTCTGACGCAGGTCCGCAAGGATGTGCGCCAGCAGATTGAACAGGAGGCCGCACCCAAAACGGCAGTCACCTGTCCCTACTGCGGCGCAACGACCACACCGGACGTGAACGGCTGTTGTGAATATTGCGGTGGCGCAGTAAGAGGATAAATATCCATCAAATGATAATGAAAGAAAGAAGGACAAAATAATGAAAAAGTTTGTAGCATTGCTTCTGATTGTAGTTACGCTTTTAACACTTGCTGCCTGTGGTAGCAAGGATGCGTTAGCCGGAACATGGTCCGCCGAACTTGGCGCAGACGGTACGATCACATGGACATTCAACGGAAGCGGCAAATGCACCATGGAAAATGCTTATATGAAACAGGACGGTACGTACACCATTGAAGGTGATCAGCTTACGGTGACACTGGAGGCATGGAGTGATCCATCTACTTATACATTCTCCGTAGATGGAAACAGCCTTACCATGAATGAGAATTCCGGCTACGGCATCAGCGGCACCTTTACGAAAAAATAGCCGTGTAGCTTACCATTAACACTATCCGCCTTCTGACCTTTTAGAAAGGAGAAAAAACGATGAATAACCTTACAGGCAGCATGAAAGACGTTGCATTCGCTACCAGTCCCCGTGAATTTGATCTTCCCTATTCAACCACACTGGAAGAAATCATGCAGAAACTCAATGCGCACAGAGCAGCGTTCCAGATGCCATTCCAGATCAAAGGCGGCGTTCCCGGACAGCGCATCTCGTTTGAGAAAGAACCAAATGTGGACGTTGGCCTCTGGCTTTACCTCAAGGATGGCACACACATCCGGATTCAGCCGGTCATTACGGAGGCCAAGATGTCGGTTGGCGGTATGCGCGTTGATAAGAACAGCGCACTGCGCAAGGGCCTAAAGGGTGCGACGGTCGGCCTTGCGACGGAGCGTGGCGCCTATATTGACACCGTAACGGAAACCGTGAAGAAGATTTTGAACGGTGAGGCAGTAGAGGACTATGTTGCGCCGGAGGTTCCGGTCGAAACGAAGGACTGGATGACAACATTCTTGCTTTGCTTCTTCCTTGGCGGTCTTGGTGTCCACCGCTACTATGTCGGTAAGATTGGCACAGGCATTCTCTACACGCTGACGGCAGGTCTGTTCGGCATCGGATACCTTGTCGACTTTATCAAGATTCTCTGCGGTAAGTTTACCGACAAGGACGGAAACCTTATCCGGCGCGAAAAGAGATAAGAAAAAATGTCTCAGGTAGGCACGGCTGCTTTTTGCCGGGATTATACGTTGTTTTCTGCTGATCGGCAGATTTGTGCAACCCTGAAGGATATTGGGAGGAAATTATGAAACAGACGAAGACCAAGCTTCTATGCCTGATTCTTACGGCACTGATGCTGCTCAGCGGCCTCACCGCCTGCGGAAAGGATAAGGAGGGGAAAGACTCCAATTTAATCAAGCTCGGTGACTATGAGCTGCTCTACAAGGGCGCATGCATCATGGAAGATTCGGACGGAAACGACGCAATCGTTCTGACACTGGACTTCACAAACAACAGCAAGGAAAACGCCTCATATCTCTGGAGTGTCGATGAGACGGTTATGCAAAACGGTGTAGAGCTGGATCCTGCATCTATTATCACGGACTATGAGAACCTTGAAACCGTAGTGAGCGATCAGTTTACGGATGTTGCGCCGGGTGCAACGCTGGAAGTGCGGACGGCATTCGTGCTAAAAGACACGACCAGTGAAGTCAAAGCGACCTTTGAGGAATTTCTCGGCAGCAAAAAAGGTACAATCACCGTTGACCCGGCTACGCTCAGCCGGGAAACAGTCTCCCATACGGAACCGGAGACTACCAATACGACCGGAGACACATTGCTTGATTGGTGGAACGGCGAATGGTACGGCTGGTGGAAGATGAGCGGTTGCTACGGCGATTATGAAAGCATGGAAGGCGACTGGTGGGATGTCTGCGGCGTCATTGATTTAGACACAGACTACACAGGCACAATCGAGCTTTGGGATGAGGACTACACGAGATCCGATCCTATGGCTTCCGCGCAGGTCAGTCTGAGCGAATCCGGAACCGGCGAGCACGGCACGGTGATGTCCGAGGGTGGCTGGTTTACAAACGTAACACTGGAGCATGCCGATTGGATCGTTGACCCCGGTCTTTTGGACTACGATGATATGATCTGTATCAGCGGCGACTATGAAGACGGCGATGACGAATTCCACTATGACATTTATCTGCGCCCGTGGGGTCTTTATTGGAAAGACATGGAGGAAGATGCGTATCCCTACCGGTATACCGACTGGTATCTGCCTCTGATTGACGCAGGCAAGTCTATGCCGGATGCCATCGGAGAAGGTGTTTTGGAGGGAAATGCTCCGACCAACCAGACGAATACGGCAGCTCCCGGCGGAAACGGCATCGTGACTGAGGAGCAGGTGCAAAAGGGCTACGTTTGGATGAACGAGGTCAATAATAATATTTTTGACGCAACCTATGATGATATCGTTGCCTACTTCGGCGTAGAAGGCGAGTTTGTCAAGGAAGAGTACAGCGACCACATGAAGGCAAACTACCGCTACTACAAATGGATATCCAAGGACGATGACTCCCATTTCATCTACGTCAATTTTAAGGAGAACGAGTCGGGCGTTTATACGGTGAGTGCGTACAACACCAGCGGCTTCTCCGGCACAGAAGCCATAGAAAAGTATCTGGACATCGTGAAGGCCGAGGCCGCCGAGGCGAACAAGGCAGCATCCGCAAACGCCGAGATGAAGGACTTCTCCGTGGAAATCGCCCAGTTTGCAAAAGACGATGTTAAGGTCAAAATCATGACGAAGATCCCGGTATCCGGCTGGTCGTTCGATGATAGTGGGCGCTGCTTGGTGGAAAACGACGATCCCACAGCGTTTGGTGCGGGCGCCATCAGATTCGAGGTAAGAACCAATGTGGAGGACTTCGACTACTACAAGGATGACTTTGAAAACTATCAGGACATCGACGATCGCGTGATCGGCGGCATCACCTTCAAAGGCCGCACCTACAAGCACATCGGCTACAATTGGATCCAGTATGTCGCGCAGATCGACGACGGCCGCGCCCTTTCCATCGGACTGACGAAATTGGAGTGCGTCCCGGGCACGATGCCGGATATCATTCTCAACAATATGACGTTCCAATAAAAAACGGCTCCCGCTCCAATTTGGAGCGGGAGAATCCGGTTATTCGCGAAAAAACGGGGGGGTGATGCGGTGAAGTTCAAAGCGCTCCTCATCGCAGCAGGTCTGGGTATGAGCCTGCTCGGTCTGACCTCCTGCGGTCAGGTCGACGGATGCACCTATCAGTACCCGGAGACAGAGGTCCTTTTTGACGATTTCCACATTACAAAAACCATTTACAGCCAAGGGACGATGAGGCTCTATTATCGCGGCGTACAGTTCAAAGACAATCCCATCCGCTGCTACGACGCGAATTTTGAAGATTTGGGCGATCAGTTTGACCATACGTTCCGAAACGGTGTTCTGACCATTCAGGCGGATTTTGCCGAAAAAATCAGTGGGCTGACAATCGAGGACAGGGCGCACGATATCATCTATCGTCTGCGTTATCTGGACTCCCAGCAGTTCGCATGGCTGGCAGACGTGTTCTGGTACGATGAAGGCTGGAGCGAAACGGGAGACCGCGAAGCGTATTACAGTGCGGCCGAGCTGCAAGCGGAAGCCGACAGAAAAGCCGAAAGCCAAAAGGAAGCACAGGAGGTCTTTGCGTTGCTGGAAGGCACGTGGGTTACGGAGGACGGCCTGCAAAAATATGAGTTTGTCGCAAATGAGGACAAAAGCGGTATGAACTGTTGTACAATGTGGTGGAACAACAAGACACAAGAATGGAACAGCTGGAGCGTTTTTGCCGAGTCCGCGTTCCGGACAAAGAGCTTTGACTTTGGTTGCGATGCAGACTGCGTTTACGACGAAATTGCAGAAAAGGCCGAAAAGCTGATTACCATTATACTTGTCAACAGTGACCATACAGCGGCTGATATGCGTATCTTGTACGATTCGGAAGAAAACGTCATAAAGGACACGGATGCAATTTATCACAAACAGTGAGTTTGCGGGACATATCCGGAAAATGCGGTTATAACTGTGTTCGGCACTACGGACTGCGCTTGCGGGCTGTAACGCCAACTGGGAAGTGAGGAACTTAGATGGCAACACAAATCACAAATTATCAATGTCCCGCCTGTACGGGACCGCTCCATTTTGTAGGAGAATCCGGCAGGCTGGAGTGCGA
>ENA-OZKV01000899-OZKV01000899.1-human-gut-metagenome-genome-assembly--contig:-NODE-899-length-13879-cov-6.186560_pt1 | contig 13879 bp, 8 predicted proteins | sample MGYA00244829_ERZ653770 | MGnify/ENA primary metagenome ERZ653770 (study PRJEB26926, sample SAMN06165244) | human gut metagenome | biome: ENVO:00009003; feature: ENVO:2100002; material: ENVO:00002003... | reverse complement strand
AATAATATCTCTGATATTCATAATTCCGAAACCATGCATGTTCTTATCCTTCTTGAATCATCGGAATGATACTATTATATGCACTTACACCAGTAAGACATGTAATATTCGGTGATGCGGAATAATTCACACAACAATATATAGAACTTTATACAGCCAAAGGCAGAAGAACTACCTAAGATAATTCGGGGAAATCTTCTGCCTTTTTTTAATATCCTTCAGATATTATCCGCCACTTGCCGCCATCGCTCCGTGCAAGAGTCCATCCCTGTTTCTTACCTTTTTCATTTACTGCCTGCAAAGTACTTTCGGAGAATTCGTCATCTACAAAATAGACTTTATGAAGTTCAAATCCCTTCATATGCTTAAACTTTCTTTTTATAACTTTAACAGCATCTTCCATATCTTTCTGTGTATATATGGAAGAAGTACCATAGTCAACTTCATTTGTTGATGAAATCTGTCATCATAATCATCGAAATCGTCAAAGTCATCATCAAAATTCTCATCATTATATTTTAACTCAGCCATATCAGCCTCCTTCACCATATGCTGACATTTCCCGTTACTGCCACAAGCACAATCACCGCTACTATGATCAGTACACTGACAGCCCTTCCACGCACTTCAGAAAAACGGCTGCTAAATACATATGTAACTGCAAATACAGCAAACATCATAACCAGCCTTACAATCAATCGTATTACAATAAATGTTCCAATAGAAATATTTAGTCCGCAGTCCCTCATAAATGTAAGACTCATAAGCGGTGCTTCTGTATATGGCATGCCATAATAATTCTGCAAATATATCATATCAATTCCATACACAATAAAATACAAAACTATACAGAGTGCCAGAGAAGCGGCAATTCTCTTAATCTTAACCGTATTCTTTCCGCTCGCAGCATTGACAATATACTTAGTTCCTGTGCTTGTCTCAATTCCGATATTCTCTGATACAATAAGCACAACAGACGCAAGCAGAGCCATAAGAAGCACAATCTCCCTTGCCTTTCCATACTTGCCGAATATTTCCTCGTATCCTCTGTCCGACATCATATATCCGTCAATTCCAGTCTCTTCCTTAAGTGTATCTAGATATTCCCGCTTCTGCTCAAATTCCCTCACCGCAGCATAGCGCGACGCATATATAGACACAGTCGAATTAATCTGCGATAACTCGTCAATTCCAATCTCCCCATTCCCATACTGTTCAGAAGCTTCCATACTTTTCTCTACAGCCTGCATATAATCAGCTCTGCGCTCATCAATCAGGGCGGATATCTGCGAATAATCAGCACCACCCTTTTCAAGATATATCCTGTCACGCTCTCTGGAGTTGTCCGAGAAAGCCATCTTTCCATAACTGATAAAATACATAACAACCAGCAGAAGCACCACAATAACCGTAAATCCCCTGCTTGTCACAAGCAGCTTGTGAAGCTCCTTGAATACAACAGGCACATTTGCAAAAATATGCTGATATCCGGCATACAGCTTATCAGTAAGCAGTGTGAGAACATTCTTGCCCTGACTCGGACGCATAAGCACAGTTCCCATTACCGCAACAGCCACGGACACAACAAGAATCACCATAAGCGCCCAGAACATAATAGCCGACTCAGATATGACAAAGCTTCCCCTTCCGCGGTTCGCATATGTGCTTATGACCTCGTTGACCTTCATAAGACGCACAATATTAATCTGTTTCAATGCACTGTAAATGCTGTGAAGCCCTATCCTGTAATACATAAGCACTTCCAGCCCCACAACTACTCCGGTCAGAATAAGCGCATGATTCCGCTTCCTGTTGACAACGAATACAGCCCATAACGCCACACTAAGAACCACTACCGCCAGCACACTATATTCATAATTGTACAGCACGAACCCAATCTGGCTCATCGGCATAGCAAATCTTTCAAATGCCTGTATGGACTGAACCGGCGCATTGAGCGCCCCTGCTCCGCCGTATAACAGCAGTGCTGCTGCAAATGTTGTAAAATACAGACCCGCTGTTATAACCACGCCAGAGCCTGCGATAATAAACAGTCTGTGCAACGCAAGCCGAAGCCTTCCGCTTCCTGCCGAATGTACAATCCCCCACATTCCATTATCACGCTCACCCGACAGACCGTATATTATGAAAACCATCATAATCAGCGCGAAATAAAATGTGTAATAATAATTCACAAAACTGCCTGCCGCCTTATTATTAACAAGATAAAGCGATACATCAGCTACTTTTTCAAAATCCTTACCAGTCTTTACAATATTGTTATATGTAAAACTGTTCTTATCTGAAAATATAGAGAAAGTCATAAGCTGCTGTGCATTAGTCTGAATCTGTTTCATGTCTTCAGGATACTTCTTTATATATCCCAACTGGCTTTCTATATCCCTTAATACCGTCAGAAACAGAAGCTGTTCCCTCTCAGACAGCGACTTATATTTTTCCAAAACCTCAGATGTATAATTGTCAACTGCCGCCTCAGACTCCACACCCGGCTGTACATCGGATTCTGCCACATCCTGCTTATCCGCTTTCCTGTAACTTAATATCCCCTCTATATCTGAATTCACCGCATTTATCGCAGCCTCAATATCATAATCACCATAATAATCAACACACCACTGCCGCTGCACGGTTTCAAACCTTAACTCCTTAAGCCCTGCGCCCTTCGTCTGCTGATATACATACAAAGATACATTTATAACCAGTAATGCAATAAAACCAATGACAACTTTCCTGTTAATCAGTCTCCTAAACTCGTTCATATTCCGCCCTCACTGTGTAAGCCCAACCTGCAAGCACGCTCTATAAGTACACTCCAAAATCACTTAACAGGAACTATCTCCACACTGCCGCTAATGCTGCTTTTATCAATATATGACAGCTTATTAGAGTAGCCTATTACCCTAAGCAGGGGTACTCTTACCGCTTTCCAAAGTTACCCGGTAAACCTACTATTTCACCAATTTCCACAATCTGGTAGGTCTTTTTTACATTGTCAGTTGGTTTATAATGCTTCTTTCCATCTTAAATGCCTACTAAATATGTCACATCTCACACTTTAGTAGGTCTTTTCCTAATATATCTGTAATATTAGTCACATCTTGTCAGCCAAAAGACCTACTATTCTCGCATAAATCACAACTTTAGTAGGCAATTTTCTTTAGCCACCTTAATTCCCATCAAAATTTCTTCTCAAAAGACCTACTATTTCATCTCATTTAGCAGCATTAGTAGGCTTTTTACCAACTTATGCACTGGTTTCATATGCTATTTGACACTGCCAGAATGCGAAAAGCATTTCAAAAAAGTTTTATTTTCAACTACAAGTTTCTCTCAAACAACACATAATTGTCTGCTGTTCCAGTCTGAATCTTATAATAACAAGTCTCCTCTGTTCCATCATCATATATAACTTCTGCCTCTATAAGTATGGCGTTAAGCATGTCATTTCTTTCCTTGCGTACCGTATCTGGTGATTGTTTATTCATATACCATGAGTATGTACTTGTTGGAAATTCCATATACAATATTAAATCCAGTTCTTCCTGCTCTGCTCCCGATATCTTTTTACTTTGCGTCTTAATAACCTTTTTATCAAGGAATTCCTTAAGCTGCACCTCTCTCTTTTCAAACTGCACACGTGCATTATACGCAGTGTATTCTATAAACTTTACAGACTCTTTATCATACAGCACTGGCCACGAAAATCCCATTATATAAAGATATGATGTATCTGTGTCATGTACATCCTGTTCTACAGACCTGCTGTTTATTTTGAATTCACCCACTTGTGCCCAGTCTCCATATGTATCTTCTTTTTCGGGATACTCCACCTCCTGTCTGGCTAAACGGCTGCTTTCACTTGCTGTCTTGTCACTCTCCTGTACTTCTTTATTCTTACATCCAACTGATACACAGCCACATATAATCATCATCATTATCACAAACTGTTTGATTCTCATACATCCCCCTCACATAATAATACATAATATAGCAGTATTAATAACTATAATCAGAGGTATTCCTTTCCCCGAATTCTTTTTAAAAATGTGCCTTGAAGCGAATACTGTTTCAAGTCCAACCGCTACTGCGAATAGTATCTCCTCTACCATGAGAATAAGCATATACTGGCTTATCGTTATATTCCTGAATACCTTTGCTGTATTCATATAAGTAAGGCTTATAAGCGGTGCATTAATATATGGCATACCATAAGCCTTATACATTATTATCATTTCGATTATATACAGTAAAAATGCACTTACCCCCACCAATATGCATACAGCAGCTGCCTTAACTGTATGTTCCCATCTTCTCCCTTTCTTAGACGAGCCAATAAGCATATTCATTCCATTCTTATATTCCACTGAGCTTTCAGTCTCTGCAATAAGAACAACTCCAAATCCGAGTATAATATATATAAGCAGTTTTCTCGTTGCTCCTTTACTGCCAAATATCTGGTCGTATCCCCGTTGTGACATAACATACGCATCTATTCCGTACTGCTCTTTTATCTGTGAAACATATTCAATCTGCTGCATATATTCGCTCATGTTATCAAGCAGTCTCGTAGCATCCATGAGGTTGTACACATATCTGCTTACATCATCCTCACTAAGTTCTCCCCACTCATACTGTTCTCTTGCAGCATCCAGCTTTGCCTGTGCCGCATAAACATCATTTTGTCTCTGCTCTATAAGGCTGGTAAATCCACTGTAATCCCTGCCACCATACTGCTGATAATATTCATCACGCTTCTTTTCATCTTCAGAATATGCTATTTTCTGGTTATTACATATAAATATTGTTATAAACACAACAACACATATTACAATCCAGCCTCTTGCTGTTATTAAAAATTTGTACATTTCTTTCCAGAAATGCGGAAGTCTGGACAAAACCCTTTGAACTCCATGTCCGATTTTTTCAATCATTTTTCCTATAAAGCCAACGGTTCTTCCCGGACGGATAACCTTTCCAAGTAATACAAGAAATATTGCCGATATTACAGCTATAATAATACACACCATGCACAGCACATTTACCATGCTCACAGGAACACCTGCTATCATGATATTATCATACTTCCTAAGTATATTGCTTACATCCATCACATTTATTATATTAATCTTCTTGAAAATTCTTAATCTGCCCTGCATTGATATATTCTGGTATGCAAATGCTTCCGCTCCGGCAATTATACCCACCAGCACAATTGAACTGATTCTTTTCCTGCATAACGCAAATACGAGTGATATAACAAGCACTATTGCAATAACTATCAAAGATATAATCATATATCTTATAAAAAGATATGTCATTACGCTTATCGGATAAGTGAAATTATTATACCCTGTCAGACACTGTACAGGTGCGATAAGGAAATCCCAGCCACCATACACCACAAGCATAGAGACAAGACCGCATAACTGCATAATCAGTGATACAAATAAAGCACCCAATCCGACTGCAGCAGTATCCTTAACTGCAAGTCTTATTCTTCCATTGACAGCAGTATAGATAATCTGCCACATTCCATTATCCCTGTATTCGTAAATGTTATAAATAATATATATCATCAACGCAAGAACAACATAGATAGAAATATCATTCTTCAGAAACTGCTCAACTGCCCTGCTGTTTAATTCCCTAACCTGTACATTTTCAATCCTTTTATAATCATTTTCCGTTTTATTGATATTGGCTATTGATTCTGATGTACCGAACACACTGAATTTTTTCATATTCAAGGCATTTGTAATAACTGTTTTGACACTTTCTGTATATCCATCAATATAATCAGACTTTTCCTTGTATTCCTTTGCAAGTCTCTTAAATATTCTTCTATCATCCTGTGCCAGTTCGTCAGCATGCTGCTGTATCTGTTCATCTGTATGCCCATTAATCAGCCAGTTGTACTCTCTTACTTTAATCTTATAATTATCTATTCCGCAGTCTGAAAAGTCCTTTGCAAAAACAACCACGACACATATACATGCCTCAGCCAGAATTAGCAATATTGTTTTTCTATTAAGCAGTCTCCCCAGTTCTTTCATCTACCTAAGTTCCTTAATATCCCCTTTTTCAATGTTACTCTTATCAATATATACAATTCTGTTGTTCACAAATGAGAACATAAACATTCTCCTGCTATCCCCATGCATAATTGAAAATATCTTTTCCTCGTCTGGAATTGTCCTCTTTGCTACAAGCTTTCCATCTCTGTCTAACTGATATAATGTATAATCAAGTGAATTGCTCTGTTTGTTAAAATACATTGCCATATTCTTATATCCTTCATCATCCATCCAGATATAATTTCCGTCAAATGTTATATAAAAATATCCTGTATCATTATCACTTTCATATATGCTTTCTGACTTACCGCTGCCAAGATCATATTCATATATCATTCCATCTCCAAGCCCACTGTAATACAGCTTGTTATTGTCTGCATCTATACAGTAACTATACACATTCTTGTCAAGCAGACATTCAATATCTTCCACTGCAATTCTGAATATTCCTTTTCCTTCCAACGAATATAATCCCTTATCATCTTTTGAAACAGATGTCTTTAAAAAAAATGTGTCACTGCCATATGTTTTAAGTGAATTAATTCCTATACCATATCCCGTTTCTTCATATATTTTATCGCTCGAACCCGTATCAAGATTAAATCTGTACAGCCTTACTGTTACATTACCTTCTATATCTCCCGTTATCTCTTGAGATACATATGCATATCCATCATTGAAGCACATTGACACACTATCCTGTCCACTCAGGACGCATATGCTTCCAAGGTCTGTTCTCTGTGTTCCATCAGCACTTATCTGTACAAGATTTCCCTTGGAACTTATCATATATATGTACGAATTATAGTAATACAACTCACTTTTAAACTCGCTTCCTGAAATATATGCCATGCACTCTTCTCCATCATGCCCACATTGTGGTTTATTACATAACACAATACTTTCTTCCGACTTATCATCATAAAACATAAGATTATCATCTGATGCGCTACATTTATCAAGATAATAATATCCTGTATCACATCTTGCCACCGTATGCATGCTTTCAGAAAAGTATGACTGCGTATTATCAAGCTTGTCGCTTCCTACGGTTATCGTATTACCTGGTTTCCCCTTACACGACACAAGCAAAACTGACATTACAACCATTAATCCTGCTGCAATTCTTCTCATTGTAATCCCCCTTAAAGTTATGACATCTATAGTTAGTTTAATTAACTATAGATATCATGTCAAGCGTACACAACCAAACTGGACACTATTAATCATGGTCTTGGAACACGAAGCATTAAAAGAATTGTTGACAGTTACGATGGAATTATGAAATATTCGTACGATGAGAAAGACAATTATTTTAATACAGCACCCTGGCATCATGCAATAGTTTTGGCATATTCTGCAATATATGGCATATTCGGTAATATACGTCACATTAATATCGGGTAGTTTTGGCACATTCGGTAATATATGGCACATTCTGCACTTGACAATATAAAAAAACAGGGATTCCAGTTACATTTAATAACCGAAATCCCTGTTTTTATTATATTAATTCTTCTTATATTGTTATATCTTCTTAGAAAAGACTCTTAACAGTATTAACTACATTCTCTACTGTGAATCCGAAATGCTCGAATAACTGGTTAGCCGGACCTGAAGCTCCGAAGCCCTTCATGCAGATAACCTTTCCATCAAGTCCTACATATCTGTACCAGCCGAAGTCTGAAAGTGCCTCAACTGCAACTCTCTTTCTTACACTCTTAGGAAGGACTGATTCCTTGTATTCCTCTGACTGCTTCTCGAATACGTCCATAGATGGCATACTTACTACTCTTACATCTATTCCTGCATTCTTAAGCTCTGCCTTTGCTGATACAGCAAGGTTTACTTCTGAACCACTTGCAATGATGATTCCATCCGGAGTCTCTTTATCTGAATCCTCAAGAATATATGCTCCCTTAAGTGCTTCCTTTGATGAACCAGCCATCTGTGGAAGGTTCTGTCTTGTAAGAACTAAAGCTGTTGGCTCGTCCTTAGATTCAATAGCATATTCCCATGCAATTGCTGTCTCTGTTCTGTCACATGGTCTGAATACTGTGAAGTCCGGCATTGAACGAAATGCTGCAAGCTGCTCAATTGGCTCATGTGTAGGTCCGTCCTCACCAACTCCGATACTGTCATGTGTAAATACATATATAAGTGGAAGCTTCATAAGTGATGTAAGTCTTGCCATTGGCTTTGTGTAATCACTGAATACGAAGAATGTTGCAACGAATGGTCTTAATCCACCATGAAGTGCAAGTCCGTTACCAATTGCTGCCATAGCCTGCTCTCTTACACCAAAATGAAGGTTAGTTCCTGCATAATTCTCCTTAGAGAAATCTCCTGCATCCTTCATATTAGTCTTATTAGATGGTGCTAAATCTGCTGAACCACCGATAAGGTTAGGCATTACATTCTTAATCATGTTAAGAATTGTTCCACTTGAACTTCTTGTTGCTTCTGCCTTCTCTGGCTTTGCAAGGTATTCCTCAGAATTGAATAAATCGGACATATCACATCCATTGTAGTACTTATCCCAGAGTTCCTTCATCTCAGGGAACTTCTCACAGTATTCAGCAAAAAGCTTATTCCATTCTTCTTCCGGTTCAGCCATTCTTGCAGCTATCTCTTTATAATGGTCATATACTTCCTGTGGTACTTCAAAATCACCCTTGCATGGCCAGTTAAGATTTTCCTTAAGTGCTGCAACATTATCAATACCAAGAGGCTCACCGTGTGCGCTTGCCTTACCCTGCTTTGCAGGACAGCCGTATCCGATAAGTGTATTAACCTTGATAAGTGAAGGTCTTTCCTTATCAGCCTTAGCCTCCTCAATAGCTTTACCTATAGCTTCAATATCATTGCCATCAGCAACCTCGATTGTCTGGAAGCCAAATGCTTCAAATCTCTTCATTACATTTTCTGTAAAAGCAATATCTGTGCTTCCCTCAATTGATATGTTGTTAGAATCATAGAATACAATAAGCTTTGAAAGACCTAATGTTCCTGCAAGTGAGAAACACTCTGATGAAATACCTTCCATCATACATCCGTCTCCACCAAGTACATATGTGTAATGGTCAACTACATTGTATCCGTCTTTATTGAATACTGACGCAAGATGTGCTTCTGCCATAGCCATACCAACTGCCATAGCCATACCCTGTCCAAGAGGTCCTGTTGTAGCCTCAACACCAACTGTGTGACCATATTCCGGATGACCTGGTGTCTTAGAACCCATCTGTCTGAAATTCTTCACATCATCTAAAGAAAGATTGCCAATTCCAAGTAAATGGAACAATGAATAAAGAAGCATTGAACCATGTCCTCCAGAAAGAACGAATCTGTCTCTGTTCTCCCATTCTGGATCAGCCGGGTTGTAATTCATATGGTTAGTCCATAATTCATAAGCTGTTGGTGCAGTTCCAAGTGGAAGTCCAGGATGTCCTGAATTAGCCTTCTGGATTGCATCTGCTGACAATACCCTGATTGCATTAATTGACATTTCATCGATGTTAGTCATAGTTTCCTCCCTGTGTAAGCACATCTGTGCATAATATTATAAGTTATCTGTCTTTAAAATCTGCCTCTGTCAAGAATATAACATCACCATTCTCGCTTCTCTTCTTCTTAAGTCCACCAAAGAATCTTCTTGATGCTCTTCTTTCAGAATTGACAATTGCCTGATTGATAATTTCCTTGATATCATCAAGTTTAATATTATCATTCACATTATGGAGTTTGTCAATCTTAAGATACAGTTCCAGTAATGCATCATCATCAACCTCATACTGTCTCTTTCTTGCGAATCTCTTCGCCATCTCAACAAGCTCATTAACAGTGTACTGCTTAAGAACAATTCTGTGATTGAATGTCTTGGTAAGCTCAGGATTAAAGTTGATAAGAACGTTCATGTCTGTATCTGAATCTTCAAATATGACAATCATTCTTCCTGTATCCTGTTCAAGACAGTTAAGCAGTTCATTAATTCTCTTAGGCTGGATTGTTCCTGCGCCTTCAACGATAAGAGCTGTTCCCTTAAGTCTTCCCATTGCCTTGGCAATACCTCTCTGGTTAATACTCTCTCCTGATGTCTTAGCAATCTTCTTTGGCTGGTCTGGATATAAAGTATTAATAGCTCTAATTATAGTTCTTGCAAGGTCTGTCTTATCAGAACTTGAATTACCAGAAATAAGAATATTTCCTGATGCTGATGAATTCATCTGCATTTCATCGTCAATTGTATCGAAAAGATCAGCTAACTGTTCCTCAAGTCCTGGCATATCTCTGTACTTTCTGAATATCTTTGCCAGCTCTCCTGTAAGCTTCTTCTCTATCTGCTCAGTTTCTTCAATCTCTTCTTCCATAGTCAATGGCTGTTCTTCTTCTTGTCTGGTGAATGGAATTACTGTTTCTTCCGGCTCAACACCTGCAGCTACCTCATCTAGTACAACAGCCTCCTCACCTTCTTCTTTATTGTCTTTATTATCAATATCTTCATTCATAATTGAATTGATATCTGAAATCATTGATTCTGACACAGTTGGTATCTGTGCTGTAACTAAAGGAATATCTTCATTCTCTATAGCAGTTGCTGCCTGCTCTAGTCTCGCTGCAGCCTTACCTGTTCTTATTGCAAGATCCATTCTCGCTGAATCAACTGCCATCTGTGCAAGAGCTGCTCTCTTTGCTTCTTCCTTATCAATCTCCTTACCATCAGCCAGTACTTCTGCTTTCTTCTGCTCTACAAGCTTTTCATAAGCTGCACTTTTCTCGTCTTTCTCATCAAGATAACGCTCAAGCTCTGACTTTGAGAATTCCTTAGTATCCTGCTTGCCATACTTTTCTTCTCTTACAGACTGCATCCACTCTGTTATATCCATCTGGCCTTCAATCTGGTCATCATCTTCCTGAGCTTCTGTATCATCATTAACAACCTGTTCAACTACAGGAGCTGGGTTATTAATCTTCTCTGCAGGCTGTTCCTCCTTATTCTTAGAAGCTGGTACAAATGTCTTAACATCGTCATCTTCTTCATCATCACCGAACAAGTCACTCATCTTGGCAGCAAGCTCTTCCTGAAGATTTCTTGTATCATATAAATTGTTATATTCAGGTACAGGAACATTAATATCTATATTCTCTGCTTCCTTATTGATTCTTTCCTCAGCTTCTTTTCTCTGTTCAGCTTCGTCTTCTTTATTGATCTGCTCATAATTATCAGCTAATTTCTGCTTTGCATTCTCAATAAGCTCCTTAAGTGAGACATTTGCCTTATTAATCTCGCTTGAGAAATTCTTCTCTCCATCTTTGCTAAGTGTCTCAGAAACCTCTGGCTTCTCCACCTGAGGAGTCTCTATCTTAGACATAACAACAGAGCTGTCCTTAGTATTATCTGCATCTTCATCCTTATTCAGAGCTTTCATTAAAAATGCTTTGATATCATCATTCTGGTCGTTCTGTACAAGGTCTATTGAAAGAGGTCCTTCCTCCTGTTCCTTAGCAAACTCAGGAACATTCAGACTTACCTCTGGCACTGGCTGTTTACCAGTTGATTTCTGTTCTTTCTCATCTTCTTCACGGAAAACATCTTCAACTTCATCTCTCTTAAGATTAGCAAGTTCCTTCTGCTTTGCAAAAAGCTCTTCCTTAGTTGCCTCTATATCTTCCTTTCTTTTTCTTACATCTTCTAAGATACCTTTCTGTGTCTTAGTAAGAACAACACCAAGCTTTTCCTTTAACTGTACTGCTTTCTCAACGTATATACCATCCTGAAACCACAGAACGATATTATCACATGTCTTAATACATTCTTCTTTTCTTCCAGTCTTATAATACAGCTTTGCAAGCTCATACATATACTTCTCATCAATCTCATGATCCCTGTAATCCTCTAAGATTCCTACAAGTTCATTATCTGATGCATTCTGTGCCTTTCTAAGGTCATAATACAGGATGAATCTGCTCACATCATGCTGTGAAGATTTGCTGTATTCTTCATAAAGCTCGTTAGCATTATCAAAATCTCCAACTTTAATAAAGAATTCAGTAAGCTTATAAACCAGCTTTCTTCCGCCAAGGTTTCTGTTATAAGCAAGAATTGCCATGTCTCTTGCTTCTTCATAGTCCCCGACTGCTTCCTGCACATTAATGGCTGTGGCAAGTGCCTGCCAGTCTTTAACCTTAGTCCAGTTAATATCCTTAGCTATGGCTGCCGCTTCTGTGTATTCCTTTTTCGCTGCCAGCTTCTTAATCTGGTCTATCTTAATTCCTAATTCGTATTTATTCATGATTATATATTCCTCATTCCAATGCTTACTTGATGAATGTTGTGAATAATTTATTTATCGCATTTTACAACTCATTAAAGTTTAGCACAGCCTAAGTTCATTGTAAACCAAGTTCACAGAATTGTTACAAATATGTTACAAAAAATCAAATGTAGCCTGTTCGTAATCCATTCTCGTGTATTCCAATTCTGATTCCTTCGTGCTGCTGTAATAATCAACAACCACAGTCTGCTGCCTTGAATCAACAAGCTTCTGACCAAGTATGTAATTAACATCGAATCTTCCTGTAATAGCAGGAGTTGCACCTCTTGCCGGAACAATAAGCTGGACATGATTAGTTGCAAGCAGCTTGAATATTGGCTCCCATATGTATATATCCTTTGCCGCACCGAATGGGTTATCTATGAATATTGTCTTACCCTCAACACCTTCATTACCTGAAGAATTCATATTAGATATGTAGTTGATAATCGCAATAAGGAACTGGATATATATACCCTGTGACTGTCCTGTTGAGCCAACCGCTTCCTCATATCTTAAATAACGGCTCTGGTCCTTGATTCTCTCTCTCTTATACAGATTAATTCTGATTGAATTCATATCTGTGACAATAACTGAGAAAAGTCTCTTCCATGACAGTCTGTTTCTTATATACTTGAGTCTTTCCGCAGGCTCTTTAAAACTTTCCGCCATAAAAACAGTTTCATCAATATATTCAGACATCTTTTCCTTATATAATTCTTCCTTTATATAAGGAATCTGCAAACTGATTATTGCAATCTGTTCTCCGTCAAGATTGATATTAGACAACTGTGGCAGACGGTCAAGCTCAGTCTTAATATTACTGCATGTCTGGATACAACGATTTTCAAAGTTATCCTTAATCATCTGCATATCCTCTATACCCTTGGCAATGCGGTCTTTTTCTAACTGTATAAATGTGTTCGTCTCATTTAACGATTCAATCATACTTCTTGTCTTAGCCACATTTTCAGGAACATTAAGTGATATCCTTACTTCATCAGCAAGCTCGACTGCATTAAATCCGTTAAGCAGGTCAATAAGCTTAGATTTATTCTTATTAAATTCATCAACCTTCTTATACTCTAATCTGGTAATTGAAGCATATTCTTTATGAACAGCCTCATATTCTGTAAGATTAGCTGTAATTCCTTGTGCATCCTCAGGACGGAATTCTTCTGGAACATGCATGCCCGCATCAGACACGATTCTTTCAAGGTCTTTTCTGCATACAAGAATGTCTTTTAATGAATCAGACATCTGTCTGCGTGTCTTTTCCTGAACCTTGGTGTTATCCTCTAACTTCTTAATAAGTACCTTGTGCTGTGTAATGAATTCATCCGGGTCATCGCATGGGAATTCATTAAAGCTTCCATAATTATTCTCAATCTGGTTAATACCATGTGCGATACTTCCCTCCTGTCTCTTATACACATCTGACGCTGCCGACGAACTCTAGGGTGTAGATCT
>ENA-OZKV01000868-OZKV01000868.1-human-gut-metagenome-genome-assembly--contig:-NODE-868-length-14326-cov-18.578446_pt1 | contig 14326 bp, 15 predicted proteins | sample MGYA00244829_ERZ653770 | MGnify/ENA primary metagenome ERZ653770 (study PRJEB26926, sample SAMN06165244) | human gut metagenome | biome: ENVO:00009003; feature: ENVO:2100002; material: ENVO:00002003... | reverse complement strand
TATCAATAATATGAATAATAAAGAGTACATAAATTTATACTCAACATTTGCGATGTTATGTTATTTTCAACATAACATAGCATACTCTGCATATTTCATTGCGTATTGTTGGTTCTTGCTCATTTCCTTACTTCTTATCTATGAAAACCTCTGTGTGTTTCTTGTTCCTCCATGTCACTTATAGCAACCCGTGCCCCGGCACGGACGAGCTTAGACAGATAGTTGTCGAGCTGCTCCGTTGAAAATTCCGTTGAAGCCGTAATGTCCCCTTCTGGATACTCTTTTAGGGTTATGCCCAATATCTTTGCACCCTGTACCGCATCTTCGTTATAGAGCCGATAACCATCTTTCGTGCGAAGCAGTTGCAAGGCATCGGGATGATTCGCTTTAAGTTTGTCCCACAACTGCCGTTCCGGTGAAATACCCTTGTTGTCTGATTCCGTCCGTTCCTGCGCTACCGTTTCTATCGGCCACAACTCTGCTTCTTTCTGTTGTTTCTCTCCGGTGTGTGCCTCCTGCGATTGTCCTTTTTGTAGTACGTCTGCGAATAAGGTAGCTGCCAAATGACGTTTGTAGCTGTCACGCTCTTCCGCTATCCACATCCGCTGCCACTGTTGTGGAGTGACACTTCGGGCAGGCTGTTTCTGCCCATCAATAGTTGCGACGCATTGTATGCCGTCTTGTTTGGTTTTGAAAACCGAAACACGCTGGATACGGTTCAAGTCTATTTCCGGCATTTCGCTGCTGAACAAATCCACCTTCAGGTCAGGTTTGACCTCGGCCAGCGCATAATACTTGTGCGCCAGTTCCATCCGAACCTTACCGATGTTATCCATCGCTTGCTTGAGTGTTGAAAAGAAGCGGTTTATATCTTCTTTATCAGGATAGATGCTATATCCGCTCTTATTTTCGGGTTTGATATAAAGTGCCCATCGTTTCTTATCATCTTGAATCATCTCTACGTGGTCAAATCCGATCTCATTCGCCTGTTTGACCGCTGACGCCACGTCCAGTGTGGAGAGCTTCTCCATCGCCCAGTTCTTCAGCCGGGCCAGCATAATCATCTTCTCGGCAAAATAACTGTCATCGGGTCGATAACCTAATGCACCATCCGTATTGTAGAAGCGTACCTGCTCGATTCCATCTTTCTGCAACGCTCGCATGATACGTCCCTTGTTCATTCCCGGTATCTCGTTATCTACCTCTGTAGAAGCCCCTGCTGGAAGAATTACATCTGCGGTTTTTGCCTGTGGATCAATAACAAGCACAATTTTTTTCGTTTCTTTATCCGGATGCTGCCGAATCTCGTTCGACACAAAATAATGTTTGGGCATTTGCTCCTGCATGGTTGAAGTGTCTCGCCGGTTGCGCATGGTGGCGTATTCGATTTTCTCGCCCCGTTCCGCTTTATTGATTACTTCGATGGCATTGTTCACGTCACTTTCGAGAGCGTCCATCAAGTTCGGGTTCTCTTTCAGCTCCCGGCACCAGTATTCCACTGTCTTCAGACTTTCTTCAGACAACCGTGCTGGCAACCCCAGTTCCAACATTTTAATCCCTGAAGCCAGTTCCACTACCAACCGTTCCTGTCTGACAGCATCCTCCGAAGGAGCCACACCGTTCTTCATCACCATACCTTCACGCGCTAACCGTTGTTGGTGTCCGGTAGCACTCACGATTTGCCGCAAGGCTTCCTGTATATAGTCGTGATAATGTCTGAACTCTCTTTGTCGCGGCATATAGACCGCATCCTTATCTGTTTCGTAGTGGGGTACACCGCTTCCATCCAAACGAACAGGCACAAGGTTGTCTCGCATCCTCAGTAGGAAGTCGTTGAATTGAATATGCAACCGTCGGTTGTCAGCTTCCGTATATCCTCTTTCCACTGCACTTCCATACCGCCGCAACGTCGTTTCGTATCGCTCCTTATCCACGTAGGGTAGTGTCGTCTGGTCAATGTTGAACAAAGTGCGAATTTCACGGTTATGTACACCTTTATATAATTTTTGTTCCTCTTCATACAGTTTCATGTAGTCATCACGACTGATAACCTGTTCTGGATTATTGCGGTGAACGTACTTGTTCCAATTATAAAACAAAAATGGAACGCCTTGTTCATTCTCACGCACCGAGGCTTCTTGTGCCTTGGCATCGCTGAATAGCGTGAACTGGTTGGTTTTGCATCCATTTTTATCAGAATGCAGCGTCATGAATAGTGCATTGAATGCGCTGACAGAAACACCCTTTGGATAGAGGCGCGGGTATCCCTTTCCTGATGCGTTGAGCCAGTGTCCACCGGCATTCGAGGCTTCACTCAAAGCCGTAGAAAGCAAGGTGATTTGTTTTTCCTCGGCTTTCTTTTCGATTTGCGATTTTTCTTTCATATCGTTTATTTGATTATAGGATTATTGAATACCCCGTGGGCGCACGATGGTTTCCAGTTTTCCGTCCTCATAATTCCGTGCGGCAGCCTGGCGAAGCTGGTCGTTCTTGGCAAGGACAGCATTTGCCAGCGTGTTCAAAGGCAATGCCCCGGTACGGTAGGCTTCTGCTACAATCGGTGACAACTGGATGGTACACGGTACTCGGTCTATCGTGGCAATCAACGTACTATCTTGCAATACAGGGTTTACTATACGTGGGTTCAGAGTTTCATTTGTATAGCGTCGGTACTGCACATTGTTCTCATTTGTTACGTTCAGTTTTCCCTCTGTTCGTTCTTTCAAGGCTTCGTGTCCTGCCTTATTCAACAAGTTCATACCTCCCAGGCCTATCAGGAGCATTTTCAGCAACGGGTTACGCACAAACATACCCGCCACAATGCTCGCTATCGGTAACATATTGTCTTCCAAATGCAATGATTCTGTCTTGCCTGTGAATATTCCCAGTAGAACATCAGGGAGCATGGCCATTACATAACCGAGATTGCCTGTGATATTACCTATGCCATCCAGTCCCAGCATACCAAGCAGTCCGCCCCAACCGTTTCCGTTTCCCTGTGCTACTTGCGCACTTTGTATCGTTTGTACATGTTGTTCCGCATCATTGGCAGGAACAACAGTTTCATGCTTCTCTTCTTTCATAATTTCATCCTGTTCTGTCCTGACCATTTTCGCTTTGTCACATTGTTCCAAAGACTGCAAGTAGGCTTCTTCCTGTCCGGGAGCAACAACAATCGGCACATCCTTGTACCGTTCCTCATATTTCTGTTCTTCCTTGCTCTGTACATTCGGCCACAATAAACCGCTATTCTGGTTTTGTGTCCATTCCATGAAGCCAAAGTCCATGACAGGGATTTTCTTTTTCAGTTGCTTGTTGTCTGTACCAATCGCCGTGTTCTCTTTGATTTGTATTTGGGCTGCCTCTTTGCGAAAATCGTCGAATACGTTTCTGTCTCTGCCGAACACTCCTTTACTGATGCACTGTTCTACTGAAAGGGTATCAGGCTTCTTGCCTTCAAAATGATTGGTGATGGCTGCAATAGCCACATCTGCACCGGTAAACTTTGCCAGTGCCGTCCATGAACCAGTACCACCCATCATCAGGGTATCTGCGGCTGTACCCAACATCCATCCCGTACCTTTTTCCCATCTGTTCGGGCGGTAAGCTGCTTCGCCTCGTGCCTCTATTTCATCGGTCAGCGGTGAACGGCTTAACGTCTGCGATAATCCCAGCAGACTCGATTCGGCAGCCTTTCGGATGATGTAGTCAGCGGAAGACTTGGGCATACGTTCTTTCACCAACCGGTCAATCATCAGTTCCTCTATCCGGTGGTCCATATAGGCATAGGCGAGGTCACAACCGAGCTGTTCTGACAACTCATTGTAACGTGCCCTTCCGATTTCCTGCACGACGGTATCCCGCCACTGCCCGGCCATATACGCAAGGTCTTGCTGCATTTCCTCGGAACCGGTAATCTCCGTCTTGCACATCTCGATATAGTCCTCTGTTGTTTTGGAGTTCCATTCGCCTGTGACCTTGAGTGCTTGATAGGGGTCGCTCATTGGTTGTGCCGAAGATGCCATCATACTGAGAATACCACCTAAAGAGGTGGAATATTCTTTCATTTCCTCTCCCTGATTCCGTATGAGGTCAGTCCGCGTTTTTGACATGATGGGTGCGATATGGCAGTTGAAATAGTCGTTCACGAGGCGTTCCATTTCTGCAAACCGTCCGCTATGCTTGATTCCGTCCATAGTGTATTATATGTTTATCCTATTCTATTCATTAATAATTGCTCTTTTGTCTGCTCGATGGCGTTGTGGTAAATTTCCATCTGTTTGGGATAAAACTCTTCCAGCCATACATCCTTCTCGATGTTGTCGTGAATGAAGCGTATCGCTTGTTCTCGCTCAATCTCCACCGATGCTTCGCCCTCTTCCCGGTTATTGAACCATGCTTTTGTCCACTAACAAATAATTGAGTAACAAAAGAAAATAAGGGAAACAAATAGAATATAAACTATTGATTATTAATTATATAATTAACAGTTGTTATTTCTCTTGATTTCTAAGAAAATCGCTTTTATTCGTGATTTATGTTACCTAAACCGTTGCTGGTAACAAAAATATTCGTATCTTTGCAATGTAATTGTTACTCATATTCACAATGGGAAGACCGAAGAAAAAACTCACAGATGATTCAGTAAAGGTGCGCTATAAAACGCTTGCAGACGGTCGAAAGTCCGTTTATCTCGACTGTTGCGATGGCGGCAAACGGACTTACGACTTTCTGAAGCTGTACCTCTTGCCGGAAACAGACTACGAGGCTGTGCGCAAGAACAAAGCGACCATGAAAAAGGTCGAAGAACTACAACGGGAACGCACCCTGCAACTGATGGGAATTGGAAATGGCTGCATCGGTGACAAACCTGAATCTCATACGGATATGCTGCTTTCCGAATGGATGAATGCCTATATTGACGAACAGAAAAGATTCGGTGTCAAAAACACAGCCATAATAACCAAAGTAGCCCGGATATTGGGAACGATAGCACCAAGTGTCAGAATGACGCAAGTGAATAAGGATTTCTGCCTGATGTTCATAAATTATTTGCGTAATGACTACCGTACAAGGTTCGGCCAACCTATCAACCAAACGACGGCATGGGGATACCAAAGTAAATTTCGTGCGGCCCTAAACTCCGCAGTCCGCGCCGGGGTGCTGAAAAAGAATCCTATGACGCGGATTGATGCGGTTGACAAAATTTCCATGCCTGAAACCAAGCGTGAATATCTCACTATTGATGAGGTGAAACGGCTTATTGCCACTCCATGCTACAGGGAAAGGGTCAAACAGGCTTATCTTTTCTGTTGTTTCAGCGGTCTTCGATACGGAGACATGGAAAGGCTAAGATGGTGTGACCTTTCTTGTGACGGAGGCCAGTGGTATGTCAGTATTGTCATATCCAAGACCTCGGAACCTCTTCTGCTTCCCCTTTCGGGGAAGGCGATGGAGTGGCTGCCCGCACAAGACGATGCCGATCCGGAAGACATCGTGTTCTCCGACCTTCCGGACCATAGCGATGTGGGCAACCATCTGAAAAACTGGGTGTGGGCTGCCGGAATCCATAAGGATATTTGTTTCCACACCAGCAGGCATACTTACGCCACTATGCTTCTGACGCTCGGCGCAGACCTTTTTACCGTTTGCAAACTATTGGGACACAGGAGCGTAAGAAGTACGCAGATATATGCCAAGATAATCGACAGGAAAAAGGATGACGCGGCAAACTTGCCGGACACAATATTTATTAACGATACAAACAGTAATACCCGATACAATGGCAAAGAAATCAATCCAACCCAAGATTAAGGAGCCTGTAAGGTTGCGCAGCAAGAAGCTCGCCAACGGCTCGGAATCCCTTTATCTCGACATATACCGTAATGGCCAGCGCAGCTATGAGTTCCTGAAACTGTATATCCATCCGGAAACCGACCCGCAGATAAAGGTTCTCAACAACGAGACGATGAAGGCGGCGAACACCATCAAGATGGAGCGCATTCTGGAGATCACCCATAACGAGGCCGGGCTGAAGCACACTTCCAACCGGGCGAAGATGCTGCTGAAGGACTGGATGCAAACCTATTATGAAGACATGGAAAGGAAAGGCGCACGCTGTTTAAGATTGCTGAAAAGTACAATGAGGCTACTTGGCGAATACAACGACAAGGTGACCATGCGCGAGGTGGACAGGAGATTCTGCACCGGGTTCATGGAGTTCCTGCAATATACCTACAAGACAAAATGGGGCAAGCCTCTCACTCCCAAAAGCGCCTCGGACTATGCCGGCTATTTGAGCAGCGCGCTCAATGCGGCTGTAAGGGCCGAAGTCATCGGGGAAAACCCTTTCATGCAACTTACGCCCAAGGAGAAGATACAAGTTCCAGAAAGTAAACGTGAATTTCTTACGGTGGATGAGATCAAGAGCCTCATAGCGACTGACTGCCCCCGTGAGGACGTGAAACGAGCCTACCTTTTCGCTTGCTTCTGCGGATTGAGGTTCGGGGACGTGGCTGGAATGAAATGGGGAGACCTTATTCTTGACGGCGGGCAATGGAGGGTGACTGTGGTCATGCAGAAGACCGCCAAACCGATATACCAGCCCTTGTCGGAATCTGCCATGAGTTGGTTGCCCGAGCGTGGGGATGCCTCTCCCGATGATGCCGTATTCGGGACGCTTCCCGCCCTTGCAAGAATAAACCTCATGCTGAAGGTATGGGCAAAAGCCGCCGGTATAACAAAGCGTGTTTCATTCCACACAAGCCGCCATTCGTTTGCCACGATGATGCTCACCCTCGGAGCAGACCTTTACACCACCTGCAAGTTGCTTGGGCACTCCAACGTGAAAACCACCCAGATATACGCGAAAATTGTTGACAGCAAGAAAGTCGAAGCAGTGAACCTTCTTGACAAGGCGTTCGGGTAAGAATCACCATCGGATTTATCCGCAAAAAACAAAGAAAAAATCTTTTCTAAGGGTGATATATTCGATACTAATCACGAAATATTACCATGACCGTAAGGTATTATGTTGTGTTGGTCACTTTTCGTGCTTTTTTTGATTTGTATCGGCCTTGCATTTATCATCTGCGAGAAAAATGCACGAAATATTACCTTGGAAGGCTTATCTTTATTTACTCTGGTAATTTTTCGTGTAAAACATGACCTGTTATTCAGATTTTATAGTACCTTTGCATAAAAATCAATGATATGACAAACAGACTGATTGCCCGACAACGGGAATGTGAAGAACTGCAAAAGTGCATGGAATCTGATGAATCGGAGTTCGTGATTGTATGCGGGCGAAGGAGGATCGGCAAGACCTTTCTTGTGGAACAATTCTTTGAAAGCAAGTATGATTTTAAGTTCGTGGGAGGACACAATCTCCGTACACGTGACCAGCTTAACAATTTCGCCAAAGCAATCAAGGCGTATTCAGGCACAAAGCCCGCCCCGTTCAAGGACTGGGTTGACGCTTTCGATGCCTTGGAGGACTATCTTTCAAGTCTCCCCGGTGATAGGCGGAAGGTCATATTCATAGACGAAATGCCGTGGATGGATTCACGCCGTTCCGATTTTGTAAGTGCCTTGGAGTATTTCTGGAACGGTTGGGCAAGCAGCCAATACAATATTGTACTGGTCGCAACCGGTTCGGCCACATCATGGATGACGGACAAGCTGATAAAGAACCGTGGCGGGTTGCACAACAGAATCAGGCACAGAATATATCTGAAACCCTTTTCTCTGAAAGAGACGGAAGAATACCTTCAAAGCCGTTCAGCCCATTGGGACAGATACCAGATATTGCAAGGCTACATGCTTACCGGCGGAGTTCCGTTCTATCTCAAGATGCTTGAACCGCAACAGAGTTTTGCCCAGAATGTTGACAGCTTGTGTTTCTCGGACACCGGTGCGTTAAGGATGGAGTTTGACGAACTTTACAATGCCATATTTCCCGGCGCGGAATCGTATGTGGAGGTCGTAAGGGCTTTGGCAGATAACAAATCCGGCCTGACAAGAACCGAAATCAGCACGAAAACCAAAATATCGGGAGCCTATCTTACACGCATCCTTACCAATCTTGAACGCTGCGATTTCATAGACAAGACCAACCTGTTCGGCAACCGCCGGACGGATGCGGTTTACAGGCTGGTTGATTTCTATACCTTGTTCTATTTCAAATTTATCGAAAAGAACCTGTCAAGAGATGGGCAATGGTGGACGCACCATCTTGGGTCAGGTAGTATTTATTCATGGATGGGATTCACCTTTGAACTCATATGCATATTGCACCATGTACAAATCAAGAAGGCGTTGGGCATATCGGGCATGGCGACATCCGTTTCCACATGGCGTTGCACCCCTGACAAGGAAAACGGAACATCCGGGGCACAGATAGACATGATTATTGAGCGTGCAGACCGTATCATCCATCTTTGCGAGATGAAGTTCAGTGAAGGTGCATACAATATCACCGGTGAATATGAAGCCAAACTGCGGAACCGTCGGGAACTTTTCAGACTCAAGACAAAAACGAAAAAATCCGTGGTACATACGTTTGTCACAACCTATGGGGTTGGTGATGGCAAATACCACAGTATCGTCCACAGCGAGGTGACAATGGATGACCTTTTCAATTCCTGACGACTATGATGATACGGCAAATAACACGACGGTTGCACGAAGTGAACGTGCTTTTGGCCACTTACGGACAAAGCGGCTTGTCTTTTGAACAGGTCTTGCCTCCATCCCTGTTCTATCAGGACTTCAACGACACGAACCAGCTTGTCAAGGAGGCCGCCTGTCTGGTAAAAGAGAACCCCGGACAACTTCTGGACTTTTCCTCTTCCCTTCTTTTGGAAACGAACAAATACCTCTCACTCGACAGGACACCGTTGCAGTCGGTGGACTTTGAAACCCTTTTCAGGGAACACCTCAAACCGCTGGAACTCCGGTACGGGGAAGCGAAAGCAACCGCCACAAAACTATGGAGCGAATATTCGGCGATGAGTAGCCGGTTGGATTTTCTGCCTCTGGATTCGGAAGAATACAGGTCGCTCGACGCGAAATGCAGCGCGGCAAAGGCAAAGTATGACGTGGCCCACGCGCACGCGAATCTATTATATAAAGAATGGGTACAGGAGCGTGACCGGAATTTCTGTGTCTGGTGCTTCAAACCGGTGTTCCTCGATGTGCTGGTGGAGCGTCTGCAGGGAATCGCCGGAAGCATCATCTCCGACATCAGACGCATGAAGGAGGGGGAACCATGAACCGTGCAAGCCTGCTGCAAGAGACCGCCGCATGGATGGACACCGTTGACCTCGCCCTGTGCCTGTTCATCTACGAGGTGTGCAACGACTACCAGTTCGAGTACCTGTCGGGCAGCGACTTCGTGAACTTCCTGAACCTGAAACCCACCGGACGGGCGGTCATCGTGCGCCCGAAAGAGAACCTGCGTATCTGTTACATGGTGTTTTCCATCGCCCGTACCATCAAGCCGCGCGAGCGCGGGAAACTCTGGTCGGAAGAGTTCCTGAAACGCTGCGGCATATCCAAATCCTACTACGACAAGCACCGCAGCGACGTTTGCAACAAAGGTGCTACAAAAGAGAACCAAGATTTCCGCAAATCCATCGACAAGGCCGTTGAAAACGCAAGACGGCTGAAAGGCACCCCATAATCGCCCGCCGTTTCCCCATTCAGCCCGGTATCTCCCCATTATAGCCATGCGCTATACCGTTCATACACAACGGTATGGCGCATTTTCTTTTCATGCACTTTCCCCATTCGTCCCCCATTGGCCCACCTTGGGGCAAACTTAACTTTGCATCGGAAACAGAAGAAAGGAAAAGTCTGAAAAACAGCAGATTCCGATTCTACAAAAGTACAAGTAACAATAAAAATGAACGTATATGGAAAGTGAACGCAATTTAATGACCACCACGGAAGCGGCCCGTTACCTCGGACTGAAGCCGAGCTATCTCTACAAGATGATGATGCGCCGCGCAATCCCTTACTACAAGCCGGGCGGCAAGCTGTGCTTCTTCGCCAAGGAAGACCTCGACGCATGGCTGAAACGGGTACGGGTAAAGTCGCAGGCCGAGATTGATAGCGAGGCATCCCGCTATCTGGTATCACATGAGAAAAACAAATGATTCATCAACCTTTTTTAAAACAATACAGTTATGGACAATTCAAAGAACATGGAGCCGGGTATCAGGAATACCACGGTTCAGGATTCCCCGAACAAGGAACAGAGAAAGAGAGAGAGCAGACCCGTAATCAGCGCGAAGGCGCAAACCATTCTGGATTTTCTTCGCGGCTGTTCTCCCTACGAGGCCGATTCCATACGGGTAATGGTCGGTTACGGGACGGGCGACGGAGATACCGCAACGATTGAGGCGACGGACATGCTGGCCGTCAACCGCTTTCTCAATCATGGGCTTGCCAAAGAAAACGGAACAAGTAACGAGGCCGTGATGAAACACCGTCAGGAACGTGCGCAAAAACTGTTGGAAGCCGTCAAGGATTTCGTTGACATCGGCCAGCTCTGCCGCGTCAGCATCGTGCTGATGAAAATCTCTTCCGACTTCAAGGCGGTGGAGGACGCACGGGGGCACCTGCAATCCCAACCCGCTGCCAATGTGAACCGAAACTGATGTCAAACCGGAACGGGGTACCGGACGGACAAGGAAACTCCCGCACGCACTATCTCATTGGAACTGTTGTAGGTTTTCCGATACTCCATTCCCTTATTTTTTATTGAATTATGCAAGAAAACAAGAGGAACAAGGAAACATCCCTTTTCAAAAAGCCGCAGGGCTTCCGTACAGTCCGCATCCACTTTACCGCAGAGGCAATCGAATGGCTCGGAGGGACAACGAAAGATGACGACGGCAATACAATCGGCAATCACACTCTTTTTTATGACCTGCTTTCACGGATGCAACTGTCACCCGGCAGGGGCGATTCATTCCGCAGGCCGCAGGAATTGCAGCCCGGACAGTTCCAGTTCTCGGAAACCAGACTCGCGGAGGAATGGAACGTAGGGAGAAAAAGAATCCGCAATCTCCTTGCAACGATGGAAAGGCTGGGCATGATAGCGGTGGACGCTTCCAAAACCGCTTCCGTCGCTTCCATGACCTGTGTCGAGGAATGGACGGACTTTCAGAACTTCCACGTCGTAAACCTTTGCAATCTCGCCATGAATGGTATTCGAACGGCACCTGAACGGCCTTTGAATGGCATTTTATCCGGCAGCGGAGGCACGTCACAGGAGAGGTGAAAACGTCTTTCAGTTTCGAGATATGCCAAGGTATCACCTCCCTTTGGTCGGTATTACCTTGGCGCTCTCGCGGCTCACTGGCAGTTCGCCGGTGGCGGCGCTCGCAAGCTCGCACCGCTTAACCCTTATAAAACAACAGTTATGACAGAAGACAACAAGCAAGACATAGAATTTCCGTCCGGCGGCAGCCGCACCGAATACATCGGTGCCAAAGTCACCGTGGAACAGAAACAGTACATCCGCCGCCTTGCCGCAGAGTGCGGCATGACCGTCAGCAGCTACATGCTGGCAAGAGCTTTCAATTACAGGCCGAAAGCGAGGCTGACGGCAAGGCAGGAGGCGGTCATGGAGACCCTTATAGGATGCCGCAGCGACCTCGTGAACTACACGTCCGCGCTCCGTGGCATGAACCCCGAAAAGCGCAGACAGATGTTTAACAGTTACCCTTTCATGCTCGAATGGCTCAAGGAACTCGGCAGGCTGGCCGAGCGTGTCACGGACGTGCTCGACAAGGTACGGTTTTCCAACCGACTGCCCGACGGGACAAGGAACGGTGAAAACGGGGAGGACGAGCCATGATAGGGAAAGCGAAATCCATCTCCCACGGGATAAATGACATCAGGTACATCACGGGAGAATCGAGGAACAAGAAACACCCCGAACGCATCTTCCACGTGGGGGACAATCTTCTGCCGCCCGGTCTGGATGCCACGGGTATATGGGATTCCATGCGGCTGACGCTGGAGAAGTCCAAACGGGTCAAAAATTCCGTCATCCGCATCGAGGTCAGCCCCGCACCGGAACACACCAAAGACTTTACCATCGACGACTGGCAAAGATTGTGGGACGATTTCATGGCAGAATTCGACAACATCGAACTGCTCGACAAGAACGGCAAGACCTATTCCCCGAAAACCGACCTCAAAGGCAGCAAGGGCACGGTGTGGCTGCATCTGGAATCCAAGAGCGGCATTCCCCACCTTCACGGCGCATTCTGCCGTATTGATGAACGGGGAAATATCAACAACGACCACGACATACACCTGCGGGCACAGCGGGCAGCCGAGCGTGTGGCCCTGAAACGAGGCTGGACGACTGCTGCCGAAGTACGTGAGACGAACATCGGGCAGGTGAACCGGGACTGCATGGAAACCCTGCAATCCATGGAAAGTTGGTCATGGGACGGGTACGTGGCCAGACTCCGGAGCAAGGGATATGAGTTTTGGGAACTGCGCGACAACAAGAAGATATTGCGCGGTTACGTGCTGAAGAAAGGCAACGCCAGATACAAGGCTTCCGAACTCGGCAGGGGGCGCAACCTCATGGCGACCAAGCTCGAAAGTACGTGGAAAAAATTGCACACGGCTCCCAAGACAAGGACTGTTTCGACACAACCCGCCGCAGGGAAACCGATACCGACTACACCCCGGACGATTCCGGTTCACGCACAAGGAACGGTACCGGTTCCGCAATACACCGGCCATCGTCCTGGTACCAGCCCGTACCATATCGACATCGACGGGAAAAGCCGCCGGTTCTTCATTCCCGATGAAGCGTTGGACGTATTCAATGACGAGTTCGACTACCGGGAGACAGCCAACAGTCGTGACCTCACGGACATGGCGGCGGCACTTTTCGTCGGGATGCTCGATACTCCGGCGGTTCCTTCGGGAGGTGGAGGGGGCGGCAGTTCCAACGACCTGCCTTGGGGAAGACGCGAGGACGAGGACGAACGGGAATGGGCACGCCGGTGCGCCCGTGAAGCGGCAAGGGTGATCGGAAAGAAACCGAAGACAGGACGAAAAAGATAACAGCCTATGAATAAAAAATTCGATTTCTCGGAAATAGACGGGGCACTTCCGACTGCCGAAAAGATGCAGGAGCAAGACCATATAATCAACGCGCTGGAAAACAATTATGAAGCTGTACGCATTCTTAGTGCCAACGTGGAGAAACTCGAAAACAGACTTTCGGAAGCCCTGCCCAAAATGGACGGGGCTGTTTCTTCCCTACGTGGGGCAAGTACGGTCACAGTCAGCGAGGAAGCGAGAAAGACGCTTGAACAGGAAGGAGAGAAAATCTGCCGGAAGATGGCCGACAGGATGGAAAGCGAGTGCGCGAGGCTGGCCGGACGCCTCTCGGCGAATGACCGCGTGCTTATTTCCGCAACCGCTTTCTGGTGCATGGTAGAGGTAATCATCTCCCTCGCGGCGGCTTTTGTCTGTACCTGCATGGCAAACAGCCAGTTCATACACAGCCTAATGCTGTGGAAAATACTTGGCTATACGGCAGGTTTTCTTGTACTCTGTATCGTGCTGACCATTTTTATATGCCGCAAGTTAAGACAATGAAACATTATCAATTAAATAAATATAAGTATGACAACAGTAAAAGTGAAATTCCGCCCGTCGACAGTCGAAGGCCGTCCGGGCACTATCGTTTATTTTGTAACTCACCGCCGTATTGTCAGGCAAATCACAACCGGTTATAAGGTGTTCCCCCATGAATGGGATGATAAACGGTCAAGACCTGTTTCGGCATCGGCGGACGAACGGACAACCGTAATTCAATCAGTAACACGAAAGTTGGAGAGGGATTTGGAAAAATTGAACGGGATTATTGAAAGATTCGATCTGCTGCGACAAGGTTATTCATCTGAAGATATAATTATGGAGTTCCGGCGCACCGAAAAAGAAAATTCCTTTTTTATATTCATGGAGAATGTCATTGAGCGACTTCGCCAATTAAATCACATCGGTATGGTCAACTACCATGCCGCATTCGGCAGTTTCAAGTGATTCCGAGATAACAAGGACGTACCGTTGGCGGCAATAGATCAGATGATAATGGAGGATTATCAGGCATACCTGAAATATACATATATGTTATAGTAAATAACCAAATATTTTTAAAGTGTTGTGTATCAGTAATATATTAAATATAATGATTTCTAGGTCTTAATAAAGAAGACGATAGTTCTTTATGAGATATAAAGACCTTATCATCTGTCTCTTATACACATCTGACGCTGCCGACGAA
>ENA-OZKV01000841-OZKV01000841.1-human-gut-metagenome-genome-assembly--contig:-NODE-841-length-14761-cov-5.165715_pt1 | contig 14761 bp, 8 predicted proteins | sample MGYA00244829_ERZ653770 | MGnify/ENA primary metagenome ERZ653770 (study PRJEB26926, sample SAMN06165244) | human gut metagenome | biome: ENVO:00009003; feature: ENVO:2100002; material: ENVO:00002003... | reverse complement strand
GATTTCTGCCTGTCTCGTGGGCTCGGAGATGTGTATAAGAGACAGATATTATGCATTAATCAATAGTGTTCTTTTTCTTCTTATCTTCATGTATAACAAATACAATTCCTGCTAATGCCATAAACAACATTATACTATAACCTGCTACATTATACACATCAGCTGTCTTTACACTATCTTCTGCCTGTTCCTTATCACCTGAAATGGTTTCATCGCTTTTCTTATTATCATCACCCGTATCCGGTGCTGGCGTTGGATCTGGCGTTGGTGTCGGATCCGGCGTTGGTGTTGGTCCTGGCGTTGGTGTTGGTCCTGGCGTTGGTGTTGGTCCTGGCGTTGGTGTTGGTCCTGGCGCCGGATTATCACTCTTATTAAGCTCTTCATTTTTTGCACTAATAGCACTTAAAAGACTCTGACCTTTTGTTGTCCAGTAAACTGCATCAACTGTAAAACTGCCATCTGAATCTGCTGCTTTTGCTGTAAGTGTTCCATTTTTATCAACAACAAATACCTGCTGTCCATCTGGATTAACGCCCGCTACCCTTGATGGTGCTTTGACAGCCTTTGAGAGTGATATATTCATATTCTGAATCTGTTGTGCAAAAAGTTCTGCTGTTATAAAACCGCCAAGCTTATTGCTATGTGTGCTATCTCCTGCTGACATAACCTGCATACCATTAACAGATTTGCCATTAGCTGCCTTTTCATCTGCTTTGTATGCTTCCTCATACATATTTTTTGTTATCTCAAATCCATCAATAAGCAACACATTCTGTTCCTTTGCAAGCTGTTTAACTGCCTCAACATAGGCGTTATTTTCTGTTACCAGTGTTCCTGTTGTTGTATCTGTTGAATCATGATGTGGTTTGATAGTTCCATCATTTGTATAATAAAGTCTTGATACTGGTGTTACAAGAACCGGTATAGCTCCTACTTCTCTCGCTGTCTCGATATACTGTGTAAGATACCACTTATAAGTACCACCACAATCATACGAATAAAAGCTGTCACCATACTTTGAAGCAAGCGATGATGGTGTTGCCACTTTAGTTCCTGCTGTTACCGGATATATTCCGTTAGCATCTGGTTCTCCAAGTGGTACATATCTATCTTCAAGATATCCTTTTCCATTAGCGCAATCATTGTGACCAAACTGTATAAACAGATAATCGCCTTCTTTAATATTGGCTTTTATCTTATCTAATGATCCTTCATTAATAAAGTTACGGCTGCTTCTTCCTCCATTAGCATAGTTCTGTACCTTAACCTTTGAAGAGTCAAAGAATGTCTGTAAATATTCACCCCATGAACCTTCTGCCTGAGCCTTGCCACTCATATACATACCTGATGCTGAATAATCCTTAACTGTTGAATCACCTGCTAAAAATACATTTACTCCATCTCCAAGTTCTATATCTGTTGAACCCGTTGGATCTTCATATCCTTCCCTTACATATGCATCTGCCTTATAACTTACCGCTTCAGACTTTATTCCGCTTATGTTTTCAGGTACAACTTCAACTTCAATATACTTTCCAATTGCATCTTTTGTGATTTTATATGTATTGTCTACATTGGCGCTTGTTGCTTTTACAAGAGTCCTGTTTCCATCATTATCAACAATATACCAACGGATTACTGATGCATCAGATGCATCATTTGCATTGCCAAGTGAGTATACTACAGTAAGAGTATGTCCTGGATATGGTGCATTGATATCTCCATTATCAACAAGATATGGTGTTTTTTCAAATATCACTGTACTCTCATCAGCAACATAATCCGAAGGTGTCCAGCCAGAAAGATAATCATTCACAACATCTTTCTTTGCAACGCTGTCATCTGTCACAACTCCTGTAACTCTCTTAGACATATCAACTGCTGTTCCATCTGTGTAAACAGAATTATATTCTTTATAGTTTGCTTTTTCTGGTTTGTTACCAGACATATCAAACCATCCTTCATCTTTTATGTAACTGCCATTTATCTTAGTATTAAGGAATGTTACTCTCGCATCCTGTCCCCAAGGTCTTCCAAGATATCCCGCATTTACCTCAAGTTCATCGTTTCCTGTTATTGTACAGTTTCTAAACACATACCCTGCCTTAGTTGCTGCTGTTGGCTTGTGTGCTGTAATATAACCGCCAACAGAGCCTGTACTATAACCAAAGAATCTAAGCTCACATCCGTCAAATACTGCATTGCCATCACCAAATATGTAATCTGTATTACCTTCTATGCGACAGTTCTTAAAATACATATTAGTTGCAGAATTACCTGTATATAATGTATCCTGGCTTCCAAGGAATGCACAATCTGTAAATTCTACCTTATCAGCTTCTATAGCCATGGCTGTTGCTCTTTCAGTTGCTGCTTTTGATGTAACATCTGTTGAGTAATTTCTTTCTGGAAGCTTCGTATCAGTTGGACTTACGCCATCTTCTATTTCTTCATCTGTTATATATCGGTTAAAAGAAGCTTCAAATGTAATTCCATCAGCACTAAAACCAGTTGCTGTATTTTTAAGCAATACTGAACAACCCCACTTTGAAGCAGCAGCTTTATCATACTTATCATATGCATTTTCAGCATTATAATAACCGGTTGAATCTATGCTGTAATACTCATATCCAATTCCATAATACCATGTAAGAAGTACCTCTTTACCTGATGACTTTTCATCATTAACAAGTCTTACATAAGGAGTTGATATAACAACCTGTTCTCTGTATGTACCAGGAGCAATATGTACAGTAACTCCGTTCTTTTCATCCGGAGCTGGTGTCATTGCCGATATTGCTGATATCGCCTCTTTTACTGTATTAAAATTAATATTTCCTTTTTCTTCATATCCAACATATATATCAGATACTCTTTCAACCTGCTCTTTATCCTTGGTAGATACCATTAAAATATCTTTAGTCACATCAGCATCGCTTACTACTATATGTGTTGTTGTTCTATATCCATCAGCAACAGCTTCGATTGAATATGAACCATTTCTTAACATAACTTCATATCCATCTGTCGTTACTTTTCCTGTATATATATACTTATCATCTACATTCGTAAACTTAACATCTGTAACAGCTGTATTACCATCAAGTCCTGCAAACTTTCCTGCTGCCTTATATAACCTTCTGGCAGAAACTTCAATATCTCTGGAATAGCTTACCTGACTTATTATCTCGCCTCCGCTTAAAACTTCATAATCATTAACTCCGATAAGTTCAACTGTATACTTGACATCAGGTTCAAGTGTAGCTGTAAATGCCTTTTCAGAATCAAGCTTAAGAATCACATCATCTGCTAATGAAGATGAATCAGCCACAAGTTTGACTGATAAATTAGATGTATCATAGTCAGCAGCAAAGCCTGTAACCTTTCCTGTGTATGTATACACTTTCTTCTCTTCTATGCTTAATGTAACTCCAGACTTTCCTGTAAGAGCTTCATCTACTGTTGTCGAAATATTCTTTGTAGCATTCGAAAATCCATATCCTGCTACTCCTGATAATACTGCAGTATAATTACAGCCTGCTGCAAGTGTAGCTGTAAATGTATTCCCCTTTATATCTGCATCATATGTAATACCATTAGCCTCATCCTTAAACATAACCTTATAGCCGCTTAGCTGTGCGCCATCTATTGTTCCACTTACTGCAACTCCAGGTATCCTGACAATTCTGTTATATATAGGTTTTCCTGCTGCTGCATCTGTATATACCTTATATGATCCACTATACTTAGCCACAAATTCATATTTAGTACCCTTGTTAGTAAAGCTGGCTTTTTCTACCTGTTCATTATCTTCACCAAGATATTTAAAAACAAGTGTTCCTGTAGCAGCATTGCTTGATGCCATGTATACAACTATCTTATCTCCTGCTATTACATTGTTAATGGTAACATTTCTTCTTGTCTCTCCTCCTGTACCATTACAGTAATACATACCACCCGCTGTATATCCATCATCATATGCTGTTGTTGCTAAAGCATTGGTTCCATAGTTTTTGCTTGATGTTGAGAACAATCTGTCATTAGCTATATGATTGATAGTAAGATCACCAAATGTTGTCTCTCCAGCAACAAATTTTCCAGCCTGGGATACATTGGCACAACTATCCCAGTCAGAAGCAGTGATATTATTATTATATTTACTAGTATCTGCTTCCTGTACTGCACCCATATCCCATACGTCAATCTTTCTTTTTGACGCATCTGATCCTGCTGCAAATGCAGCCACATCTATGCTTGTAATAAGCATAAGAACTGCACATAAAAGACTGCTAAGACGTCTTTTAGTTATTCTGCGCATATTGACCTCCCTTTCTGCCATTAAAAGGCATCACTATATTATATATTTGCATGAATATCAATAATTTTTGTTTCAAAAACTATTTAATATTCATAATGCAATTGTATAGTATGAACCAATGTCAAGGTCAATATTTTTAATGTATTTAACAAAGAATTGTTTTTATATACGTACACGTCACATTATAAAACTGCTGCCATTAATCCTCCCAGGGACGAATCCTGTAAGCAGCCCCTATCTCATCACATAGCTTCTGACACTCTGCCTCTTCCTCGTGAGATATGGTTGTGTCAACTGTTGTAAGAACAACATTAGGGATATACCTGGTACATTCCTTTGCGAAGCTTATCATTTCATCAAATGATTTTTCACCGAACTTACTTCTTACAAGTGCATTGTATTCATCTTTGTGTGGATTGTTAAGACTGATTGATATTGTGTCAATCAAGCCTTCCATCTCTGGCACAATGTCTCTGCCATTAACAAGATTTCCAACTCCGTTAGTATTGATTCTTGTCTTTTTGCCATATGTTTTCTTAACATACTCAGCAACCTTGATAAGAACATCGAATCTTTCTGTCGGTTCTCCGAATCCGCAGAATACGACTTCTTCGTACTCATCCATATTGAACTTCTCAAATTCAGCAATAACCTCATCATATGATGGTTCTCTCTCAAGCCAGAGTCTGCCTGACTCTCCAATTCTGTCCATTGTCTGTCTTAAACAGAAAGTACATGAATATGGACATTTGTTAGTTAAATTAACATATAAATTATTATGAACCTTATATAATATCTCCATTGTAATTCTTCTCCTTTTTACTTCAACGTAGTCAGCAGTTCCTCAAACGGCACACCGTCTGTCAGAGGAATATCCATCTCTATAGCCTTGAGTATGCATTTTTTTATAAATGTAGATGCTTTTCTTACTGACTCATGGAAATTCACACCATTTACAGCATCTGCAGCTATTATAGATGCAAATATATCTCCTGTTCCGGAACGCTGTGTTCCAACCTTCATAGTCTTAATAAGATAGTCTTCCCTGTTCTTTTCGTAACAGTAATTACCAATATAATGGCCCCGCTGGATTCCTGTAATAACAATCTTAGATGGTCCCATTGCAACAAGCTTCATTGCAATTTTTTTAAGCTCATCATTGGAATAATCCGGTCTGTATGGCTCATCAGTTATAATACATGCTTCTGTGAGGTTCGGAGTAAGAATATCTGCATATTTTACAAGCTTCTTCATCTCCTGGCATGTCTCATCAGTATATGTCGGATACAGATTTCCGTAATCACCCATAACCGGGTCGATAACAACAATATTATCTTCGGTCTTGAAATTCTTGAAAAATTCTTCAACAATTGCAATCTGATTATGTGAACCTAAGAACCCTGTTACAATTCCATCGAATTTAAGGTTTAACTTCTTCCACTCTGCCATATAAGGCGGCATATTCTCTGTGAAATCTTTAAAATAAAAGCTGTCAAAACCTGTATGATTAGAAAATATCGATGTAGGCATTGGACAGCATTGAATCTTCATTGCTGATATAACAGGCAGCTCAACTGCAATAGAACATCTTCCAAAACCAGAATAATCATTAATTGCTGCTATTTTCTTCTGGTTATTATGAGACACATTTTTATCCGGCATATTGTCTCTCCTTTCGTCTGAATGTTACATAAAATCTTTACCCCTTAATATACAAAAAACTGGCATATGATAACATAGCCAGTTTGTGCAATATTTATATGGTCAGTTCTTAAATCGTAAGATTAAGCATTTCCTTTGACTTAAATTCTTTATCAAATACAGTGCTTTCCAGCCGGTTCACTACAAGCCTTAATTCTTCCTGAACTTCCTTTGTAACTGTAAATGAATACAGCCTGTTAAGCTGTGCTGTGACAATATACTGGAGTGTATATACTGTCGAGCCTGAAAGTGTAATTCCATCATATACATTTGCAGCACAATTCTTACAGCATAGTCCGTTTCTTGAATATGAATATACATACAGATTATCTTCTCTTCCGCATTCGTGACATGTGAAGAAATCCGGACACTCACCATTAACCGCAACCATTCTTATCTCGTATATGAATCTTATAAGTTCATGGCTTACAGCACCTCTGCCCAATGCCTTTAGAGTGATATAAAGCAGATTAATCATTTCTGTTGCATCAAGATTCTCCCTGCCATAATAATCTGCAATCTCAGCAAAATAGCAGGCGTAGCACACGGCATTAAGGTCATTTACCACATTTTCAAAGTACTCCTTAGCCGATGCTTTATACATCGTATATGATTCGCGTCCACGATACACCTCAAATGTTCCGAATATAAAGCTTCTCGTAACACCAATCAATGCGCTGTTAGGCTTTCTCGCACCTTTCGCAAATACCGTTATCTTGCCATACTCCTTAGTCAGTATAACCAGTCTTCTGTCATATTCCCCGACAGGCATGGCGGAAAGTATCATGCCTGTAACAGTAGTAACCTCCGCCATCGCACCCTCCTGTCATGTATATTATTTGTCCTTCTTCTTGTCATATCCGAAGTTCTTAAGAAGAATATCACTGTCGCGCCATTCCTTCTTAACTTTTACCCATAGCTTAAGATTAACCTTCATGTCAAGCTGCTTCTCAATCTCATATCTTGCATTAGTTCCGATTTTCTTAAGCATTTCGCCGCCCTTGCCAATAATAATTCCTTTGTGAGAATCTCTTTCGCATATGATAGTAGCGTCGATATCTGTTATAGGACCTCTTGCATTTCTTCTTTCCTTGAAGCTGTCAATAACAACCGCGATTCCGTGTGGAATCTCGTCATTTAATGCATGAAGTGCCTTCTCTCTTATAAGCTCTGCAACAATCTGCTTCATTGGCTGGTCTGTTACTGTATCTTCATCATAGTACATCGGACCATAATCAAGATGTGAGAATATAACATCAAGCAGGTCGTCAACATTATTGCCGTTTCTTGCGCACACAGGAACAATATCAACAAAATCGAGTTCCTTTCTGTAGCAGTCAATAACCGGTAGAATCTCCTCTTTCTTAATTGTGTCAGTCTTATTGATAACAAGAACTATAGGAGTCTTACACTCTTTAAGCTTCTCTACAATATGCTCCTCGGCAGCTCCAAGATGCGTTGTCGGCTCAACAAGCCAGCATATAAGGTCAACCTCACTGATTGTCTTCTCTGCCGCACCAACCATGTATTCACCAAGCTTGTTCTTAGCCTTGTGGATACCCGGAGTATCAACGAAAACAATCTGTCCACGTTCATCAGTATATACAGTCTGTATTCTGTTTCTTGTAGTCTGAGGCTTGTTAGAAGTAATCGCAATCTTCTGTCCGATTATCTGATTCATAAGTGTTGACTTACCAACATTAGGTCTTCCTATAAATGTTACAAAGCCTGTCTTAGTTCTTGTGTCCTCTGCCTTAGCACCCCCGGTAATTCCGCTGGCTGCAAGCATCTCATCTAAATTCATACATTCTTCCTTTCTATTATCCCTGTACCTTGATAAGTGGCTGTATCTTATCAAAAAGCTCACTCTCTTTATTAATTTCCTTGCTGCTTCCCACAACGCAGAAATAATTCTCATCCATCGCACATCTTACAAGTGGAGCAAGCTCTCTTATTCTTTCTACATTACAGTCAAGAACCTGACCTCTTTCTTTCTTGAGTGACTCATAATCTGTATTACAGATGTATGCACCAAATGATCTTGTTCCCTTTGCTGCCGGATTCATAGGTGTATCCATATCACCTATTGTTCCGATTATGAACTTGACCATATCCCTGTCGCTTACATCAAAATGTTCAAGATAGTCTGCTGCATTTTCATATATATCGTTAGTCTTTCTTAAGTTAGGGTCTCTGTAAGAAACCATATACATGTCACCGTTTCTGTAAGAACCGCTCATGCAGCCGTATGCGCCGCCTTTAACTCTTACATTAATCCAGAGATAATCATACGAGAATATAACCTTAAGCACTCTTAATGCTCCTGTGTATTCATATCCTCCATCCCTGAAATTACCACATCTTGCAACATACTGAACCTGTGAAGCTGAAGTATATCCTGTCTTGACATTTGCAGGTGTGTACTTTCTTTCGCATGCTGGCATGTCCGATTTTTTCAATTCTTCCACATACTTTCCGAAAGCAGGTGCAAATGCATCATATCCCTTATCATCAGCAGTAAAGCTGACAATAATATTCTCTTTGTGGAATATATAATCGACAAGTTTGCTTAACTTATCTGCGATATCTTCCTTAAGCTCATCAAACTGTGAGTCAAGCTTCTGTATAAGCTCATAGAACCCATATCCTCTCATCTCGTTAGAATAATATGCATTTCTTGAGAACTGTGCCATACCTGCAAGCATTGCTGTTGAATGTCCTGCACTTGTCATTGTGCTTTCCATTCTTGACTTAAGCTTCGCAATTATCTCTTTAAGTCTCTTATAATCTGAGAACTTTGTCTTATATATAATTTCATTCATCATATCAAGGACGAACTGGATATTGTCATAGAGAACCTTACCCTTAACCTCATACATAATAGTACATTTGTCAAAATCCTTATTATCTGTGTATATGGCAGCATCAGTTGAGATTCCACCACAGTTAATATTGATTTCATTAGTCAGCTCTGTATATGTGTACTTTTCAGTATCCATAAGTCCAAGAACCGAGCTTAAAAGTCCGATATATGGAAGCAGTTCATCAGGCACATTCTTACAGTCGTAGCACATCATTATATATGCAATTCCATTAGTGAACATATTGTGGTGGATTACATCAACACCACCAGTCTTCTTAGGGGCAATATATAACTTAGCCGGCTCTCTTGTGATATCCTTTAACTCAAGCTGTGGAATCTTCTCAAGATCCTTCTGGCTTGAAGGTGTATCCTGATATTCCTTTAATGCCTTTGTCTGCTTAACAAGCTCTTCCAGTTCTTCCTTGGAAAGTGTTGCCTTATACTTTGCAAGCTGCTCTGCTTCCTTTGCTTCCTTCTCCTCTGCAAGTCCATGCTTTGGAACAAGGCTTAACACTACCTCATGGTTATTACCTATAATATTGTCTTCAATGAATTTCTCAAAGAAGCCATTCTCTGAATTCTTCTTGATTATTTCAAATGTCTCACCTGCCTCAACATGAACAAATGGCTTGTTCTCATCATAAAGCCAGCTGTCCATCATTGTGAGATAATACATAAGTCCCTTTGGATATGGTCCAAAATCAGCTTCTCTGTATTTGAATTCGTAATAGTTGATTCCTGCCTTAACCATTCTATTGCTAAGACCGTTCTTAACAATATCAGAAAGCGTGTCTTCAACAACACTCACAAATCTGTCTCTGTCACTTTCATTCGCATTCTTAGTAATAATTGAATACACCGGCTGATACACAGAAGTCTCTAACACACTATACACATCTGTTCCAATTCCGGCATCAATAAGTGCCTGCTTAAGCGGAGCACCCGGTGCCATGATAAGTGCATAATCAAGAATCTGTAATGCAAGATAGCTTACTGGGTCTGTTGATGTTCCGATAACAACATTGTAAGAAAGATAAGTGTTATCCTCCTCTGGCTCATCATCAGTAATTGCATACTCTCTTGTCTCATACTTAGGTGCGTCAAATGCTTTCTGGAAAGTTACCTCGGCATCTATATTGACATCATTCTTATCAAAAGCTGAGAGGTATTCGTTATTAAGATATTCAAGCCTCTCATCAACATCAATATCTCCGTACAGATAGATATAACTGTTCACAGGATGATAATATTCCTTGTGATACTTAATGAAATCTTCATACTTAAGCTGTGGTATAGCCTCAGGGTCACCACCGGATTCATTCTTGTATTCAGAATCAGGGAAGAGTGATACAAATGTATATCTTGAAAGCACATCATCTGCTGAAGAATACACACCCTTCATCTCATTAAATACAACTCCGTTATAAGCAAGCTCTCCATCTACATCTTCAAGCTCATAATGCCAGCCTTCCTGCTTGAATATCTCCTCATGCTCATACATTGCAGGATAGAATACCGCATCCATATAGACATCCATAATATTCTTGAAATCTGCCATATTGCAGCTTGCAACAGGATATACTGTCTTATCCGGATAAGTCATTGCATTAAGAAATGTGTTAAGAGAACCCTTGCATAGTTCTACAAATGGGTCTTTAACCGGATATTTTCTTGAACCACACAAGGTAGAATGTTCAATTATATGCTGTATTCCCGTGTCATTATCCGGTGGTGTCTTAAAACCTATAGAAAATACCTTGTTATCATCATCATTAGAAATAATTGCAACTCTCGCACCCGATTTCTTATGCTTTAATAAAAGTCCTACAGAATTAAGGTCATTAAGCTTTTCAATGTTCACAAGCTCATATGCACCGTAATCTTTATTAAGTTCGTTATATCTTGTCTCTAAATTCATATTACTGCTTTAATCTCCAATCTTTACAATAAGGAATTATACATATAAATATAATACCCCACAATGTAGGATTTTACCACATTGTGGGGTGAGTGTAAACTTACATTACATATGTAAGCTATAGTATTTATTTGCCGAAAAGACCTTTCTTCTTACCGTGTCTTTCATTGCCTGTAAGCGCCTTTTCATATGCCATAAGTGCATCCTTCTGCTCCTGATTAAGCTTTGTAGGAATATCAACTATTAAAGTGATATAATGATCGCCTCTCTGTGCTGCATTTCTTACACTTGGCATACCTTTGCCTTTAAGTCTTACTCTTGTACCTGATGCTGTTCCCGGCTTAACTTCGTACAATACTTCTCCATCAACAGTCTTAACCTTGATTTCACCGCCAAGTACCGCTGTTGGATAGCTTATTACAACATTAGAGAATATATTGTATCCGTCTCTTTCAAATTCTGTGCTTGCTGAGATAATAACAGCAACTAAGAGGTCACCTCTTGGTCCGCCATTAACTCCCGGCTCACCTTTGCCCTGTATACGTACGCACTGACCATTATCGATACCTGCCGGGATATTGACTTCGATAGTCTTCTTGCTGCTTATATAGCCTGTTCCGTAACAATCCGGACACTTCTCCTTAATTATCTTACCAGTTCCATGACAGTCAGGACATGGCTGCTGGCTTCTTACCATTCCAAGGAATGACTGCTGTGTGAAAGTCACCTGTCCACGACCACCACATTTGCTACAGGTCTCTGGTGATGTACCAGGCTTAGCTCCTGTACCGTGACAGCTTGAGCACTCATCCTTTAATGTAACATCTATCTTCTTGGTTGTTCCCCTTACTGACTCGTCAAATGTAATTCTTACATTAACTCTTACATCAGCACCTCTTCTTGGTCCATTGCTGTTTCGTCTGCTTCCGCCGCCTCCGAACATACCGCCAAAGAGATCTCCGAAAATATCTCCCATGTCACCAAAATCGAAATCGAAGCCACCTGCTCCAGCTCCACCTGCTCCGCCTTCAAATGCGGCATGGCCAAACTGGTCATACTGTCTTCTCTTTTCAGCATCGCTTAACACCGCATAAGCTTCAGAAGCCTCTTTGAATTTTATTTCAGCTTCTTTATCCCCTGGATTCATATCAGGATGATATTTCTTTGCAAGTTGTCTGTATGCTTTCTTAATAGCAGCGTCATCGGCATCCTTAGGCACGCCAAGGACTTCATAATAATCTCTCTTATCTGCCATGATTGCTTCCTCTTTCTTATTTAATCAACAGAAACTGCACGGAGTTTACACCCCATGCAGTCCTTATTCCAGTCAGTTATTGCTGACAATTAAACCTCTTTGTAATCTCCGTCAACTACATCATCACCGTATGGAGCTGAACCATTAGAAGCACCAGCACCCATATCAGGACCTGCACCTGCTCCCATGTCTGGGCCTGCACCACCAGCAGCCTGCTGTGACTCATATAACTTAGCGAAAAGCTTCTGCGCACTTTCCATAAGTTTTTCCTTGGCAGCCTTGATTTCATCAACCTGTGCATCTGTCATGTTTTCTGGGTCAGAACCATCAACAAGTGCCTTTAATGCGTTAAGGTCAGTCTCAACCGCAGCCTTGTCAGAAGCATCAAGCTTGTCGCCTGCCTCATCCATAGCCTTCTGTGTCTGGAATACCATTGAATCAGCTTCGTTACGTGCATCAATAGCATCCTTACGCTTCTTATCCTGAGCCTCGAACTCAGCAGCTTCCTTAACTGCCTTATCGATATCTTCATCAGACATGTTAGAACCAGCAGTAATTGTGATGTGCTGTTCCTTACCTGTTCCAAGGTCCTTAGCAGATACATTTACAATACCATTGGCATCGATATCAAATGTAACTTCAATCTGTGGAACACCTCTTCTTGCTGGAGGGATACCATCAAGTCTGAACTGTCCAAGTGACTTGTTATCTCTGGCAAACTGTCTTTCACCCTGTACAACGTTGATATCAACGGCTGTCTGGTTATCAGCTGCAGTAGAGAAGATCTGGCTCTTCTTAGTAGGAATGGTTGTATTTCTCTCAATCAGTCTGGTTGCGATACCACCCATTGTCTCAATGGACAGAGACAGAGGAGTTACATCCAGCAGCAAGATATCACCTGCGCCTGCATCGCCTGCCAGCTTACCGCCCTGGATGGAAGCACCCAGTGCAACACACTCGTCAGGGTTTAAGGACTTGCTGGGTTCATGACCGGTCAGCTGTTTTACCTTATCCTGTACAGCCGGGATACGGGTAGAACCACCGACCAACAGTACCTTGCCAAGCTCGGAAGCGGTAATGCCTGCATCCTTTAATGCGTTCTGAACCGGAATTGCAGTACGCTCTACCAGATCGCTTGTCAGTTCATCAAATTTTGCTCTGGACAGATCCATATCAAAGTGCAGAGGTCCGTTTGCGTTCATGCTGATGAAAGGCAGGTTGATGTTGGTTGTTGTCGCACTGGACAGCTCCTTTTTCGCCTTTTCAGCTGCTTCTTTCAGTCTCTGCATTGCCATCTTGTCTTTAGACAGGTCTACGCCCTGCTGAGCCTTAAATTCGGAAACCATCCAATCAATGATCTTGTTATCGAAATCATCGCCGCCCAGATGAGTATCACCATTGGTTGCCAGAACTTCGATAACGCCGTCGCCGATTTCGATGATGGAAACATCGAATGTACCGCCGCCTAAGTCGTATACCATGATCTTCTGTTCTTTTTCGTTGTCAAGTCCGTATGCCAGAGCTGCTGCGGTAGGCTCGTTGATGATACGCTTTACATCGAGGCCTGCGATCTTGCCGGCATCCTTGGTTGCCTGACGCTGAGCATCGTTGAAGTATGCAGGAACAGTGATAACTGCTTCGGATACCTTCTCGCCCAGATAGTTCTCTGCGTCAGCTTTCAGCTTCTGCAGGATCATAGCGGAAATTTCCTGAGGGGAATATTTCTTTCCGTCGATGTCTACCTTGTAGTCCGTACCCATATGTCTCTTAATAGAAGCGATGGTGCGGTCTGCATTGGTAACTGCCTGACGTTTTGCAGGCTCGCCGACCAGTCTCTCACCGGTCTTTGTGAATGCAACTACGGAAGGTGTTGTTCTTGCTCCTTCTGCATTTGCGATAACGGTAGGCTTGCCGCCTTCCATAACTGCTACGCAGCTGTTTGTTGTACCAAGGTCGATACCAATAATCTTACTCATAACTTTTCTCCTTCTGCCTTATCGGCTATCTCAAGCAATGTCTTATGTTCTGTTCAAATCTATGAAAAGCTGCCTGCAGGCTTTTATTCCTGCACAACAGCGACCATGCTGTGACGTACCACGGTGTCCCTGTACATGTAGCCCTTTAAAAGCTCCTGTGCTACAGTTCCGGGTTCCAGCTCATCGTTTTCCACCTGCATCACTGCGTTGTGGAAGTTGGGATCGAACTCTTTGCCGACCGCTTCGATCGGTTTTACACCGAGGTTTTCAAGCTCTGTTAGCAGCTGCCTGTAAACCTTGTTCATACCGTCTACAAAAGGAGCATCCTTTTCGTCTTCCGGTACGGTTGCAAGTCCTCTTTCAAAATTATCCACAACAGGAAGGATCTTTTCGATCACGCTCTTTGCGCCTGTCTCGAACATCGCAGACTTTTCCTTTTCGGAGCGCTTGCGGAAGTTCTCGAACTCAGCCATCTGCCGCATTACCTTATCCTGCAGCTCGTTGATCTGTGCCTTTACGGCATCTTCCTTTTTCTCTTTTTTTCTTCCGGAAAAGAAGCCTTTTTTATCTTTTTCCTCAGAAGTTTCCCCATCTTCCGGGGTTTCTGTATTTTCTGCGGAAGCCTCCGCAGTTTCTTCACATTCTTCCGTATTCCGTTTTTCCTGCGTTTCGGTTTCCGATGTGTCCTGCTTCTGTCTCTTATACACATCTCCGAGCCCACGAGACAGGC
>ENA-OZKV01000799-OZKV01000799.1-human-gut-metagenome-genome-assembly--contig:-NODE-799-length-15337-cov-3.943397_pt1 | contig 15337 bp, 10 predicted proteins | sample MGYA00244829_ERZ653770 | MGnify/ENA primary metagenome ERZ653770 (study PRJEB26926, sample SAMN06165244) | human gut metagenome | biome: ENVO:00009003; feature: ENVO:2100002; material: ENVO:00002003... | reverse complement strand
CTACACCCTAGAGTTCGTCGGCAGCGTCAGATGTGTATAAGAGACAGGTTTATCCAGTGAAACGCGACTTAAACCGCTGGGATTTGGCAGCACCCAAATCTGCGTCGAACCAATGGTGAGCGTTTGTTTCCCCCACTGTGCACCGCGCTGGCTGAATCCCTGTTCATATGCTTGTTTGCCCAGAATCGCCAACGCCTGCGGCTGATAATCTTCAATTTTTTCAATCAGCTTACGCCCGCCTGCGTGTAGTTCTTGCTTTGAAACTTCATTGGCTTGCACCGTTGGACGATCTACCAGTTTGGTGACACCACAACGATAATCCAGCAGATACTGCGCCTCTTGCGGCTTCAACTGACGGTCGGTAAACCCGGCCTGATATATCACCTTCCAGAAGCGATTTGCCGGATGAGCAAAGGGAAAACCAGTCCCGGCGGATGAAAGCCCAGGGTTGATACCGCAAAACACGACCCGTAACCCTGGAGCCAAAATATCCTCAACCATATTTACTCCTTTCTAACATCACCAGGAAAAGTATAACGGATTGAAAATACATTGTTTATAAAAACAGCAGGCGCGCGGTAATGGCTGGATTGCGACACGGAGTTACTTTATAATCCGCTACCATGGCCCCTTAGCTCAGTGGTTAGAGCAGGCGACTCATAATCGCTTGGTCGCTGGTTCAAGTCCAGCAGGGGCCACCAGACATAGCAAAGGCTGACGAGAAATCGTCAGCCTTTTTCTTTTTATATATCAGTTACTTTGCGTGCCAGTAAGCCGCTGCACGTACCCGCTGTGGATCATACTGTTCCGCTTCAAAGCGGCGGCTTAAATTCTTAACGACTTTGCCTTCGCCGGTTATCCAGATGAAGTAATCATCGGCAGGGATTTGCATCTGCGCCAGACGCGCATCTACTGCCTGCTCATCATGTGCCAGCCATTCGATATTAAAACCATCAAGGTGCGCGAGATAATCCTGGCAGGCGTGATCCCGCACGCTAACCAGTGCGCTAACTTGCGGTTTAACAGCAAGTTTGCTCAACGTTTCCAGGCGGCGGCGCAGTGCGGGCATTCCGGATTCATCGCAGACATACAGCTGATACGCGTAATCCTCTGGCACCACCAGCGAACCGCGCGGACCTGCCACCGTGAGTTTATCGCCCGGTTGCGCCTGCATTGCCCAGCTGCTGGCGACGCCACCGTCGTGAATAAAGAAATCAATCGCCAGTTCATGGCGTAGTTCGTCATACAGCGGCGTATAGTCACGCGACGGTGGGCGTGGTCCTTCCGGCCAGACGATGCCCTCTTCCGTTACCGTTGGCGGCACAAAGTGAGCATCAGATTGAGGAAAGAAGAGTTTGCTGTGATCGTCAAAGCCGCGCGATGTAAAACCGTCCAGCGCCTCGCCGCCAAGGACAATGCGCTGAAAACCGGCGCTAATACGCTCAGCGCGTAGCACAGTCAATTCACGGAAGCGCAGATCATTGCGAACGCGCTGCGGGTAGCGGGGGGAGTTATTCATTGTTATCGCCTTCGTGATAGTAATCAGATATATCTAAATAAATTTCGCAAATGATAATGATTGTTAATCATGATAAATGCAAGCGATTTGTAGAACTGATATATCTGAAGTATGAGAAGACATTCAGCGTCGTAGCAAGGCTGCCGGATGCGGCGTGAACGAATTATCCGGCCTGGATGTGAGGTGTATTCACGTTTAAAAATCATTTTTATACTTGCAAAAGCGCTCATATCAGATATAAATTAGATATATCTAATTAAGCAAAAGGAGGCTGATATGAGCCATCATCACGAAGGGTGTTGTAAACATGAAGGCCAGCCACGCCATGAAGGCTGCTGCAAAGGTGAGAAGTCAGAACATGAGCACTGCGGACACGGTCACCAGCATGAACACGGTCAATGCTGCGGTGGTCGCCACGGTCGCGGCGGCGGTCGTCGGCAGCGTTTCTTTGGTCACGGTGAATTGCGTCTGGTGATTCTGGATATTCTCTCGCGCGATGACAGCCACGGTTACGAATTGATTAAAGCGATTGAGAATCTAACCCAGGGGAATTACACCCCAAGCCCGGGTGTCATCTACCCGACGCTGGATTTTCTGCAGGAGCAGTCGCTGATTACCATCCGCGAAGAGGAAGGTGGTAAGAAGCAGATTGCGTTGACCGAACAGGGCGCGCAGTGGCTGGAAGAAAACCGCGAACAGGTGGAGATGATCGAAGAACGCATCAAAGCGCGTTGCGTTGGTGCTGCACTCCGCCAGAACCCGCAAATGAAGCGGGCGCTGGATAATTTTAAAGCGGTGCTGGATTTACGCGTCAACCAGAGCGATATCACTGATGCACAAATAAAAAAGATCATTGCGGTGATCGACCGCGCCGCTTTTGATATTACGCAACTGGATTAATCACCGATTGCCGGATGTGGCGTGCCCTACCCCCCCGTAGGCCTGATAAGATGCGCCGCATCGCATCAGGCATTGTGCGCCAACCGCCGGATGCGGCATATCGATTAATGCAGCACCGTCACCGCGTCTTCCAGTCGGCTGGCGCGGTGTTTTACCATCGCCGACACCTGCGCACTCTCTTCCACCAGCTCGGCATTTTTCTGGGTGATGAGGTTAAGCTCATCCACTGCACGGGTCAGGCTGGAAAGCCCATCGGCCTGTTCCAGCGTTGAATGGCTAATCTGGGCGATCAACTGGGTGACGTTTTTCACCTGTGCCACAATATCTTCCATCGTCCGTCCGGCTGCGTGTACCTGCTGCGAACCGGATTGCACCTTATCAGCACTGGCATCGATCAGCTTGCGAATATCGTTGGCGGCACTGGCGCTGCGGCTGGCTAAATGACGCACTTCCCCTGCCACCACTGCAAAACCTTTGCCTTGTTCGCCGGCTCGTGCCGCTTCCACCGCCGCATTCAGGGCCAGAATATTGGTCTGAAACGCAATATCGTTAATCAGCGAAGTAATGGTGCCAATGCGCTGGGTACTGTCGGCGATATCGTCCATTGTCTTGATCACCGTGGTCATCGCCTCCCCGCCCTGCACTGCCGCATTACTGGCGGTGATAGAAAGTTTATCGGCAGCCGACGCCGTGGCAGAGTTCTGTTTCACCGACGCCGCCATTTGGTTCATGGTCGCCACCGTTTGCTGAACGTTATCAACTGTCTGCTGGGTATGTTCGTTCAGTTCATCGGTACCTTTCGCCAGCGTCTCACTGCCGTTTCTGACACTGGACACCTGGCTTGAGACATCGTTAATTAGCCAACGGCACATCAGGCCAAGCTGCCCTACCGCGCGTAATGTCAGCCCCAGCTCATCGCTGCGATTCAGATGCTCAACACTATTACGCTCTCCGGTCGCCACCTTCAGTGCCTGACGGGCGACATTTTCTATCGGGCGGACAATCTGCCATTCAAAACAGGCGCTTGCCAACGCACAGAGGATATACGTCACCACCGGGGCAGCAACAAACCAAAGCATGACCGCCAGCAAGATAAACATCAGGGTCATCACGCCACGCGCCCGCCAGCGAAGCGGTAATGAAGGCAGTTTCCCCAGCCAGCCTTTACGCACCACCAGGCCTTTATGAATACGCTTACTGGTACGTCCGGCGTTCAACGCTTTGTACAGCGGCTCCACCGCCGCGATCTCTTCATCCGTCGCCCGGGTACGAATCGACATATAGCCACTGATTTTTCCCTCGCGCACCATCGGTACCGCATTGGCCCGCACCCAATAATGGTCGCCATTTTTGCGGCGATTTTTCACGATGCCGCTCCAGGGCTCCCCTTTTTTCAGGGTGAACCACATATCCGCAAACGCCGCTTTTGGCATATCCGGGTGACGCACCATGTTGTGCGGCTGCCCTTGTAACTCTTGCAAGGTATAGCCGCTCACCTGCACAAAAGTGTCATTAGCATGAGTGATATAGCTTTGCAGATCGGTAGTGGACATCAGAGTGGTATCGTCCGCCAGCGGGGTATTTTGCTGGGTGACATACGGATGAGAAGACATGTTCGCGTCCTGTGCAGGTTATATGGTTGTTAACTTCTTGTCAGAGTTTATGTCGGCCCCGCTGCGGTTATCTTTAACTGATTAATTTGATTTAGATCGCAATTTGCGATTAAAGCATAAATCTAATCCCTTGATTTAAAATACTTTCACTCTGTTACTATACGAAAACGTTAATTATCTTGCCCAAAAATCAGGCAGTTGTTGCCCTGAAAGTGTGCATTTGCGCAGCAATCGCCAAATCCATACCCGACAAAAACCGTGCAAAATAACAACAGATGTTAACAAATAGCATTAAATATTGCGCAAATGATAACCACATTTGTGTTTATCCCGATTTTCGCGATCGCAGCCGGAGTGGCGCAATCCCTGCAATACTTAAATCGGTATCATGTGATACGCGAGCCTCCGGAGCATATTTTGAACAGGTTACCTTCGAGCGCATCGGCTTTAGCGTGCAGCGCCCACGCCCTGAATCTCATTGAGAAGCGAACGCTGGATCATGAGGAGATGAAAGCACTTAACCGAGAGGTGATTGAATACTTCAAAGAGCATGTCAATCCGGGGTTTTTAGAGTATCGCAAATCTGTTACCGCCGGCGGGGATTACGGAGCCGTAGAGTGGCAAGCGGGAGGGTTAAATACGCTTGTCGACACCCAGGGACAGGAGTTTATCGACTGCCTTGGAGGTTTTGGAATTTTCAACGTGGGGCACCGTAATCCAGTTGTGGTTTCCGCCGTACAGAATCAACTTGCGAAACAACCGCTGCACAGCCAGGAGCTGCTCGATCCGTTACGGGCGATGCTGGCAAAAACACTTGCTGCACTGACGCCCGGTAAACTGAAATACAGCTTCTTTTGTAATAGCGGCACCGAGTCCGTTGAAGCAGCGCTGAAGCTGGCGAAGGCTTATCAGTCACCGCGCGGCAAGTTTACTTTTATTGCCACCAGCGGCGCGTTCCACGGTAAATCCCTTGGCGCGCTGTCGGCCACGGCGAAATCGACCTTCCGCAAACCATTTATGCCGCTGCTGCCAGGGTTCCGTCATGTGCCGTTTGGCAATATCGAAGCCATGCGCACGGCCCTTAGCGAGTGCAAAAAAACCGGTGATGATGTTGCTGCAGTGATCCTTGAGCCGATTCAGGGCGAAGGTGGCGTCATTCTGCCGCCGCCGGGATATCTCACCGCCGTGCGTAAGCTGTGCGATGAGTTCGGCGCACTGATGATCCTCGATGAAGTGCAAACCGGTATGGGGCGCACGGGCAAGATGTTCGCCTGCGAGCATGAGAACGTACAGCCGGACATCCTGTGTCTGGCAAAAGCCCTCGGCGGCGGCGTGATGCCGATTGGCGCAACCATCGCCACTGAAGAGGTGTTTTCCGTTCTGTTCGACAACCCGTTCCTGCATACCACTACCTTTGGCGGCAACCCGCTGGCCTGTGCGGCGGCGCTGGCGACCATCAATGTGTTGCTGGAGCAGAACTTACCGGCTCAGGCTGAACAAAAAGGCGATATGTTGCTGGACGGTTTCCGTCAATTGGCGCGGGAATATCCCGATCTGGTACAGGAAGCGCGTGGTAAAGGGATGTTGATGGCGATTGAGTTTGTTGATAACGAAATCGGCTATAACTTTGCCAGCGAGATGTTCCGCCAGCGCGTCCTGGTGGCCGGAACACTCAACAACGCTAAAACGATCCGCATTGAACCACCACTGACACTGACCATTGAACAGTGTGAACTGGTGATCAAAGCGGCGCGTAAGGCGCTGGCGGCCATGCGAGTAAGTGTCGAAGAAGCGTAATATCAAGTCGAATGGCGATACGACGTCGCCATTCGATCTTTTTATACAATACGTACGCCCGCAGGCATCATCCGCTCCGGCGTTAACAACACGCTTTCACTGCCGTCATCGGTTTCCGCACACAACAGCATGCATTCCGACGTTTCACCGCGCATTTTCGCTTTTTGCAGATTACATAAGACCACCACCGTTTTTTCCATCAGCTCTTCTTCGCTGTAGTACGGCACCAGGCTGGTCACGGTTTGCAGTGTTTTTTCCCCCACATCAACCTGTACGATGTACAGCTTGTCGGCGTTTTCATGGCGTTTCACTTCCACAATCTTTCCGACGCGCATTTCCAGACGTGCAAAATCAGCGTAAGCCACGGTTTCCATTGTTTCCTCCCTTCGGGTAAAATTTTACTAAACTATAGCAAAAGTTTTTCTCAATCCTGTAGGCTAAAAATGGAGAATGCAGGCGTGATCACATTCGTGAGCCGCTGTGTTACCGTTACAGCGTCAAAGAAACGCGCTTTATTTACTGAAAACAGGTGACCCGATAAGCACTTCCTCTACAATGGGGGCGCACATCAGGGAAAGTAAAAAAGGTAAACATGGCAACACTAAAAGACATCGCAATCGAAGCTGGCGTATCCCTGGCGACAGTATCCAGGGTCTTAAATGACGATCCGACATTGAATGTGAAAGAAGAGACGAAACATCGCATTCTCGAGATCGCCGAAAAGCTGGAGTACAAGACCAGTAGTGCCCGTAAACTCCAGACAGGTGCAGTCAACCAACACCATATTCTGGCTATCTACAGCTACCAACAGGAGCTGGAGATCAACGATCCTTACTATCTGGCGATCCGCCACGGCATTGAAACTCAGTGCGAAAAGCTGGCGATCGAACTGACCAACTGTTATGAACACAGCGGATTACCAGACATTAAAAACGTCACCGGTATTTTAATTGTCGGCAAACCCACGCCCGCCCTGCGCGCCGCCGCCTGTGCGTTGACCGACAATATCTGTTTTATCGACTTTCACGAACCCGGCAGCGGTTACGATGCGGTGGATATCGATCTGGCACGCATCAGTAAAGAAATCATCGACTTCTATATCAACCAGGGCGTTAATCGCATTGGTTTTATTGGCGGTGAAGATGAGCCTGGCAAGGCGGATATTCGTGAGGTCGCCTTTGCGGAATATGGCCGACTGAAACAAGTGGTACGCGAAGAGGATATCTGGCGCGGAGGCTTTTCCAGTTCGTCGGGCTATGAACTGGCAAAACAAATGTTGGCGCGGGAAGACTACCCGAAGGCGTTGTTTGTCGCTTCTGATTCCATTGCTATCGGCGTACTGCGGGCAATTCATGAACGAGGCCTGAACATCCCACAGGATATTTCGCTTATCAGCGTGAACGACATCCCCACCGCGCGATTTACCTTTCCGCCGCTCTCAACCGTGCGCATCCATTCCGAGATGATGGGAAGTCAGGGCGTTAACCTGTTGTATGAAAAGGCTCGCGATGGTCGCGCGCTGCCGCTGTTAGTCTTCGTTCCCAGCAAATTAAAACTGCGCGGCACGACCCGCTAAATCCCCTTACACACTGTCCGGCAATCGTTTTTGCCGGACAGTGCTGCCGTTTATTTTCGTGATCCAGTTAAAGTAAATGCATTTACCCGCTACTTTTTAGTAAAAATTTTACTAAACTTCCCAGCAATTACACAAACTACCATCACCATGAATGGTTCCGATTTCTCTCTACCGGGAGGCCCTATGAATCGCTGGGAAAACATTCAGCTCACCCACGAAAACCGACTTGCGCCGCGTGCGTACTTTTTTTCATATGATTCTGTTGCGCAAGCGCGTACCTTTGCCCGCGAAACCAGCAGCCTGTTTCTGCCCTTAAGCGGTCAGTGGAATTTCCACTTTTTTGACCACCCGCTGCAAGTGCCAGAAGCCTTCACCTCTGAGTTAATGGCTGACTGGGGGCATATTACCGTCCCCGCCATGTGGCAAATGGAAGGTCACGGCAAACTGCAATATACCGACGAAGGTTTTCCGTTCCCTATCGATGTGCCGTTTGTCCCCAGCGATAACCCAACCGGTGCCTATCAACGTATTTTCACCCTCAGCGACGGCTGGCAGGGTAAACAGACGCTGATTAAATTTGACGGCGTCGAAACCTATTTTGAAGTCTACGTTAACGGTCAGTATGTGGGTTTCAGCAAGGGCAGTCGCCTGACCGCAGAGTTTGACATCAGCGCGATGGTTAAAACCGGCGACAACCTGTTGTGTGTGCGCGTGATGCAATGGGCGGACTCTACCTACGTGGAAGACCAGGATATGTGGTGGTCAGCGGGGATCTTCCGCGATGTTTATCTGATCGGAAAACAACTAACACATATTAACGATTTCACCGTTCGTACCGACTTTGACGAAGCCTATTGCGATGCCACGCTTTCCTGCGAAGTGGTGCTGGAAAATCTCGCCGCCTCCCCTGTCGCAACGACGCTGGAATATAGCCTGTTCGACGGCGAGCGTGTGGTGCACAGCAGCTCCATTGATCATCTGGCAATTGAAAAACTGACCAGCGCCAGCTTTGCGTTTACTGTCGAACAGCCGCAGCAATGGTCGGCAGAGTCTCCTTATCTATACCATCTGGTCATGACGCTGAAAGACGCCGACGGCAACATTCTGGAAGTGGTGCCGCAACGCGTTGGCTTTCGTGATATCAAAGTGCGCGACGGTCTGTTCTGGATCAATAACCGTTATGTGATGCTGCACGGCGTCAACCGCCACGACAACGATCATCGCAAAGGCCGCGCCGTTGGGATGGATCGCGTCGAGAAAGATCTCCAGTTGATGAAGCAGCACAACATCAACTCCGTACGTACCGCTCACTACCCGAACGATCCGCGTTTTTACGAACTGTGTGATATCTACGGCCTGTTTGTGATGGCGGAAACCGACGTCGAATCGCACGGCTTTGCCAATGTCGGCGATATCAGCCGTATTACCGACGATCCGCAGTGGGAAAACGTCTACGTCGAGCGCATTGTTCGCCATATTCACGCGCAGAAAAACCATCCGTCGATCATCATCTGGTCGCTGGGCAATGAATCCGGCTATGGCTGTAACATCCGCGCGATGTACCACGCGGCGAAGGCGCTGGATGACACGCGACTGGTGCACTACGAAGAAGATCGCGATGCTGAAGTGGTCGATATTATTTCCACCATGTACACCCGCGTGCCGCTGATGAATGAGTTTGGTGAATACCCGCATCCGAAGCCGCGCATCATCTGTGAATATGCTCATGCGATGGGAAACGGACCGGGCGGGCTGACGGAGTACCAGAACGTCTTCTATAAGCACGATTGCATTCAGGGACATTATGTCTGGGAATGGTGCGACCACGGGATCCAGGCGCAGGATGACAACGGCAATGTCTGGTATAAATTCGGCGGCGACTACGGCGACTATCCCAACAACTATAACTTCTGTCTTGATGGTTTGATCTATTCCGATCAGACGCCTGGGCCGGGCCTGAAAGAGTACAAACAGGTTATCGCGCCGGTAAAAATCCACGCGTTGGATCTGACTCGCGGCGAGTTGAAAGTCGAAAATAAACTGTGGTTTACCACGCTGGATGACTACACCCTGCACGCAGAGGTGCGCGCCGAAGGTGAAACACTCGCGACGCAGCAGATTAAACTGCGCGACGTTGCGCCGAACAGCGAAGCCCCCTTACAGATCACGCTGCCGCAGCTGGACGCCCGCGAAGCGTTCCTCAACATTACGGTGACCAAAGATTCCCGCACCCGCTACAGCGAAGCCGGGCATTCTATCGCCACTTATCAGTTCCCGCTGAAGGAAAACACCGCGCAGCCTGTACCTTTCGCACCGAATAACGCCCGTCCGCTGACGCTGGAAGACGATCGTTTGAGCTGTACTGTTCGCGGCTACAACTTTGCGATCACCTTCTCAAAAACGAGTGGCAAACCGACATCCTGGCAGGTAAATGGCGAATCGCTGCTGACCCGCGAGCCAAAGATCAACTTCTTCAAGCCGATGATCGACAACCATAAGCAGGAGTACGAAGGGCTGTGGCAGCCAAATCATTTGCAGATCATGCAGGAGCATCTGCGCGATTTTGTCGTTGAGCAAAGTGATGATGAAGTGTTGATCATCAGCCGCACGGTTATTGCCCCACCGGTGTTTGATTTCGGAATGCGCTGCACCTACATCTGGCGCATCGCTGCCGATGGCCAGGTTAACGTGGCGCTTTCCGGCGAGCGTTACGGCGACTATCCGCACATCATTCCGTGCATCGGTTTCACCATGGGGATTAACGGCGAATACGACCAGGTGGCGTATTACGGTCGTGGACCGGGCGAAAACTACGCCGACAGCCAGCAGGCTAACATCATCGAAATCTGGCGCAGCACCGTCGATGCCATGTTCGAGAACTATCCCTTCCCGCAGAACAACGGCAACCGTCAGCATGTCCGCTGGACGGCACTCACTAACCGCCACGGCAACGGTCTGCTGGTGGTTCCACAGCGCCCCATTAACTTCAGCGCCTGGCGCTATACCCAGGAAAACATCCACGCTGCCCAGCACTGTAACGAGCTTCAGCGCAGTGATGACATCACTCTGAATCTCGACCACCAGCTGCTTGGCCTCGGCTCCAACTCCTGGGGCAGCGAGGTGCTGGACTCCTGGCGCGTCTGGTTCCGTGACTTCAGCTACGGCTTTACGTTGCTGCCGGTTTCTGGCGGAGAAGCTACCGCGCAAAGCCTGGCGTCGTATGAGTTCGGCGCAGGGTTCTTTTCCACGAATTTGCACAGCGAGAATAAGCAATGAGGATCATCGATAACTTAGAACAGTTCCGCCAGATTTACGCCTCTGGCAAGAAGTGGCAACGCTGCGTTGAAGCGATTGAAAATATCGACAACATTCAGCCTGGCGTCGCCCACTCCATCGGTGACTCATTGACTTACCGCGTGGAGACAGACTCCGCGACCGATGCGCTATTTACTGGGCATCGACGCTATTTTGAAGTGCATTACTACCTGCAAGGGCAGCAAAAAATTGAATATGCGCCGAAAGAGACATTACAGGTCGTGGAATATTATCGTGATGAAACTGACCGTGAATATTTAAAAGGCTGCGGAGAAACCGTTGAGGTCCACGAAGGGCAAATCGTTATTTGCGATATCCATGAAGCATATCGGTTTATCTGCAATAACGCGGTCAAAAAAGTGGTTCTCAAAGTCACCATCGAAGATGGTTATTTCCATAACAAATAACAACTACGGCGGCAAAAGGAGTTTGCCGCCACCGCTACCCTACTCATTTTCGGAGATGTGTTATGTCTGATACCAAACGTAATACAATCGGCAAATTCGGCTTGCTCTCGCTGACTTTTGCCGCCGTTTACAGCTTTAACAACGTTATCAATAATAATATTGAGCTTGGACTGGCCTCGGCACCGATGTTTTTCCTCGCGACGATTTTTTATTTTATTCCCTTCTGTCTGATCATCGCAGAATTTGTTTCGTTAAATAAAAACTCAGAAGCTGGTGTCTACGCGTGGGTAAAAAGTTCGCTGGGCGGGCGTTGGGCATTTATTACTGCCTATACCTACTGGTTCGTAAACCTGTTCTTTTTCACCTCGCTGTTGCCGCGCGTTATTGCTTATGCTTCGTATGCCTTCCTCGGCTACGAATATATTATGACGCCGGTTGCCACCACCATTATCAGTATGGTGCTGTTCGCCTTCTCCACCTGGGTTTCCACCAACGGGGCGAAAATGCTGGGGCCAATTACCTCCGTCACTTCAACGCTGATGCTGCTGTTAACGCTCTCCTACATTTTACTGGCAGGTACGGCACTGGTTGGCGGCGTACAGCCTGCCGATCCGATCACCGTTGACGCGATGATCCCGAACTTCAACTGGGCGTTTCTCGGCGTTACCACCTGGATCTTTATGGCCGCAGGTGGCGCGGAGTCCGTCGCGGTGTACGTTAACGACGTCAAAGGCGGTTCGAAATCGTTCGTTAAAGTGATCATCCTCGCCGGGATTTTTATCGGCGTACTGTATTCCGTTTCCTCGGTGCTGATTAACGTCTTCGTCAGCAGCAAAGAGTTGAAATTTACTGGCGGATCGGTGCAGGTATTCCACGGCATGGCGGCGTATTTTGGTCTGCCGGAAGCGTTGATGAATCGCTTTGTCGGTCTGGTGTCCTTTACCGCGATGTTCGGTTCCCTGCTGATGTGGACCGCAACGCCGGTGAAAATTTTCTTCTCCGAAATCCCGGAAGGCATCTTTGGTAAGAAAACCGTCGAACTGAACGAAAACGGCGTTCCGGCGCGCGCAGCGTGGATCCAGTTCCTGATCGTCATCCCGCTGATGATTATCCCGATGCTCGGTTCCAATACCGTGCAGGATCTGATGAATACCATTATTAATATGACCGCCGCAGCGTCCATGCTTCCGCCGTTATTCATCATGCTGGCTTACCTGAATTTACGCGCCAAATTAGATCACCTGCCACGTGATTTCCGTATGGGTTCCCGCCGCACCGGTATTATCGTTGTTTCAATGCTGATTGCGATATTTGCCGTAGGGTTTGTCGCTTCGACATTCCCGACTGGCGCGAATATTCTGACCATCATTTTTTATAACGTCGGCGGTATTGTTATCTTCCTTGGCTTTGCGTGGTGGAAATACAGTAAATATATAAAGGGATTAACGGCTGAAGAGCGCCATATTGAAGCGACGCCAGCCAGCAATGTTGATTAAGCAGACTAATAAAAAATGAGCAGGCATTTTCCCTCTTCCTGGATGGGGAGAGGGAAAATAGTTTCTGCCTTTATATCTTTATAATTACAACGATAAAAGGCTGTACTTTTTCTTTAGCTCATGGATTAACACAATGAAATTAATCACTGCACCATGCAGAGCATTACTTGCTCTGCCGTTTTGCTACGCCTTTTCTGCGGCCGCTGAAGAAGCACGTCCGGCAGAACATGACGACACAAAAACACCCGCCATTACCTCGACATCTTCTCCTTCATTTCGTTTTTACGGCGAATTAGGGGTTGGTGGATATATGGATTTAGAGGGTGAGAATAAACATAAATACAGCGACGGCACCTATATTGAAGGTGGCCTGGAGATGAAGTACGGCTCCTGGTTCGGCCTGATTTACGGCGAAGGCTGGACCGTGCAGGCCGACCACGACGGTAATGCCTGGGTGCCTGACCATAGCTGGGGCGGTTTCGAGGGCGGGATTAACCGTTTCTATGGCGGTTATCGTACCAATGATGGCACCGAAATCATGCTCAGTCTGCGTCAGGATTCCTCGCTGGATGACCTGCAATGGTGGGGCGATTTCACGCCCGATCTGGGCTACGTCATTCCCAATACCCGCGACATTATGACTGCGCTGAAGGTGCAGAACTTAAGCGGCAACTTTCGTTATAGCGTCACCGCCACACCTGCCGGACATCATGACGAAAGCAAAGCCTGGCTACATTTTGGCAAGTACGATCGCTACGACGACAAATACACCTACCCGGCAATGATGAACGGTTACATCCAGTATGACCTTGCCGAAGGCATCACCTGGATGAACGGTCTGGAAATCACCGATGGCACAGGGCAACTCTATCTGACGGGCCTGCTTACCCCTAACTTTGCCGCTCGCGCCTGGCACCATACCGGACGCGCCGACGGGCTGGACGTACCGGGAAGTGAAAGCGGGATGATGGTGAGCGCCATGTATGAAGCGTTAAAGGGCGTTTATCTCTCCACCGCTTACACCTACGCCAAACATCGCCCTGACCACGCTGACGATGAAACCACCTCTTTCATGCAGTTTGGTATCTGGTACGAATACGGCGGCGGACGTTTCGCAACGGCTTTTGATAGCCGCTTCTACATGAAAAATGCCTCTCACGATCCCAGCGACCAAATCTTCCTGATGCAATATTTCTACTGGTAATAAGGACTGTAATTTCATGAAAATCAAAACTATTTTAACGCCAGTAACCTGCGCTCTGCTGATAAGTTTTTCCGCCCATGCCGCTAACGCCGACAATTATAAAAACGTGATTAACCGTACTGGCGCGCCGCAGTACATGAAGGATTACGATTACGACGATCACCAGCGTTTTAATCCGTTTTTCGATCTCGGAGCCTGGCATGGCCATCTGTTGCCAGACGGCCCGAACACCATGGGCGGCTTTCCGGGCGTTGCGCTGCTGACGGAAGAGTACATCAACTTTATGGCCAGCAATTTCGACCGCCTGACCGTCTGGCAGGACGGTAAGAAAGTCGACTTCACGCTGGAGGCATACAGTATTCCCGGCGCGCTGGTGCAAAAACTGACAGCAAAAGATGTACAGGTTGAAATGACTCTTCGCTTCGCCACGCCACGCACGTCACTACTGGAAACTAAAATCATCAGCAATAAACCGCTGGATCTGGTGTGGGACGGCGAACTGCTGGAAAAACTGGAAGCGAAAGAAGGGAAACCGCTTTCCGATAAAACCATTGCTGGCGAATACCCTGACTACCAGCGCAAAATCAGCGCCACCCGTGATGGCCTGAAAGTCACCTTTGGCAAAGTGCGCGCCACCTGGGATCTGCTGACCTCCGGCGAATCGGAATATCAGGTGCATAAATCCCTGCCGGTGCAGACTGAAATCAACGGCAATCGCTTTACCAGTAAGGCGCATATCAACGGTTCGACCACGCTCTATACCACCTACTCCCACCTGCTGACCGCTCAGGAAGTTAGCAAAGAGCAAATGCAGATCCGCGATATTCTGGCGCGTCCGGCGTTTTATCTCACCGCCTCGCAGCAACGCTGGGAAGAGTATCTGAAGAAAGGGTTAACCAATCCGGATGCGACGCCGGAACAGACGCGCGTCGCGGTGAAAGCGATCGAAACGCTCAACGGTAACTGGCGCTCGCCGGGCGGGGCGGTGAAATATAACACCGTCACGCCGTCGGTGACCGGACGCTGGTTCTCCGGCAACCAGACCTGGCCGTGGGATACCTGGAAGCAGGCGTTTGCGATGGCGCATTTCAATCCGGACATCGCCAAAGAGAATATCCGCGCGGTCTTCTCCTGGCAGATCCAGCCTGGCGACAGCGTGCGTCCGCAGGATGTGGGCTTTGTCCCCGACCTGATAGCGTGGAACCTTAGCCCCGAGCGTGGCGGCGATGGCGGCAACTGGAACGAACGTAATACCAAACCCAGCCTTGCCGCCTGGTCAGTAATGGAAGTGTATAACGTCACCCAGGATAAAGCCTGGTTGGCAGAGATGTACCCGAAGCTGGTGGCCTATCACGACTGGTGGTTACGTAATCGCGATCACAACGGCAACGGCGTGCCGGAATATGGTGCGACCCGCGACAAAGCCCACAACACCGAGAGCGGCGAGATGCTGTTTACGGTGAAAAAAGGCGACAAAGAAGAGACGCAGTCTGGGCTGAACAACTACGCC
>ENA-OZKV01000776-OZKV01000776.1-human-gut-metagenome-genome-assembly--contig:-NODE-776-length-15681-cov-5.081403_pt1 | contig 15681 bp, 29 predicted proteins | sample MGYA00244829_ERZ653770 | MGnify/ENA primary metagenome ERZ653770 (study PRJEB26926, sample SAMN06165244) | human gut metagenome | biome: ENVO:00009003; feature: ENVO:2100002; material: ENVO:00002003... | reverse complement strand
CGAGATTTCTGCCTGTCTCGTGGGCTCGGAGATGTGTATAAGAGACAGCCTTACAGGTATCATCGAAATTCACATAGCAAGGAGGAATTATGACTGACCAGGTTTATGATTTAACTAAAATTACCGAGATTGAACAGACTAACGATGCGCAAAGAGCAAACTTCCTTTTAGGAAGCGGATGGGTATTACTCAAGGTAACTGAAACGCAATTCCATGATAACTATGGTGCTTTAAAAGCAGACGTGGTTTTCACATTAGGCAATCCACAGTAATTGTTAATAGCCCGCCCTATGCGGGCTCTTTAGTGTGGCAAGATCAGTTATATTATTTTCCGCAGCGAGCCAGCAATGAAATTAAAACAGAAGATCGTTAATGCCTTTGTGAATTCAACACATGAGTGGAATATGGCAATGCACAATGCCATCGAGAGAAAAGTACATGAAGGATTTAAAGATACCTTCCCAAATGGACTGAAGGATCCAGAGGAAACAGAGGAAAGAATCGAGTCCATGCGCACATTCTATTACCAGCGAATGATGAATACAGCCTCCTTGCTTCTAACAGGCTCATCGCTAATCATCGCTTTAATAGCTCTGCTTGTGGCAATGGTCTCAATCCACTATGCATAGGGGTCGTAATCTGTGACCGCTTTCCCCTGCTGGCTCTCCTGACCAAGAATGCGCAGGCGCTTCGTAACCGGGAACGCAAACGTCAGCAGTAGCGCATCGCCTTTACCCGGCGAACGCCCAAGCCGCTCCTTGATATCTTCCTTCGGTTCGATAACGATTTTACCGTCCACGCGAACTTTGTACTCTGCCGCCGACAGGTCGTCCGCTGTTTCCTGGTCATCCAGCATGCCGCCCAGCCTCAGCCATGTCTTGCATGAGTTGAACATCTCCCCACGCTTGTTAAGCATCTGCGGGTCAGTAGACGCGCCACCGAACGGAACAAGTTGCCATGTACGCCCCCAACCGTCACCGATTGACTTCAGACCGGTACCGTAACCGAAGTCGATGAACACCGCGTCAGCCTGGTACTGGTCTTCAAAGTCAGCGATACGCTTCGCCATAATCAGATCGTCGGTGGTCTTGTTACCAGTCCATAGCACCTTACTGTGCAGCCCCTGCCGCAGGTATATCACCGCGTCATCAACGCCGGAGTATGCAGGGTCAACGCCGATTATCACCGGAGCATGTGCAACCTGCGCAGCAGTTACCACCCGTTTCATTGCCTCGTCAGTAAGTCCGGTAGGGATAAACTGCAATTCAGATGCATCCGGGAATATGCCGCGCACACGGATTTTAACGAAGTCGCTGTCTTCCCCGTAGTCATCAACCCATTTCTGCAACTGCTGTTTGTTAGTGCCTTCCACCGTCCGGCTGTCAATCTGCGCAGTTTTCCAGCGGTGTTTATATTTGCGGAAACATTCGCGGAAACGACCGGTATTACGCGTCGGGTTCCCGAACGCCACCCAGATGATTTCGGTGTCTTCGTCCGTCAGCGCACCCTCTGCTACCTCCCACACCAGATCCGCAATGTTCGACGCTTCATCGAATACCACGATGATGCGTTTGCGCTCGTTGTGTAGTCCGGCGAATGCCTCAGTGTTGTGCTCAGACCAGGGGATTGCGTCAGCTCGCCACCGCTTGTCGTGCCCAGGGTCATTGCTGTACATCGCGGTAGCGGTACAGGTAAACCAGTCTTTCGTGATAGCAAGGTTCGACCACTTGATAATTTCCGGCCAGGTCTTCGTTCGTAGCTGGTTGTCGGTGTTGGCGGTCACCACGACCTTACAATCCTCGCAAGTGGACATGCCCCAGTTGATCAGCATTGAGATGAATGCTGATTTACCAATACCGTGACCAGAAGCACGTGCCAGCATAATCGGCTGATAGCGCGTCTCTGGATTCTGCAGGTGGTCACGTATCTCTCGGAACGCATCAGCCTGCCACTGACGTGGGCCGGTAGCATGTGCCAGTTCAGTCCCCTCTTCCCCCCACGGGAACGCATAGAGGGCATAGCCAAGCGGATCGTGAGTGAACCCTGCAATATCCTCGATTAACTGCTCTTCAGGAGATAACGCTGTATCTGTCACTGATTACCATCCTGACGTTCTTTGAGTCGCTTCCTGGCTGCTGCTATGCGATCAGCAATTGTCACATTCACATTAACATCCAGACGTTCTTTGAACGCGTTGACATCAACATGCTTACCAATCAGTTCTAGGTTCTTCACCTTGTCAGGCCATTTAATTTTTTTGAGGATTGTCTCTATCGAGTCCTCGTTCATGTTCATGATGGTCGATGACAGATCAAAGCCGCTAAGCGTAGTGCGCCAGATTTTCGGCCACTCACGGATTGGTTTAAGGCTCCCATCGTCGTTGAGGATATCGATCACGTCCATCTGGTCGATCTCCACCAGGCGCATGAGAACGTAATCAGCACTGACGCGCATTCGTTTGTTGCGCTCCTCCATCAACTCGGCAATCCGTTTTTGAATGCGTTCATCGCGCATCATAACACTGGCTTTAACTGCCGCTGTATTTGGGGAGAATCCAGCGTTAATCGCAGCCTGAGTCTGGTTTTCAGGCGTTTTGATGTATGACTGGCAATAAGCCTCCTGCATTGCTGTGAGCGGCTTAAATTGCGTTGATTTGCGTTTATAGGTTTTAGGTTCAGCAGGCATCATAACCACCCTGGTAATTGTTACCGTTGTGGTAATAGTACCATGCAAAATAAAGCCACCATAGTTGGCGGCAGTATTCAAAACCCATCAAATTCATCATGCATAATCTACTCGTGACATGTCACACTATTAATTTAGTTTCATGCCAGCCTTTAGTCACCCAGCATTGCGAGTCACCATTACACGGGCATGAATTAACGGGAACTTTCTCGCCGCACTTACCGCAACGTTTTCTGCTAATCGATTTTATACGCCCGCGCACGCGTGCATCATCCTGGCGGATCAGTAACGCTATATACTCACCAAATTCGTAAGGAGAACGCCCGGGGCGACGCGTGGCACAGTTACGTTCCAGCATTTCAATTTCCTGAGTATCAAGCACAATCTCCAGCTTACGTACACCGGATTCAGCTTGTCTGGCTCTCTGAGCGGCTTTGCGCTCTGCTGCTGATTTAGCCATCAATATTTACCTTTATCGCGAACACCTTTACCGGTTTATCACCGAAGTGCGGATGTGTGATTGTCTTGATTTCATATCCGTCATACGGGACGTTAATTCTGCGACTGGAGTCGTCGCGCTTCGGATATCCCCTTGTGATAATCAGGCGGTCATACTTACGGTTAACGAGGCGCTTATTCCAGTAGTCATTACACAGGCGATACTCTTCCGTTTTCTCCCCGCGAATCATGGCATCGAAGTATTCACCTTTAACGGCAAGTTGCAGGTTAGCCATTACCGCACCTCCAGTCTCCATACCGCCTGACCAATCCGGCTGGCATAGGTATCTTTGGATACTGCTCCGTCTTTAGCCAGCTCCATAAGAATTTTGCGCAAATCTGCCGAACGCCATTCTTCATCAGGAAATTCCTTCTCCATTGCCAACCGCAGATTCCAGGTTGCCATCCTGAATTGATATTCCCCGCCGAGAGCTTTATCTTGCAGGGCAGCCCGGGAACGCATCACCTGCAAAACCTTCTCTTTTACATCCATCATTTCGCCTCCTGCGGCGGTTCTGGTAGCGGCATCCAGTGTGACGGTTTCCACGACGCACCAGGAATTATCCACCCATCATTAGCGTCAGGATGACCCGGGATGTAAGTCGCCCATTTCATTCGCCAGTCACCTTTCCTGCCAAACTCCACGGCAACAAGAACGGCTGTTTTGGTATCCGGCATTCGCTCACTACAGCTTATCCAACCATCCGGAGTTACCGGAGAGTTGCCATTTACATCGAAGTTTGGCTCTGCGTCCTGAACCAGGAGGATGTAACCATTCTTGGCCGTATCAAGTTCTAACGCCTCGGTGACGGTGCCGAAATAGCGATTACCTAAATCAGCATCACAAGTGCTTACATCAATGGAAACTTCCATCCCTTCGATTAATTCTGGCAAGTTGTAAGTTTGGCTTACAGGTTCTGCACTATCAGCTTCGCGCCGCTTCTGTAGCTCTGCTGCCATCGCTCTCACGACTTCAACTGGTGCCCTTGCAGCAAACTCTATGTTGGTGATTAGCTCATTAAGATATTGCTCGCCTGGATACTGTTTCTTATCGGTTATAGTGGTCATATCACTCTCCTTTTCCCTGAAGCATGGCGGCACGACAGGCGTTCCAGCCTCTCACCTCTGCAATAGCGGCAACAGCATCGACCGCGTACATTTTAAGAGGGTTAGGCATTGGTTTTTCTTCAGGTACTACTGGAATGGGTGGGGCGGCGTAGACCTCAATAATTCCATTATCAATAGGCCATTCTCCATCCTTGAGGTAGTCACTTGTGCCGTCAACTTGCTGTTCTGCAATGTGGAATGCACCTATTGGTTTTGCCTCAAGCGATGCCAGAGCAATCCGCGCCAGCTCACGCACAACTTCAGGGGGAGCGTGACGGTCATTCAGGTCATCCCACAGACGTAGCATGTTATCGCTACCAGGGTGAACATCCTCATTAGTTCCGGCCAGCGCACTAATAACCTCATCGGCTGCTTCAATAATTTTCTGTGCCTGTTCTCTGGTAATAGTGGTCATTTGTTAATCCTCAAAACTTTATGCCCTGGCGCAAAAGCACGCGTTTTGTCTTTGCTTATTCGCCAGCCATCCTTGCGCGCCTCTTTTGCACAGCCAGCCCATGACGTACCTATATACTCACCGAAGTCTGGCACTGGATATACACCTTCCGTACACTGGCGGCAGTCACAATAGAGATGCATGGTGTAACTTGCGGCAATAGACATATCAGGCTCCTTTAGTGCGCAAGTGGTTTTTCCAGCGGTTTTGCGCCGCGCTGCGCTTATCTTTGATTCCCTCTCTGGCAATTCCAGAATATAAGTACAACACCACACGGCGATTGCTAACTCTCAACCACTGGCTGGGATAGCAACGTCTGTATACACGGGAAATAAGCATCTTTGCCTTACGGTTTTTCATCGTTTTGCTCTCCTGCGTTTCTTTGCTTCGCGTCGTGCAGCCGCAATACCGGTATGGCGGCGCTTTGGTGCCGGGATGATGTTGTCAGCCATCAGTACATGCGGCTTTGCAATTAGCGCAGAAGCCCAAAATCGAGTCGGATACGGTAACAAGCCGATACATGCCACACGCATTACTCACCTCCTTTGATGCGAATGCCAGCGGCGTGGCACATTAACTTCCACGATGCGCACAGTTGGTTTGTACATCTCAATCGCTGTCAGCCAGTCAGCGCCAGTCATGCGCTTTTCTGCATCGCCATTAGTCCACTTAACCGGTACACCAATAGCCTTCATCGCGATTTCTATTTCCCCGGCAATGGCGCTTTTTCCGCAACCAGTAAAACCAGAAACAACGACAAGAACTTCACCTTTGGCTGGTTTTATTTCCCGTGCTTCCAGTTCTGCAATACGCTTACTCCCATCCGAGATAACACCTTCGTAATACTCGCGTTGCTCGTTGAGTTTTGATTTTGCTTCCTCAAGCTCAACACGCAGCTTCCCTACCGTTAGCGCAATTTCCTCGTTCTCCTGGTCGCGGCGTTTGATGTATTGCTGGTTTCTTTCCCGTTCATCCAGAAGCGCCAGCACAGTAGCCGGATTGGCTGCGGCGATGAATTCAGCATTGGCCTGCTGTTCAGTTTGGAAATCTTCATCGAAACCGCTTTCAGGATGCGCTCCTTCAATTCTGCAAATGGGAATATATCCAGCAACTTCACGATGAATTAGTGCATCATCACCATCAAATCGGCCATCTCCATATTCGAGCGACCACTCGCCACACGTTGCTTTCTCTGCCGCCTCGCGCAGTGCCTGATAGTTAATTTCGCTCACTGGCTGCCTCCTTTGCTGGGCTTTCTAACTTCTGAGTGGTTGTATCAAACTCAAACAACTTAACCACGTCATCAAACAGGACATAATCGCCATCAGAATCTTCAGTCATGTCAGCGCCACAATCCTGACCGAACGAGTCACAACCATCCATATCAAGTTCGTATCGCTTGAGTTTTGCGATATTTGATAAATTCAGCGCCAGTACAGCAAGGTCATAAACCTCATCAGCGGTATACCCGGCACCATGCCCATACATTTCAATACGGGATATGATTTCTTCTACACGTTGTTTTGTGATCGTCATTTTTACTCACCTTCCTGTTCTTCCAGAAAAATACGCATAGCCTCAAGCATCTCTTCGGTGTCATACGGTGACAACTTGTCACGCAGGATGTGTTCAATGCTGTTAATGAACTTGCGGATTGCTTTGCGTTCAATTTCAGCAAGGAATGCGTCGGTGGCCGGGGTTTTGATTTCGTTAAGTGCATCACTGAATCCACCTCTCTCCATACCTAGCTCTGCTTCGTAATCGGCATCGAATGCAGCGTCTTTGCAGAACTTCTTCAGCCCCGCATTCTCCGCAGCCAGCGCCGAAAATTTCTCGTGTGCCAACTTAACAGCTGCATCAGCCTGCTTAATTGACTCAATCGCTTTCTGCTGGTCTTCGGCCAGCGCATTAGCACGCACCAGTTGCACTTCCAGTTGCGTTGCCAAATCGCTGATCAGCTTTGCCACACTGCGCATATCAACGGCACCACATTCTGCTTTCAGTTCCGAAGCCATCTCATGCCCGGCGGCAACTAACCCTTTGATATTACTTTCCATCTTTACCCTCGCTTATCCACATAACTTATTGATTACATTGATAACTAAAAAGATCGTCGATTCAGAACTCTTCGATGTTCCAGCCACCACCCGCTTTCTTTGTCTTAACCGTTACCCCGATGATGCGAAACGGGTACTGGTCTGCTGCGACTTTGGTTTTCACCCTGGCGTCGTCGGTCCAGAAACCTTTCACTTCGTGTAGTTCCATCTCGCCGGTGGCGAGCATCACAGCAAAATCGGGCGTATAGAACGTGTTGTCAGCTAACCGCAGCTTGATACCCTCGAATCGATACCAGGCGATTTCCCCTGCACGTTTACGCAGCTCAAGGTGCTGGCAATACGCAGATTCTGTTTTGTTCATCTGGCCTGTTTTGAGTCGACCAAGAGCCTGTATCTGTTTTCTCATGATTTACCCCTTAGGTAATTAAAAACCACATAAGACATGAAATCAATAGAAGTTAGAAGATTTTATTACCTTCTAGGTAATCATATAGACGTAAAAAAATGCGCTATCGCGCTGGTATTACTTGATAAATCCTGCCGCCTTTCCCCGCCTGTATTCCTCCATCAGCCACTGCGCCGGTGTTATTCCCCCAAGGGTGGCGGCGTTAGGCATGCACCCGAAACTTCGCCCTGGTGGATGGTAAACGTCTCTCCCTGTGTCCGGAGGCGTACTCATGGGTTCTGGCTTTGCCTGTATGCTGATCACCGGATCGGGTATCTGCTGTCCGGAAGCCACCTTTTTCGCCCAATCATCGAGCAGCCTGCGCGCGTGTTTCTCAACCTCAATCTCGCTAAGCTGGCGCTGATACATTGCACGGCGGGTATCACATACGACCCAGTACATAACCGGATGTCGCCACGGGAATCTTTCCGGACCACCAGGATATAAACTTTTTTCCTTGCTGTACCGGTGAAACTCCGCCATCACATCGTCAATGGTGATGCCAAGAACCATCTTGCTGTCTTTACACCACTTGATGAATTGCCCTGGCGACGGCCAGAACGGAGATTCACTGGCGCGGGCGTGGCGCATACCAGCAGAAACCTGTTCACGGGTTCGGATCCCACCTTCGGCAAACGCAGCAATCCACTGCTGTTTTGCAGCGACTTCCTGCTCTGGCGTCTTCAGGTTGGTTACCACTGCCGCCGGAAACAGTTGTTTCAGCTGTTTGAAAAGGGCATCAACAAGCCTCTCTGCTGACATGTTCACCACATTGTCATTGTTGACGTACTGATGCTCATAACCTGACATGCGAGAAAGGGCTTCTCCGTCACGGTTTTGTATCGCGGTAAAAACGTTGTTCACAAGAAATCCTCCCACGCTTCAGGGCTGTTCCAGTGCGGAACGTTGTTATCAGGTAATGTTGATTGCTTCTGTCTGCTAATCTGCAGCCGCCTTGCCAGCTTCTGCTCCCACTGTGCCTGATGGTATGCCTTACCCTCAGCCATCCAGTAAATTCTGAACTCTGCAAGTTCCTGTGCCGTTGGCAGACTGTCCAGGTAGATTCCCTGCAATGAGCTTTTTCGAAGAAAGTCATCTGATGGCTGCCATTGTTCATGCATGACAAATTTGCCTAATTGCCCTGGCCCACCAGGAGGAACAAAGTTATTCATCACGGCGTTGTTTGCGCCGGGGTCATGAGGCACAGAATCCCCGGTTTTTGTCCTGCTCTCCCTCTCTTGGTTAAATGACTGGTTATATGACTGGTTCTGGATCCCGTTTTTGGGATCATTCAACATCCCGTTTTTGGGATCATTCAACATCCCGTTTTTGGGTATATTCCCGTTTTCGGGAACATTACCGTTTTCGGGTTCATTACCCCCCTCCCGGTTGCCTTTAATGTTCCCGTTTTTGGTTATATTAAGAGAGAAAACCCGCACTCTTTTCGTCGCTCCCTTTCTCTCTCCGGTATCTAAAATAAGCCCCATTTTCATGAGCGATATAAGCCCGGCCTGCACGGTTTTTTTATTCAGGCAAGTGTCTTTAACGAGGCGTTCTATGCTGGGGTAGCAGAGGTTATATTCATCGGCTCTGTCAGCCATCGAGAGCAGTATGAGCTTTAATGACGAGCTACCTGGATCTGTCTCCCAGGCCCAATCTGTTGCATGTCTGCTCATGATTAATCTCCGCTATCAGCTTGAATGTTGTGGGGAGGAATTAATCATGATCTGCTTAATCTCTGCCCTGATACGACGGTTTGATTCCATGGTGCACTCAACACAGTGTCCGTTGTAAACCCAGCGTTCACTGTCATGTCCGTGCTTACATGTTTTTCCGGTGTAGTAGCGTTTAAGTCCGCGCTTTGCGGCATCAATACGTGTAATGATTTCCATGGTAAGCCCTGTTATTAGTATTGGGATTACGGTCATTTTGTGCTGACACAAAAAAAAGATCAACCAGATTTGGTTTTTTATTACCTTTGAGGTGCGAATAGATATGAAAAGACCGCCGGGTGGCGGTCTACAGAGGGTTGTAGCTGGATATCATGAGTAGAAGAAGTATGCCAGTTCTGCTTTTGAGCGCAGCCATTGTCTTGTTTTACAGGCTTTAAAAAGCCCATTCATCAATACTTTACCTGGCATTTTGCGCTTACCTGTTAAGTGAGTCTGGATATAGTGACTCGTCGTTCCGGCTTCCTGTGCGAAGGCTTCACGCTCATCCGGAGTAAGTGCAAGCCAGTGCTTTTTGAAATCGAAATGTCCGTTATCGCTCATAGCTATTGCCTGATATTTATTTCAGATAATAAATATTCACCCATAAGGTAACAAAAATCAAGGATAGTTACCTATGGGGTGCATTTACCTGTTGGGTAATATTGCTTTAAATTGAATCATCTACTGATTCATATATGAGGCGATTTTCCAGAAAATGAAAAGTATCCAGGACGTCCGCAGGCAAAATCTCAACGACTTGATCGACCGTGAATTCAATGGTGTTCAGACGCGGATGGCAGAAAAACTTGGAACTCAGGCAAATCTGGTAAACCGCTGGGCTCTTGGCAAGAAGGTTATCGGCGACCAGGTTGCGCGAAAAATTGAAGCTGCCGCCAATAAACCACGTAACTGGCTTGATATCGATCGCTCGCTTTCTCAGGAAGGTTTTCAGCCTGTCGGCCCAAGCGACATTGGTCAGCTGGCGGCTCACAACCTGGAACGCTGGATGAGCGAAAGCCGCGACCTTTCAACACAGGGAAAACTTCACCGCGCATCCGGCGTCGCCCAGGTGACAATCAGCCGCCTGTTAAACAATGAGGTCAGCGTTTCCATTTCCACCCTGGAGAATGTTGCATCTGCATTCGGGCGTCACGGATATGAATTACTGATTCACCCGCACGACCCCGCGACTATCAACTATGACCGCTCGCGCTACGCATTGTTACCTGAAACAGAGAAGGCAAAGATCGAAAGTTACATTGAATTTGTCATCAACCAGAACGAAAAAAGCAAACAATAAAACTATAGTTTTCAGCAAGTAAGCCGCCTCATGGCGGCTTTTTTATTGCCCATGAAATTACCTTACGGGTAATTTTTTTAACTCATATCTATTGACATCAAACCAAATACGAATAATCATTACCTCAACAGTAACAAGCCGAGGTAACAAGTTATGCAGTGGAAAATCATCAACGGTTGGTACTGCGTTACTGCATGCGGATTCATGAGCTGGAAGTTCCGCACCTTACAGGAAGGCATTAAGTGGGCTTTCGTCAGCAAAGAAGCTCGCGATGTGGCCAACGATAACGAGATATGGGAGGGCTGATAATGAACGTTAATCAGCAGAAAAATCTTCAAAAAATCATGCTGGCATTCGACAAGGACTACCGCCTGTCAGAACAGCTATATGACCGACAAGTTGAACTGATTGAGAGCATCCGACTTCATCAACTGTCCTCAACTTTCGACGTTGTAACAGGCAAAGGCGTTCGCCAGGAAGTACTGGAGGCTGCTAAAGACAGCCCTGAGTTCGAAGAACTGATGGATGCATACCGGCGCGAGGCAATGGCAATTATCGCCCGCTGGGATCTGGCGGATCAGCTTGATGGGCAGAGGGACGCGGCATGAAAGCGGGAATTTATTTCGACATCAGCAACGAAGACTACCACGCCGGTGACGGCGTGAGTAAATCGCAACTGGACATGGTTGCCAAGAATCCGGCGCTTCTTAAATGGGTTCAGGCAGCACCAGAAGACGAAGAGAAAAAGTCTGCACTGGATATGGGAACCGCATTGCACTGTCTGCTTCTGGAGCCTGGAGAGTTCGACAAACGCTTCATTGTTTCACCGAAATTCGAACGTCGGACGAAACAAGGTAAAGCTGACGAAGAGGCATTTCTTCGTGATGTGGCGGATATGGGGATTACGGTACTTGATGCCGAGCAGTGGCGGAAACTGGAGCTGATGCGTGATAGCGCAATGGCTCACCCGGCGGCACGCTGGATGCTGGAAGCACCTGGTTACTGCGAAGCATCAATGTACTGGAACGATGAAGATACTGGTGAGTTGTGCCGCATTCGTCCAGACAAATGGCTGAACGAGCACAACGTGATCGTCGACGTGAAAAAGGTTGCAGATATGGACCGTTTTGCACGCCACATCGAGGAATTCCGCTACCACGTGCAGGACGCAATGTACCGCGAAGGCGCAATGAGGGTTACTGGTCAGCCGCATGGTTTTTTCTTTCTTGCCGTGAGCGAAAGCATTGATTGTGGTCGATATCCGGTACGCGTGTTCGAGCTGGATGCGCCGGATGTCGATGCCGGGCACGCTCTGTTCCGCCGGGATCTGAATACCTATCACGAATGCCGCATCAACGATGAGTGGGGCGGAGTGGAAATTATTAAACGCCCTGACTGGGCACGCAAACAGGATATGTACATATGAGCAACGACATCGCAAACATCAACGCACCAGTAGACACAGCAATCGCTGGAACTGCTGCAACTATTTTCAGCCCAGACGGCTTGAACCAACTGATGAAATTCGCCGAGGTAATGGCGCAAAGCCGCGTAACGGTACCGGCGCATCTCGCCGGGAAACCAGCTGATTGCATGGCCGTGGCAATGCAAGCTGCGCAGTGGGGAATGAACCCGTTTGCCGTGGCTCAGAAAACCCATGTTGTGAACGGCACGCTAGGTTATGAAGCCCAATTAGTAAACGCAGTTATCTCAACGATGTCGCCAACAAAAGATCGCATCAACTACGAGTGGTTCGGGCCGTGGGAACGCGTGATCGGTAAGTTTGTTGAGAAAACATCCAAAAACGGCAATCCATATATCGCACCAGGCTGGACTCTAAAAGACGAAGAAGGCTGCGGTGTTCGCGTATGGGCAACCATGAAGGGCGAGGATCAACCTCGAGTGCTTGAGTTAATGCTGTCTCAAGCACAGGTAAGAAACTCCACACTTTGGGCCAGTGATCCGAAACAACAACTCGCATACCTTGCGACAAAACGCTGGTCTCGCTTGCACTGTCCTGACGTAATCATGGGCGTCTACACACCAGACGAATTACAGGAAACGGCACCGCGCGTTGAGCGAGACATTACTCCGCAAACGACCACTGCTGCGGGAATGAACAGTCTGATCAACGCTAAACAAGTGAAAAAGCCTGATGAGCAAACGCGTAAAGCGGATAGCCGTGATCCAGAAGAAATGCTGATGGCCTTTACCAGCGCAGCGATGAATTACAGCACTGTCTCCGAACTGGATAAAGCTTACAAATACATTGCACAAAAACTTTCAGATGATGACGAACTGCTGGCAAAAGCCACCGACGTTTACAGCGTTCGTCGGGAAGAATTAAACGAAACATCTATGTAACCACCACCGCGGCGCCACGCGCGTCGCACTGCAACCAAGAGAGGTATTTATGAAAGGTGCATTAGGTAAGAAGGAACTCCTGGCGGTGGTGCCACTGTCATGGAGCACTATCGACCGCATGGAGCGCGCAGGGGAATTTCCTAAACGCTGGTATATCACTGACAAACGCTGCGCATGGAACCGTGATGAAGTTGAGCGTTGGCTTGATGAACGTCAGGCAGCAAGCCCGGCAGAGTTCCAGGGTAAAAAGCCTCCTGTTCAGCAACGTGTATATCGTCCTGTGAGCAACGCTGCATGAGTGTGCTGCTAAGGCACTGGAGCAAATGGTCAGGATGGTACTTATTCCTGGCCTCTGTTTCAGCATGGCTTTATCTGCTGGCATTAATTTTCAGAGAGGGTTGGATTAAGTGAAAAAGTTAAGCCGACTTGAAAAATATCACATGAACAAGGTTTCAATGCGCAGTCCGTCAAAGATTGTCGCCGTTACTCCTGCGGCGATAGAGATCGAAAAACGCGCGATTGAAAGAGAGAAAAAAGGGCAGTTCCGCATTGCCGCTCACCTTTGGCTTCAGTGTATGGATGTTGCTTCTGGTGATGTTGAGCGTGCGAGGATCGCGGTTCGCAGGGACCAATGTATCACAAAAGGTAACGGCCTTCGCCGTGGCGACTATAGCGGCATAGGATGTTGTGGGGTGGTTTATGACTAAGAAATACACACTAATCTATGCAGATCCACCCTGGGTATACCGGGACAAAGCCGCAGATGGTAATCGCGGTGCCGGTTTTAAATATCCGGTTATGAGTGTGCTGGACATCTGCCGCCTTCCTGTGTGGGATTTGGCCGATGAAAACTGTCTGTTGGCCATGTGGTGGGTGCCAACACAACCACTCGAAGCACTAAAAGTTGTTGAAGCCTGGGGATTCCGTCTGATGACCATGAAGGGATTCACGTGGATAAAATGTGGTAGTCGACAACCAGATAAACTGGTTATGGGTATGGGACACATGACTCGCGCCAATAGTGAAGATTGCCTGTTTGCGGTAAAGGGAAAACTACCTCCGCGCATTAATGCAGGTATCGTTCAGTCATTTACCGCACCGCGGCTTGAGCACTCAAGAAAACCAGATGTCGTTCGTGAAAAACTTGTGCAATTGTTAGGCGATGTTTCTCGCATTGAACTGTTCGCCCGCCAGTCGTCTCATGGCTTCGATGTTTGGGGTAATCAGTGCGAAGACCCGGCAGTGCAACTACACCCTGGATACGCGTTGGATATTGGCGGATTAACAAATGCATTCAGCAATTCTCCGCTGTCACCAACAGACAACCAGGGGCGGGAGCGTGCAGCATGAACAGGGCATCACCAGCAGATTTAAGGAAATGCCTTGAAACTGCAAACATGCTTGCACACAGCGGGATCAGGTTTGTTCCGGTTCCCGCTGTCACTGATGCTGAATTTGCAACGCTGTCAGCAATATTCGCAGACAAAATTGAATCACTGGCAGCAGAAGCCGAGATGGAAGAAAATCAGCAGAATAATTAAACGTTATTCCCCCGCCATCCACTTCTCAAACTTCGACGGGGAGAACGGAATCAGATCTGTATGCTCCCCGTTAATCCAGGAATCAATCATATCGGCCCACTGCTGCAACATGTAGGCGCGCTGTCTGGCGTATTCCGCTTTGTTATATACGGCGCGCACACCTTTCTGCTCATGTGCCAGAGCCTTTTCAATCCAGTCTGAAGGATAACCAGCCTCATGCAACAACGTACTGGCTGTACGGCGCATATCGTGTACGGTGAAGTCCTGAATATGCTCACCATCTTCATTTATTATTTTCACCGTTCTGTCGATCAGAGAGTTCAGCGCGGCATTAGATAATGGCTTCCGGAAGTTGTAACGACCAGGAACCAGATATTCACTTCCACCAGCGCACATCTGCAACCCGACCAATATATCCTGTGCCTGTTTAGGCAGGTAAATAACGTGCGCCCGGCTTCCTTTCATGCGGTCTGAAGGAATTGTCCATGTCCATTTTTTAAAATCTATTTCGTCCCACGTTGCGTTGGTGAATTCGCCTTTACGAACCATAGTGATAAGCACCAGCTTTAAAGCCATTTTCATAGTGCCCATAGCACCAATGGCATCCAGCGTGCGGAAGAACAGGCCAATTTCTTCTGGTGTCAGTGTTCGCTCTCGTGGTTTAAATATGGCGATAGACGAAGGTTTAATGTCAGCCGCAGGATTAAACAAACCATGACCACGGTCATTGGCGTGACGGTATACGCTGCTGATGATCTCCCTGGCCTGTACTGCTGTTGCCCGACCACCGCGTTCGACAATCCGGTCACACAAATCACGAACCATCGATGTGGTAATTTCAGCCATCATTTTGTTGCCAAGAACCGGAAGTATGTCACGGTCGATCACCGCCTGCTTCATTGCGCGGGTACTGTCAGCCAGGATGACGTGTTTCATATAACTGTCGGTATGTACCGCAAACGTCTCGGCACCACGAATCTTTTTGATACCGTCACGTTTAGCCGCAGCCGGCGACTGGCCTGCTTTAAGCAGCTTCTTTGCAGCAATCAGTTCTTCCCGCGCTTCTGCCAGGCTGATACCGTCACGCCCATACTGCCCGATTACCAGTGTTTCGCGGCGACCGTTGATACGGTAGTCATAGCGAAACGAGACCGTACCTGACGTAAGCACAGCTACATACAGCCCGTCACGATCGGAGACTTTGTATAGTTTGTCCTGCGGCTTGAGGTTTTTTAATTTTGTATCGGTAAGCACAATTCACCCGTATAGAAACCATTTTCATGACGGTATGAGGGTATACCTTTAAGGTAATACCGTCACCTGTACCGCCGAAAAATATGGTATAGAGTGAATAGAAATGAATACATAAAAACAAAAACCCTCTGTAAAAACAGAGGGTTGAGTTAGTGTCTGAATAGGAATGATTTGCTATGAGTTAGCTGTTAATCATTCCCACTCAATGGTAGCTGGCGGCTTGCCGCTGATGTCATACACCACGCGGGAGATACCGTTCACTTC
>ENA-OZKV01000735-OZKV01000735.1-human-gut-metagenome-genome-assembly--contig:-NODE-735-length-16809-cov-16.576817_pt1 | contig 16809 bp, 12 predicted proteins | sample MGYA00244829_ERZ653770 | MGnify/ENA primary metagenome ERZ653770 (study PRJEB26926, sample SAMN06165244) | human gut metagenome | biome: ENVO:00009003; feature: ENVO:2100002; material: ENVO:00002003... | reverse complement strand
ACTCCCGTTAGCCAGAACGAAAAATTCGCGGCGCATCTTGGCGCATTCTCATTTGAAAATAGTATAAGCCTATTATAATTAGGAAGAAATTTTTTCACGTCAGCGAATCATCCCATTCATCATTCATTCCAACCAAGGAGGATTCCGCATGAAGAACAAAAACGTCTGGCAGGCGGTCAAATTCACGCTGTTCAGCGCATCCGCCGGGCTCATTCAGCTCATCAGTTTCGCCCTGCTGCATGATGTGTTCAAGATTCCCGATTACAACGCCTGTTACCTTCCCTCGCTGATTCTGTCCGTCCTGTGGAACTTCACGTTCAACCGCCGCTACACCTTCCGTTCGGACGGCAACGTCAAGCGCGCGATGCTGCTGGTCGCGCTGTACTACGTCGTGTTCATCACGCTTTCCAGATGGTGGAGCACGGAATTGGTTGCGCTCGGCGTACACGACTGGCTGATTGAAGTCATCAACATGCTCGTCAACTTCGTGACCGAGTTTTTGTTCCAGAAGTTTGTGGTCTATCGCGGGACGATTGACACGAACGAGCTGGCGAAGAAGGAGCAAGCGTAATGCCGTTTGACTACAAGAGGGAGTACCGTGCGTTCTACCAGCCGCCGAAAGTGCCAGAAATCATCGACGTGCCGGAAATGCAGTTCGTGTGCGTGTCCGGTACGGGCGACCCGAACGAGGAGGGCGGCGCGTATCAGCAGGCGCTCGGCGTGCTGTACGCGGTCAGCTACACGTTGAAGATGAGTCCGCGCGCTGGACACCTGATGGACGGCTTTTTCGATTACGTCGTGCCGCCGCTGGAAGGCTTCTGGCAGCAGGACGGCGTTTCGGGTGTGGATTACGGGCGCAAGGCGGATTTCCGCTGGCTGTCCGTGATTCGTGTGCCGGATTTCGTGACGGCGGAGGATTTCCGCTGGGCGGTGGAAACGGCGTCAGAAAAGAAGAAGCTGGACTGCTCCCGCGCTGAACTGCGCACGATTCGCGAAGGTCTTTGCGTGCAGATGATGCACATCGGCGCATACGACAATGAACCCGCGTCGGTGGCGCAGATGGATGCGTTTCTGCGCGAAAACGGGTATGAAAATGACTTCACGGCGGAGCGGCTGCATCACGAGATTTACCTTTCCGACCCGCGGAAAACAGCGGTGGAGAAAAGGAAAACCGTGCTTCGGCATCCGGTGAGGAAGGTATAAGCAACCTTGGGTGCTGCTTGTCAGTGGATGAGCGGCATCCTTTTTTTCTTTTGTTGCTTGGTTCCATTTGTTGCAAAGGGAATCGCGCCTACGGGCGCGACAAGGGGGTTTTGCGGTCGCCCCCTTGACCCCTTCGCAGCGCACTCCCATGTTTCTTGATTTTTATTGTTACAGAAGGAACTTGCGCCTGCAAGCGCGTTTGGGACAGCGCTGCTTTTGGCGTTTTTTGCGAATTTTCCCCTTGTTAGACCTTGACGAATGTGGTATAATACTATTTCGGGATGAAGATGAGCCAAGATGCGCCGCGAATTTTTCATTCTGGCTAACGCGAATGAAATGCAGCGTAGCATCGCTACGCCAAGTGGAATGAGCGAACGCCAGAAGGGAAAAGGCGCAAGCAGATGGCGCAGATGAATCCCGGAATAGTATTTCTAACAGCGTGGCGGGAATGAGCCGCCAGACCCTGAGGAATAGGAGAAAAACAGCTATGGTTAAGGTCAACATTATTTCGGGTTTTCTGGGCGCGGGCAAAACGACGCTCATCAAGAAGCTGCTGACGGGCAGCGTTGCGAAGGAAAAAATCATCCTGCTGGAAAATGAATATGGCGAAGTCGGCGTGGATGGCAGCTTTATGAAGGATTCGGGCATCATCGTCGATGAACTCAATTCCGGCTGCATCTGCTGCACGCTGGTGGGCGACTTCCAGAAGGCGGTTGATGACCTGATTGCGAAGTATCATCCTGACCGCCTGCTGATTGAGCCGTCCGGCGTGGGCAAGCTGAGCGAAATCCTCGCCGCCGTCGAGCGCGCGAAGGAACGCCACAGTGACCTCGTTGTGACCGGCTGCGCGACCGTTGTGGACGCGGGCAAGTGCCGCATGTATATGAAGAACTTCGGCGAGTTCTTCCTCGACCAGATTAAGACGAGCGCGACGGTGATTTTCAGCCGCACGCAGCTGCTGTCCGCGGAGCGCATCGAGAAGAGCCGTGCGCTGGTGGAAGAACAGCATCCGGGCGTCCGCATCGTGACGACGCCGTGGGATGACCTGTCCGCTGATACGCTGCTGGAAGTCATTGAATCCGGCAAGCCGATGGAAATCCACCTCGATGACGACGATGATGACGACGACGAGGACGAACACGAGCATCATCATCACCACCACGACCATGATGACCATGACCACGAGGACGGCGTGTGCCCGTGCTGCGGCGGTCACCATGACGACGATGATGATGACGACCACGACCATGAGCATCATCACCATCATGATCACGATGACCATGACGAGGATGAGCACGAACATCATCATCACGACCACGAGGACGGCGAAACCTGCTCCTGCGGACATCATCACCATCATCATCACGGGCATGACGCGGACGAAGTGTTCGTGTCTGTCGGCGTAGAGACTGCGAACCGCTACGAGCAGGACGAGGTCAAGGCGATGCTGGACAAGCTGTCCGACGAAGAAGAGTACGGCACGGTGCTGCGCGCCAAGGGCGTGCTGCAGAACGCGGCGGGCGACTGGTTCCAGTTTGACTATGTGCCGGGCGAGAGCCAGTTCCGTCCGGGTACGCCGGATTACACCGGCCGCCTGTGCGTCATCGGTGCGCACATCGACGAAAAAGCACTGCGGGAGCTGTTCAAGGCATGAGCGAACAGGAATTTACGCCAGTTTACCTGATTACCGGCTTCCTCGAAAGCGGCAAAACCCAGCTCATCAACTCCATGCTGACGGACGACAACTTCTCGCGCGGGCAGAAGACGCTGGTCATCTGCTGCGAAGAGGGCGTTGAGGAATACGAAACGGCGAAGAACACGACCGTTGTCGTCCTCGACGAAGCGGACGAGATGAACACGAAGAAGATGGAGGCGCTGGACAAGGAGTATCAGCCGGAGCGCGTCATCATCGAGTACAACAGCATCTGGACGATTGAGCGGCTGGGCAGCTGTATGCTGCCGCGCAAGTGGGAAGTCGTGCAGATTATCACGACGGTGGACGCGAACACCTTCGACAACTACTTCACCAACATGCGCCAGATGCTGACCGACCCGATGAAGGTCGCTGACCTGATTCTGGTCAACCGCTGCCAGCCCGGCGCAAACAAGAGCCCGTGGCGTCGCCAGCTCAAAGCGGTCAACCCGAAGACGAACATCATTTTCGAGAACACCGACGGCACGAGCGAAGACGGCGTGGCGGACGAAGACCTTCCCTACGACATGAAGTCCGCTGTCATCGAAATCAAGGACGAGGACATTCCGACCTTCTATCTGGATTCGCTTGACCATGCCGACCGCTACGACCGCAAGACTGTGCGCTTGGTGGGGCAGGCTTTCGCTGACCGCTCGCTGCCCAAGGGCTATTACATGTTCGGGCGGATGGCGATGACGTGCTGCGCGAACGACATTCAGCCCATCGGCTGGATTACGCAAGGCATCCAGAAGCCCAGCACGAAGACATATTTCCGCCTGACCGCGCAGTGCAAGGCAGTGGACGCGCAGGGCGAAAAGATGCTGATGCTGCAGGAAGCCCGTGCGGAGATTGTCCCCCCGCCGGAGGAAGAATACCTGAATTTCAACGCATAAGGTGCTGATTCATCCCCCCGATTGCTGCAAGGCAGTCGGGGGATTTGTTTTTCATGTTGGCTCACGCCGATACATGTGCCGAACTGATATTTTCGGGAAATTTTCGCATGTACTTTTTATGTCAATATCTTGACAATAAGAACATCATGTGGTATTGTATCAGTGGAACAATTGATAGAAAGTGGAGGTGATACCGTTGGCGCACGTCCCGTCACGCTATACTATACGGGAGGTATTGATTGTGAAACGTTTTATCTGTGTCTGTTTGTTCTTTTTGTTGATTCTTACTGCAGCATTCGCTGACGATACACCTACACTTCGTATTTGGGGAGCATATTACGACGAATCCATCCAATCATACGCATCTGCTGGTCACAATATTGACTTCCGTTACAGTTCATTTGTTGATATTGCAGCTGCTATTGCATCAAAAAATCCAGACGTTGATGTTTTCATCTTTGAAACTTACTCTGGTCTTGATCAAATAAAGAAGTTAAACTACTATTTGCCCTTGCCAGAAGATTCAACATTTCAAGAACATCTTAATAATTTATATCCTGCCTTTCAGCTTCCTTTGCTGGATGATAACCATATCATTGGCTGGTATGCTGATGCACAGCCTTTAGGATGGCGAGTATTATCTCCCCATGTACTGGATGACGCAGGAGTCAGCGCGCCGCACACATTTGAGGAATTATTAGATGTCTGCACTGCACTGATTGACGACGGTATTTTAGGCAGGGACTATTTGCTAATCTCCGAATATCCGTACACGCCATCCGGCATGTTGTCATTCTTTATAGAACAGTTTATCATTGCTTCAGAGCGTGTTGATGGGCAGGTGAATTTCTTACGCCCAGAGTTTTCCCGAATGACGGCAAAAATCAAGGAAATTGTTCCGGAAAACATAAAAGAAAATCGTCTCGCCGACTATGAATTGTTTACAACGACGATGGTTTCTTTCACTCCCGCCACAGATATGGAGTTGATTCCTTCCGTCCTTGACGATGCACCTTCGAGCCTATACTATATTGCAGACATCGCCATCATCAACCCCTATTCCAACAACATTGATGGTGCTATCGACCTGATGCGCTATTTGGCAGCTTGGAAGTCCGATATTGCCTACCTCTGGGATTCGTCGCTCAGCAAGCCCATTATTCGCCCGGACTATGACGAAAAGGTTGCACAATATCAAGCCGAAATCGCCCGCTTGGAAGCAAAGGAGAACCGCACCACGCAGGATGAAGACGACCTTGACCGCGCTCGCCGGAGTTTAGCCTACATCACCGAACACCCCTATTCCGTCTCCCCGGAGGACATTGCCTACTATCAAAACCTCGTCCAGTACGCCTACATCCCCGGCGACTCCCCCGTCACCTTCGACGATGCCCTCAAAACGCTCATGCAGCGCTACCTGAACGGCGCGTTTGACGCGGAGGGGTTCGCCCGCGCGTGTCAGGAGCATGTCAACACGGTGTATCTCGAAATGGGGCTGACACCGATGTATGTGCCGAACTAATTCCACTTGTAAATTTTCCCGCGTTCGCTTGACAAATCAACCGCATCGTCCTATCATGGAGATAGGCGCAAAGCCAACGAAGGAGGTTTGATTTTTCATGGCAAATCAGGAGAAATACGCCCAGCAGATGCAGGACGCGGGCGTTTGCGATGCGCGCGGGGCGGCGCTCTGCGCCACGGTGAAGGAGCTGCCGGACGGGAGCTTCGGCATGGTGCTGCTCGGCGTGAAGGGCAATGACCTGCTCATCTACGACACGAACATGAAGTCCGAGCCGCTCAAGCTGATGCGCACCATTCCGCTCAAGGGCGTGACCGACTTCAGCACTACCAGCCTGATGGGCGAAATCCTCAAAGGCTACACGTTCCGCTTTACGTCAGATGGATTTACCTATTCGTTCAAGAACTGCCGCCGTCAAGCGTTCCTTGACGTGCTTCAGCAGGAAATCAACAAATAACATCAAGGGCTGTGCCGGAAAAGTCGGTGCAGCCCTTGCATTTTGCGTTCTTTTTCTGATATAATAGACATGTCAAGCATTATTATCACAGGAGGACGCTATGATTTCCATTCTGCCCGAAAGCAACTATGCCGCCGTCATGACCGAGACGGTAGAGCCGTATCTGGATTCGCGCCGTCAGGAGATGGACATGCCGCTCTCCACGGGCGGAACGCTGCACGCGGAGGTCTACGAGCAGCCGGATGCGACCCGCGCCGTCGTCATCCTGCACGGCTACACGGAATCCGCCGAGAAATTCCGCGAAATGACGTGGTATTTTCTGAACGAGAAGTTCAACGTCTACGCCATCGACCACCGCGGGCACGGCAAATCCGTCCGCAAAATTTCTGACACCTCCATCACGCACGTCGATGCGTTTTCGGATTATCTGCGCGATTTGGAGGAATTCATGTCGGGTGTCGTCCTGCCGAGGACGGAGCATCTGCCGCGCGTGCTGTATGCGCACTCGATGGGCGGCGCGATTGGCGGCATGACGCTGATGAATCACCCGGAGTATTTCGCGCGGGCGGTGCTGACTGCGCCGATGATTGCGCCATCGAGTGCGCCGCTGCCGCGCTGGGCGGGCAAACTCGCGGCGGACTTCATGTGCGCCATCGGCAAGCGGGAAGACCGCGCATTCATCGGCAAGCCGTTCAGCCCGGAGAACGAGCCGTTCGAGACATCCTGCGCCACCAGCCGCGTCCGCTTTGACTACTACGAGCGCAAGCGCATCGACAATGCGCACTTGCAGAATTGTTCGCCCACTTATGGCTGGGTACAGGAAGCAATTGGCGTGACGAAAGTGCTGCTTGACCCGGCAAAGGACAAGCAGATTACCACGCCGCTGCTGCTCTGCCAAGCGTCACTGGACAAGACAGTCTGTCTGCCGGAGCAGAAACAATTCGTCGCGCAAGTCCCCGGCGCGAAACTTTCCGTTTATCCCGCGAAGCACGAAATCTACATGTCCACGAACGATGTGATGGAGAAGTATGTGCCGGAAGTAATTGAATTCTTACGGGGGTAAAGGAGGCGCCAGAGGCTCTGCCTCTGGACTCCGGCAGGGCTCTGCCCTGCACCCGCGAAGGGTCTTCGACCCTCTCGACACCCTTCTCGCGATTGAGTTGAGCGCTTCTGCATACAGTGTCCGCGTGTTTATCCAGCGAACCTACGGTTCGCTAAATTTCCGGTAGAAACCAAGCAACATGGGAGTGACCGCGCCGAAGGAGTCAAGGGGGCGACCGGAAAGCCCCCCTTGTCGCCTCCGCAGCGGCGATTCCCCCCGCGGTAACATCACGCAATAAACAAAAAGGTCAATATTCAAAGCTCCCCTGTCCATATCAACCAGGGGAGTTTTTGCATCATCACACCTCGCGCCCAACGGCTTCTGCAATCTTCCGAATATCCGCCATCACGTCCACAAACGCGGCGGGCGTAATCGACTGCGCACCGTCGCACAACGCGTGCGCCGGGTCGTTGTGCACCTCAATCATCACGCCGTCCGCGCCAACCGCAATCGCCGCGCGCGCAATCGGCTGCACCATCCAGCTCTTACCGGTCGAATGGCTCGGATCAACAATCACCGGCAGATGGCTCAGCTTCTTCACCGCGCAGATGGCGGACAGGTCGAGTGTGTTGCGCGTGTACGTCTCGAACGTGCGGATGCCGCGCTCGCACAGAATCACCTGCTCATTGCCGCCCGCCATGATGTATTCCGCGCTCATCAGCCACTCCTCGATGGTGGCGGACAAACCGCGCTTAAGCAGAATCGGCTTGCGAATCTTACCCAATTGTTTCAGCAGGTCGAAATTCTGCATGTTGCGCGCGCCGACCTGAATGCAGTCCACCTTCTCCACGAAGGTGTCAATGTCGTAGGGGGACATCAGCTCGGTCACGATGGGCAGCCCGGTCTGCTCGCGGGCATGGCAGAGCATGTCCAGCCCTTCGTATGCCAGTCCTTGGAAGGAGTACGGGGACGTGCGCGGCTTGAACGCACCACCGCGCAGCACCGTCGCGCCCGCGTCCTTCACCGCCTGCGCCACGGCGGTAATCTGCTCGTTGCTCTCCACGGAGCAGGGGCCAGCCATAATCGCCAGTTTCTTGCCGCCGACAACCGTGTTCCCGATTTTGATTTCGCTCGGCGCGGGATGGAACGCGCGGTTTGCCTTCTTGAACGGCTCGGCAACCTTCATGATGCGCTCGACGCAGTGGAAGGATTCCAGCTGGTCGGGGTCAATGCGGCTTGTGTCGCCAGTCAGACCAAGGATGGTCATCTCCGTGCCTACAATCGGGCTGACGGATACGCCGCGCGCAACCACGGCATTGGTGACGGTGTCGATTTCCTGCTGGGTCGTGCCCTGCTTCAAGACGATAATCATGGTGTTCAACCTCCTGCGTCAATCATTATTGGCTCAAAATCATTATTGGCTCAAATGGACGAAAAAAAGCACGGAAGCCCGCAAAAGAGCTTCCGCGCCTGATGTTTTCCTCAATCGCTGCGGCTGCTGCTTCACGGTACGTCAATTTGCCCGGCGAAAAACGCCGGGAACGTAAACGGAAACAGCACAGACAGCATCATGGAGAAAATTCCTCCGTTCGGCGGCATCATTGCCGCGTATTCGGATTTATTATAGTCCGTTCATCCTGCGCTTGTCAAGGGCAGGATTGTACATTTGCTGTTTTTCGGGCGAAAAGTTTGCTAAGGCTAACCCGTATCGAATGGCATTCATCTATACTCGGGCACGCACAGCTATCCTTCAGAAAAATTTCGGGAAAATCGTGTAATCCTCTTGACAATCAACCGATTTGGGCATTATAATAGCCATAATGACAATTGTGCCATTTGGTTGAAGGAGGATGAAGGGCATGGAGTCTTACCTGTTCGCAGACGTAGAGGCTGCGGCGGATACTATGGTGGTGGAAGGATACCACAAGCCGGGCAGCTTGACCCGCTCCAGCGGTGCGTGGATTCACGCGGCAGGCACAGCGATGTTTGAGGCAGGGAGACGCCCCATTAAGCCGCATGACCAGTGGATTTGGTTCGCGGTGGAGGCAGGCGAAGCGACGCTGGTTTGGCAGGGGCATGAGCTGACGCTGAAACAGCAGGAAACGTGCTTCCTGCCCGCCGGCAACCGCGACGCTGCCCTGCAGATTGACGAGAGCGTCCGCTGCGTGTGGATTGCGCTGGAAGGCCCGCTTGCGCCGATGGTCGTACGCAAGATGGGCGCGCTGCTGCATATGCCGCTGAAGCAGGGGGCGCTGCCGAGCCAGATGTACTTGGCGAAGCAGATTGTGCAGGTCATCGTCCGCCACACGGACACCAGCGACGCGACATATCAGCTGCAGCACCTGATGTACGGGATGCTGGCAAGCCACTGGGGTCAGCCTGTCGCCATGGACGCGATGCTTTCGCACGAGATTGCGAAGGTCGTGGACACCCTGCGCGCCAATCAGTACAAGGACAACTTCTCTCTGGCGGAGATGGCAGCAATTTCCCGTATGCCGATGGAAACGTTCCGCAAGCGCTTCGTGAGCGAAGTGGGTATGCCGCCGCTGTCGTATGTGCTGCACTGCAAGATGGAACGCGCGAAAGAGCTGCTGCGCGAGGAAGGGCACACGGTTCGTCAGGCAGGCATCGAAGTCGGGATGCAGGATCCGTACCACTTCTCCAAGCAGTTCAAGAACATCGTCGGCATCAGCCCGTCGGCGTTCATGAAGCAGGCCGCCAAGCCGGATGCGACCATCCGCGGCAGCAGCAAAGTAGAAAAGAAGTAAGCAGTGAGGCGACTGTCAGGGGGATAAACCTGGCAGCCGCCTTTTTCTTCCACATAACCGCCACATTTACCGCACGGGATTCGGGCAGCATTGGATCTTGTGTTGCTCGGCACACTCGTCCGCCCCTCTACGGTCTACTATGTGATTTCTGTTCGTCGGTTCGGGCGTTTGCCCGCTGGCATCCGGCTTCCTTCAGACTCCGCCTCTCGATGGACACCCTTGCCTTCGGCTAAGCCGGGCACACATAACGGCCGTTGCAGGATTCATCTTCTGCAACGGCCTTAAAAACGCTATGAAATGGGATTATTCCGCTGTCGGTATCAGGCGAATCAGCACGGTGGGAATCTCTGCATCGGTGAAATCCAGCGTGAACACTGCGTTTTCACCTTCCACGATGTAGGGCAGATCAATTTCCGTATCGTCGGCATTCAGCAGCGCCAGGGTAACACCGTTCAGCAGATCGGCGGGCATCGTGATTTTTACCTCGCCCTTCGGCTGGGTGAGCTTGCCGGAAGCTTCAAAGCAGACGCTCAGCAGCGTATTGTCGTTCGCAGTTTCACCCATGCGCAGCACCAGCTCGCCATAGGGCAGATGCTCGCCCTCCGCCTTCACTTCTTCAACCAGCGCCAGATGTGTGCCATCGCTCACATTGCCGCATACGGGGCAGAGCGTGCGCGTCGCTTCATCCTGCTTGAATTCGACGATGGCGCATTCGGTCTTGCTGACGTGCTTGCAATCCTTGCGCTTGCAGGTCGCGCTGTGCGTGCCGTCGCCGTTACTCGTCCATTCGCCATACCAGTGCAGCAGCGTCTTCGTCTGGTGATCCTTATAGCTGTCATTGCATTTTTTGCAGGTGTGCAGCGTGTAGCCGACCTTTTCGCAGGTGGGCTTGACGACCTTTTCGGTATAATCGTGCCCGGGGGCAGGGATTTCCACCTTGGTGGTGTAATCGCAGCGCTTGCAGGTATCGTAGGCATCCCAGCCGATTTCCGTGCAGGTCGGAGCTTTCGCTTCGTGATGCACCAGATCGTGATTGTCCGGATCGATGGCCAGTTCCACATAGGTACTGTAGTTGCAGCGCTTGCATGTATCGTAGGCGTTCCAGCCGATTTCCGTGCAGGTCGGAGCTTTCGCTTCGTGATGCACCAGATCGTGGTTGTCCGGATCAATGGCCAGTTCCACATAGGTACTGTAGTCGCAGCGGGAGCAGGTATCGTAGGCATCCCAGCCGATTTCCGTGCAGGTCGGAGCTTGCGCTTCGTGATGCACCAGATCGTGGTTGTCCGGATCGATGGGCAGTTCCACATAGGTGCTGTAGTTGCAGCGGGAGCAGGTATCGTAGGCATCCCAGCCGGGCTCGGTGCAGGTAGCGGCCTTGCCAGTATGGGGAATCGGGTCATGTCCCAGCGCCGGCAGCTCCTCATAGGTGCTGTAGTCGCAGCGGGAGCAGGTGTTATAGGCCTTCCAGCCCTTTTCGGTGCAGGTAGCGGCCTTGCCGGCATGGGGGATCAGGTTGTGGTTGTCCGGATTTATATTGCCGAAAATAAAGTTACCACCCTGGTAATCGCAATCGGAACAGACCCTGGCATACACAGCCTTAGATACGCAGGTGGCTGCAGTCTGCACATGCATTTCGAAGGAATGGGAAGCTATTTCCCCTTTTTCATGGCAATAGACGCAATTGCGCCAATGCTCAGCATCATCGCACGACCATGAGCTTTCATCATACTTGTGCTCCTCCGTATATGCTCCGCCGCAGACGGAGCATGCGCCCGTACCCCCGCAGCTCACGCCGGAGCAGGCTTCCGTTTCGGTGTGGCTGGGATCGCGCTTGCAGGTGCGGGTGTGGGTTTTGTTCCCATTGGACGTCCAATTGTTCCAGTCGTGATCCAGCGCGTCCGTTTCCTGATAGGCGGTATAATCGCAGCGGGAGCAGGTATAGTAGGCGCTCCAGCCCTTTTCCGTGCAGGTGGGGGCTTTCACCTCTTCATGACGCTGCAGATCATGGTTGTTCGGATCAATATCGCCGCTTTCAAAAGTGCTCGGCGTCTGGTAGCCGCAGTCGGAACAGACCTTGTAATACACGGCCGGAGATGCGCAGGTGGCCTCGGACTTCAGATACCGGGCGTCGGGCTGTTCCACGAACGAATGGGAAGCTCTGCTCCCCGCCTCATTACAGTAGATACAGGCGCGCCAGTGCTTGTCGGGATTGCTCAACCAGGGGCCGTTAAACTTGTGGCTTGCCGTGTATCTTCCGTTACACTCGTCGCACCAGCCCGTTTCCCCGCAGCGCACGCCGGAGCAATCGCTCGTTTCTGTGTGGGTGGAATCCAAAGAACATACACGGGTGTGGGTGCCGTTGCCATTGGAGTGACAGAACATCCATTTGTGCTTGCTCGGGTCTGCGCTGCCATATTCGCCATAGCATTCCCGGCACCAGGCGGGGTCTGTGCAGGTAGCCTCCCGAATGTTGCAGTTTTCCGTCTCTATATGGCTGGCGTCGCGCTTGCAGGTATGGGTGTGGGTTTTATTTCCGTTGGATGTCCATGCGCCCCAGTCATGACCCAGCTTGTAAACCGCACCGCACTCAGTGCAGGCGGCAGGTACGGTGCAGGGCGCTGCGCTGAAGGTACAATCCTTCGTTTCGGTGTGTGAAGCATTATGCTTGCAGACGCGGGTGTGGGTGCCGTTGCCGTTGGACTTCCACTCGCCCCAGTCGTGCGGCCCGTAATCGCCGAAGCGTGCAGTACAGCCGCCGCATTGTGCTTTCCGTATGCACGTGGCCTCCTGTCCAATCCAGTGATTCTCCAAGATCTCTTCCTGGCAGTCATTGCACCTCAGCAGATGCTGATTTTCGTACTCTTTTAGCAGAGCATAGGAACCGCCTAAACAATACTCGCCGTTCGCCTTGGTATGCCCAGCCATCGCCGTGGTTGCTACAAAGAGCAGCGCAATCGCCAGGAGACATGTAACCAAACATTTTTTCATGTTTTTCTCCTCCTCAAATTTTTAAAAACGCTATGAAATGGAAATAAGATTATTCCGCTGTCGGTATCAGGCGAATCAGCGCGGTGGGAAGCTCTGCATCGGTGAAGTCCAGCGTGAACGCTGCGTTTTCACCTTCCACGATGTAGGGCAGATCAATTTCCGTACCGTCGGCATTCAGCAGCGCCAGGGTAACGCCGTTCAGCAGCTCGGCGGGCATCGTGATTTTTACCTCGCCCTTCGGCCGGGTGAGCTTGCCGGAAACTTCAAAGCAGACGCTCAGCAGCGTATTGCCGTTCGCAGTTTCACCCATGCGCAGCACCAGCTCGCCATAGGGCAGATGCTCGCCCTCCGCCTTCACTTCTTCAACCAGCGCCAGATGTGTGCCATCGCTCACATTGCCGCATACGGGGCAGAGCGTGCGCGTCGCTTCATCCTGCTTGAATTCGACGATGGCGCATTCGGTCTTGCTGACGTGCTTGCAATCCTTGCGCTTGCAGGTCGCGCTGTGCGTGCCGTCGCCGTTACTCGTCCATTCGCCATACCAGTGCAGCAGCGTCTTCGTCTGGTGATCCTTATAGCTGTCATTGCATTTTTTGCAGGTGTGCAGCGTGTAGCCGACCTTTTCGCAGGTGGGCTTGACGACCTTTTCGGTATAATCGTGCCCGGGGGCGGGGATTTCCACCTTAGTGGTGTAATCGCAGCGGGAGCAGGTATCGTATTCCTCCCAGCCAATTTCGGTGCAGGTGGGCGCCTTGGCGTCGTGGTGCACCAGCTTGTGTTTCAGCGCAGGGATTTCCACCTTGGTGGTGTAAGTGCAGCCCTCACGCTGGCAGGCGTCATATTCATCCCAGCCAATTTCGGTGCAGGTGGGCGCCTTTGCGTCGTGGTGCACCAGGTCGTGGTTGTTCGGGTCAGGTCCATTATTTAGGTCTACATAAGTATCCGTTCCCTTGTGGTAGCAGTAGTCGCAGTTTGTGTAGTACACGGCCGGAGCAACGCAGGTGGCTGCGGACTTAAGGCACACGCTAACGGCGCCCTGAACGAACCAATGTGCGCCCATCTTAGTTTTCGCTTCGTGGCAGACGGTGCAGCTAAGCCAATGGTTTTTGTCGTCCGAATGCCAGTTCTGCCCCGCAGGGAATGCATGTGCGCTGTAGTACTGCCCGCCGCAGGTGCTGCATGTTCCCAGCGTAATGCAGGTCGCGCTGCTGTCGCCGGAGCAGCTTGCGGTGTCGACCGCATCGCAGCCGTCGCGCTGGCAGGTGCGGAAATGCGCACTGTTGTTGCCCCTGGATTGCCATGCGCCCCAGTCGTGACCGAGTTTGCCGTATTGAGCGCCGCACTGGGCGCAGGTTTTGCCCGTGGTGCAGGTCGGCGTTTCGGTGCCGCCAGAGTGATAGATGATTGGATTGCCAAGAAATATGGCATGTTTGCTTTTACCGCAGAGTGGACATTTGTAAATTACATAATGCTGATCGTCGTTGTATCGCTCGAATCCTGTAATCTCAAGATCTGCCTGTTTCTTACAGAAAAAACATATGTTGCGGACGGTTTCCGCCTTCGCTTCCAGCGCCATTCCCGGCAGCAGGTACAGCAGCAGCGCCGCAGCCAGCAATATGGCAAAACTCTTCTTCTTCATCTTCGTCGCCTCCTTAAAGTTAGGGTAACACCGCACAAATGAGGTGGTCGGCTGGCAAATGGATTGTGCGGTGCTGCCTTTATGATGGATTTACTGTGCCAGTTCCACCAGCGTGTCAAACGCGGGCTTCGGCTGGGCATCCTTGTCGAACAGGAGCGGGTACTCGTCCGCGCGCCAGCTCAGGTCGTCCACCGTGCCCCATACCTGCACCGCTTCGATGCGGTCGGCGTAACGCAGGAAAATCTTCATCAGGTTGCCGTAATACTTCGCCTGCTTCTGCAGATTTTCCTCGCTCGTATCGTCAATGCCCACGTCAAGTTCGGACACGCGCAGGAGCAAATCACGCTTGGCAATCTGCTGGAACGCCCAATCCACGCGGTCAATCGTCGGACTGCCGACGGAGTAGTGTGCCTGGAAGCCGTAGCCGTCAATCGTGCCATCCGCAATCAGGCTGTCCAGCAGGACGCAGATGCCGTGCAGCTTGGGGTCAAGGGGGGTGTTGTAATCATTGTAGTACAGCTTCACGCCGTCCGCGGCGTACTTGCGGGCGTACTCAAACGCGCGGTTCACGAAATCCTGACCAACCGTCTTTGTCCAGTTGGATTCGCGCAGCTGGTCGCTGCCGTCCGCCACGGCTTCGTTTACAACGTCCCACGAGACAATCAGCCCCGGATAATTCTCGTTCGTCCACGTCAGCACCTGCTGGATGTAGCTTTCCATGCGGGCGAGCATGGTTTCGCGGCTGCACAGCGGCTTATGGGTCGCGTAGCCCTCATGGAAGAAGGCTTCGGGCGTCTGGGAGTGCCACACCAGCACATGCCCATGCACCTTCACGCCATTGTCGCGGCACCAATCGAGGAACGGAATGCAGTTGTCGAACTTCACAGCGACGGCCGTGTCGTCCGTGCGGCTGAGCTTGCGGCATTCCGCCATATCCAGCAGCGAATCCGGCTTCATCTCGTTTCCCGCGGTCATGATGGTGAACTGGCTGCCGTAGAACGCCATGCGTTTGCTGTCCGCCACTTCACTGGCAACAACCGCCGTGCCGAAATCGAACTTATCCGCATAGAGCGTCTTGAGGACAGGCAGCGAAGTGGTGTCGAAGGAGTCAATCTTCTCGTCGCAGGTGAAATTGCGGATGGTGAAGGACGTTTCCTTGCCCGCACCCTCAACGTACAGCACATACTTGTCATACCGACCGGGAATGTAAGTGCCGGACAGCATTGCCCATTCGCCCTTCTTCGCCGTGCCGGTGACAATGTTCTCATAGGATTCCTCGCCGTCGCGGGTATGGGCGACGGACAGGATGAAGCTGCACGAATCCATCTCGTCCTGCTTCACCTGCACGGACAGGTTGTAGGCGCGCCCCGGCACAAGGTCGAAGTCGCGGCCGGGAGAGTTCCACGTCGCGGTACGCCCGGTGATGTACAGCCCGTCAGCGGTCGCCTCGATGGCGGCACCGCCCGCAGAACGCGCATACCAGCCGTCCGTGCCGCTGGTAAAGTCCGACGTGTAATGAATCTGCGGCGCGTCGGAGTAATCCACTTTTTCGGGCGCGGTGATGGTCAGCGTAACGTCATCAAGGCAGTAGTTTTTGCCCAGATAGTTATCCGACGCCGTGAGGAAGCGGATGTTGACGCCCGCGTCCGCCTCGAAATCGCAGGAGATTTCCGTCCACTCCTTGCCCTTGACGTTCACCTGCGCGTAGTAGGCGTAATCGCCGCCCACCTTGCCAATCGCCATAGCGCCGTCTTCCGAGCTTTCGACGTAGACGCAGGCGGACAGGTGGACTTTCGCGCCGGCTTCAATGCCAAGCGACGCAGCGGAGAGGTCAACGGCATCCCAGTTATTGCTGCCGCGTCCAGAAACTCGCAGGCTCTGCTTGCCGCTGTGCGCCTGCGATTCCGTCACGCCGACGGTGCAGGAGCCAGACTGGCTGAACGCGGCGGCGTTGCCATCCTCAAAGTCGATGGTGACGGCGGTCTGCGCGGCTTCTTCCGCTGCGGCGAAGCAGGGCAGAAACAAGCAGAGTGCCATCAGCAGAAAAAGCGCTTGTGCGACCCAGTGTTTCATGTTTAATTTCCTCCCTTAGCGTCGTGGGGGTCTATGGAATGGATGATGCAATAATTTAATTATACACAAAAATTGTGTTTTGTCAAGAATGTCTGATTTCTTACCAGAACGAAAATGGTTTCGTTGGGTGGTTTTTTCTGATTCTATGCTGATAGGCATGTTTGAACTGGTCTTTTCCATGCTTCCAGAGGGCAATGAAAACGGACAAAGTCCGCGGTTGCCCGCTGGGCACCTTCGGTTTCGCCACTCCTGTCACTGGTTTTTATCGCCGCTTTGTGTCTTTTGTCCTTGAATTTTCCGGCTTTTTGTTACTTAACTGATGGGCAAGAAATATTGTCGAAATCTTTCCAAAAGCCCCCTTGAAACAAGGAAAAAACCGTGCTATCATCAAACCGTTTCTAATGAGGCTTTACGACTGAACGACCCGTCTGTACTATTTCCAAATGAGAATGCGCCAAGATGCGCCGCGAATTTTTTCTTCTGGCTAACGCGAATGAAACGCAGCGTAGCAGCGCTACGCTAAGTGGAATGAGC
>ENA-OZKV01000732-OZKV01000732.1-human-gut-metagenome-genome-assembly--contig:-NODE-732-length-16987-cov-7.020553_pt1 | contig 16987 bp, 9 predicted proteins | sample MGYA00244829_ERZ653770 | MGnify/ENA primary metagenome ERZ653770 (study PRJEB26926, sample SAMN06165244) | human gut metagenome | biome: ENVO:00009003; feature: ENVO:2100002; material: ENVO:00002003... | reverse complement strand
CGAGATTTCTGCCTGTCTCGTGGGCTCGGAGATGTGTATAAGAGACAGATTATACGCTGGACGATATGGGGCGCGACGCCGGTACCATCAGCTATGAGATTTTATCCCGTATCGGCAAAAATACGCGTTATATACGGACTTATATCGGCGCGTAAAAAAACCGGAGCCTTAGCTCCGGTTTTTTTTACTTATTTGCTTCTGGTTTTCAGATTTTCAAGTTCCTTTTGTTCCACAGCAATACGGTTCTTGACAATCTCCTGAGCCCGACCATCCTCAAAACCGTGTTGTCTCAGCATTTTGTAGTGCTCATCGTAGTCAACATAGCGGAACTTGCCGTCATTATAACGGGCAACGCCGAGTTCGGCCAAACGGTTAATCTGGTCACGGCCGCCGGCCAACGTATCTTTACCCTCAAACGGCTTACCAGCCTTATAGGATTTTGTAATCGGCTGCGGCGTTTCGGGCTGTTCCGTTTCCTTCCGTTCGGGGAGCGGCTGTTGATTTTCGTTCGGTTTATCTGCTACAGGCTGAACCGGCTGTTCATCCGGTTTAGGAACTTCCCGCGTAACCGGAACGACCGTTTCCACGGGTTCTTCCTTAACATCGTAATAATCTACCAGACGTTCGCTGGCACAGTCATCAAGCAGAAAACGCGAGCGGGTGTTGATACCGACATAATTCGGATCCAAATTGCGGCCATACGGCAAATCGGTGCGCTGACCATAGTTATAACCGGTTAAACCCTTATGGATTTCGGAAACCTGCTGTTCCATCGTCAGCTTGGAGCAGCTTCCGTCACCGAGCAGCGCCCTCAACAGCTCATCGGCATCGCCTTTACGAACATCAGCAGCGCGTAAAAGAATGGCGTGGGCAATCTGAGCATCGGAGGCGCTCGGAAATGCGGTACGAACACTCTCATCCATATGGCCGACGCGATAAATCATCATTTCGGCCTTCAGAGCGGCTTCCGAACGGCTGACCTGACTGTTGGTCAGCAGACGGATAACGCTCTCTTTACTTCTCGCCTCAACTTCGGGACCATGATAGAAATCATCGTACTGAACAACGGCATCGGGCGTTTCGTGATTCGGCGCATCATTATCAGCATTGAGATTGTCATCGCCGGGCTGAACCGCTGCGCCTTCATCGCCGTTTCCGTTCTGAACGCCGGCATTTTCCGGGTTCGGTTCGGTGTGCGTGTCTTCTTTTTCGGCACCAAACCATTTGCCAAGGGCATCGCGCGCCCAGATACCGCCGGCAAAAGCAACGGCAGAACCCAAACCGATCAGCAAACGGCGGTTGCGCTCTTTTTTGTCGCCGGCTTTCTGCGCCTCATAAATGCCGGTTGCGCTGCGGGTCAGCATTGCGGCACCGGACAAACTCATTTTGGCAACACCGACATGACGGGTCAGCAGGGAAGCTTTGGCCGCCGTATCCAGCGTTTGTCCGGCAGAAGCGGCTTCAGCAGCAGCGACGCTCAAATTGCTGACGGCACCATAAACGGCCATACCGGCGCTCAAGCCTGCCGAAGCGGCATACAAACCGGCCAGAACCGCGTCTTTTTTGTTTTCCTTGCAGAATTTTCTGAAACCGGTCCGCTGCTCTTTGGGCTGAGCCATATATTTATTGGTAAAGGGAACGACATGCTTTTTAACGACATATGCCGCATAAACGCCCATACCCAGCGGGCCGCCCATACCGGCGACAAAGGCCATGCCGATTGCCGGCGCCGCTTTTTCGGCAACCAGAGCCGCACCGCGGACGTATCCCCAGGTTTTGGGACCGAATTTCTGTTCGCATCTTTCATCAAATTTCTTAATTTTAGCCTTAAACTTCTGAATAACAGGCAAGCTGCCGACCGCTTTTTCGATTTTTTCGATTTTGCCGTCAATACGAGCGGACTCAACGGCCATAAATCCGAGCACGCTTTCCAAACGGACGTGCGCTTTGCTCGGTTTGCTGCCGCTTTCGGCATTGGCAAAAACGTCAATTTTATTTTTCAGAACCTGCTGCAGATGTTTGCGATTGCCGTTGTAGCTGCTGAAATCAACCGCGTTGCCGGTAACAACCGAATAAACGGCCGTGTCAATATTGAGTTTCAGACGCTCGACGTATTCCTCTTTGGTAACCTTTTTGGCATCGAGCATTTCAGCTTCGGTTCTGAGCTTGGCCTGCTCAACAAGTTCGGATTTTACGTCATGTTTGACGCCTTTTTCGTCATAAACGTCAAGAACATTCAGGGAAGCGCGGTTGTCCGCGAAGGACTTGTCATTTTCGTCCAGCGGATTGACCGAGGCCGACAGCATTTCCAGCTGCTGCATATTTTTGCTGATGTCAACGCTGCCAAGATTGTTTTCGTTTACGTTTTCGGCGACGTTGTCTTCCTTGATTTCGGTAATCGGCGCCCGGGGAGTCTCTTCCGGTTTGGCTCCGGCATCAGCCAAAATTTTCATCGCTTCGTCACGGTCTTTGAACCAGGCGATGCTTTCCAGCGTGCCATTGTGCATAATGCCTTTTTCATCCAGATATTTAATCTGTTCCGGCGTCAGGGAAATGCTCTCGAGACGGTTTTCCTTCTTTTCCGGCTGTTCTTTGGCGGCGGCGACAACCTCTTCAACTTTTTTGTCCTTGGCACGCTTGGAAACGCGGGCCGCAATTTCAAGAGCTTTTTGACCGTCGCTGGTCAGGTTATCATCTTTGTCAAAGCCGACTTCCTCGGCAAGCTCGCGCAGTGCACCGGCGTCTTCCAGCGTCATTTGGGACTGAAAATCCGCAGAGCTGCGGGCATAAGCCGAAAGCTGACCTCTCGCATAGCCGCTGACCAGACGAAACAGGCCGGTACTGTTTTCGTCGCCCTTCAAAACGGCATGCACTTCCACCAACTGGGCGAGGCTTAATTTTTCCATGCCGGAATTAACCATTCTTGCTGCTTCCTGAGCATTCATAATTCTAAACTCCCTGTTTAATTTTCTTGCTAATTGTGGGCATTATAGCACAAAACGAGCTTTTTTCAATATCTTTTTGTCAAATTAGGCAATTTTTTTTTGAGAAACAGACTTTACCTTTCAACACCCGAACTCCGGCCGGCACTGCCCGCCGTCCGAGACGCCTTGACCGACGTAATTTCATTATCGGCACAACTCTGCTTGAACTCCTTATAAAACTGTTGCTGTGCCGCAATCCGTTCTTTGATGCTTTCGCTGTTCAAGGCCTTGTACAACGGGTGGTTTTCTTCAACCTCAATACGCAGGAACTGACCTTTTGCCGTCTTTCCGTCGGGGTTAAGATTATGAAATTCCGTCAGCCGGAAAGCATGTCCGTCTTTGTCTACGCCGACATACTGATTGTTGCCCAGCTTGTCTTTGGCGCTGAAGAACTGTCCGTTTTCCATGCCTTTCGAGTCTGCAAGGGAAACCGTCGCATAGTTGTCCATTTCCCTTTCCTTTCCCTCCTGGACGGCAATCATGGCCTGATCCAGTCTGTCTGTATTCGGACGGGAAGCTTCGGTTTCATTGTCTGCTGCATTCTGCGAAGGCGCCGGCTGATCCTGACGTTCCAAAGGCTTTTCCAGCGTCCGTCTTTCCATGGCAGCCGTTCCGGTTTCGCGTTCCTGATTCTCCCTATATTGTTCGCGTTTGTTCAAGACGTCAACCCTGGCTTCGGCATCGGCATATTTCTGCTCCATCAGCGGAAGCGGCCCCTGCTCTCTCATTTTGCCGAGCAGTTCTTCGCGTTCCTTGAGCAGTTTCATGGCCGGACCGTGATGTTTTTTATTGGACAAAACGTCTTTATAATATTCGCGCACGGCACGGCGGTCTTCGCCGTAATCTCCGGTCATAGCCGGCGCATCGGTCTTGTCGATGCCGTAGCGTTTCAGTTCACGGCCGATTTCGGTCATACGCGCTTCCATCTTTTTGCGGGCTTCAATATCGTCCCCAAGCTGATCTCGCTCGGCTTTGGCCAATTTAATCTCTTTTTTGGAGAATTCCATCTGTTTTTTGACTTCTTCTTTCATGGCCAGAGCATGTTTATATTCGGCGTCAATACGGCGTTTGTCGTCAAGAGGCAGATCTTTGACCTCATCAACGCCTTTGCCGGTCAGGCGGACTTTTTCAACGGAAGCCTTCCAGGCCGCCTCGGCGCGGGCAGCTTCGCGTTTGGCGGCAATCAGCGCCTTGCCGTCGCCTTTTTCTACCCGGTAAGGATTATTTTCGTCCTTATCCTTATTTCCGTCTTCGTTAACCGTTTCGGTCGGCTGCGGTTTGGCAAAAGTTTTGGCAAAAGCTTCGGCCTCTTCGGTTTTGCCGTCGGTGCGCAGCTGACAGTATTTAAGATACGCCTTGTTGGCCTCAAGCTGCCAGTCGTCCGTTTTGCCGTTCCGGAAAGACGCCATCATGCTTTCATAAAGTTTGCGGTCGGCTTCCGACATTTTTTCAACATCAAGCATTTTGCTGCCGGAAGGCTGCGTTTCCGGATTTTCGGTACGGACTTCGCCGTTTTTGACGGAACCGGTGCGCGGCGTACCGCCGTGTTCCTGCTCATTGGCAATGATTTTGCCGTTCGGCCGGTAAGAATAGCCGGTGCCGCCCTGCGCGCGTACATCGTTCAGATAATGGCCGGTATTGTCGACGTTGGCAGCCGAGCGGCTGATGATTTCCATATCGGCTTTGCTCAGCGCTTCGCCTTTGAGCGCGCGGGAAAATGTGTCGCGGATATTGGTGCCGTCAACGGTCATAATCTTGTCATTGGGGGCCAGCAGCCGTGCCTGCTCCAACTTATAGAAAGCTTCTTCCGGATTTTTGATTCCGGCGGCTTTCAGCTGTCCGTAAACCTTGTTCATGTCGACACCGGGATGGCGTTCGGCATTGCGGGCCAGCATGTTTTTCAGCTGCGTTTCGGAAACCGGTCCGTTTTCGGCGTTTTGGGCGGCAGCGACATTTTCCGGCGTTTCTTTGGCAAGCGAGCCAAGCTCTTCAACGCGTCTGTTCAGCAGTATCGCTTTCTGCGCCGGGGACATCTCCTCATAAACTTTCGGATTTACGCCCAGTTCATGCAGTTTGGCATCAAGCTGGTTTTCGTTCAGGCGGGAGAAGTCCGGCGTCTGCTGCACCGGCTGCGGCTGAACGCCGCTTACTTTCGGCGCCGCACCGGTAACGCCGTCCACGCCGGCATCATGGCTTGAAAAACGTTCTCTGAGCCAGCCAAAGGCCTTGTCGCCGTATTCGGCGGAAAACACGCCGACGGCGCCGGAGAATATCGAAATTCCGGCGGTCAGCGCCGCCTGTTTGTACAACTGTTTGCGTCTGGCTTTGTCCGGTTCGTTGAGCGCGGCGCGGAAATCCATGCCGGCATTGGTCAGGCCCGACGTTACAGATATGGTGCCGCGAATGGCGGCTTTGAGCAGTTTGTCGCCGGCTTTGGCCGCAGCCGTATCGCCGATGGCCCGGCCGACCATGCCGACGGCATTCCAGCCGTGCTGGACGACGTCGCTGCCGCCGAAATAGGCGGAAACACCGGTCAGAACAACTGACGTGGTAAGAGAGACAAGCTCTTTTTTGTTATTTTTCAGATAGTTCCAGTATGAACCTTCGAATCCGCTGTCCTTATAGGTTTTATAAGAAGTCCGAACCAGCTGGTAAGAGCGGTAAGCGGACAATGCCGCCAGACCGACGCCGCCGGTAGCGTATCCGACAATACCCGAAACTATGCCTTTTTTAACCGCGGGGTAAAGCTTGGGATATTTTTCTTTCATGCGGGCGTCAAAACCGAGCGCTCTTTCTTTCAGGGTTTTATGACCGGTTTTTTCGGCGATGCGGTTATTGACGGCAACCTGGTTGCGGCTGTTGGCAATGATTACGGCCGCGGCATTCGTGCCGCTCAGGCTATAATGTCCGGAAGGGTATTTGCGCTCAATATAACCTCTGGCCGCAGTTTTGACTTTGTCGTTAAATTCCCTGATTTTCTTTTCGAGTTCTTTTTCCTCTTCCGGCGTCAGATTGTCCTTATGTGCCAAAAGCTCGGCATTTTCCGTTTGAAAATCGGCCAGAAACTGAGCCTTGAGCATTTCAAGCGCCATGGCGTCGGCATGGCTGCCGATGGCCTGAAGCAGCCTTTTTCTTTTTTCAGCAGCGCTCAGTCCGGCAAAAGCAGGACTAACCGCCAGTTCGGACTCGGCCTGCAAAATTGCCATTTCCAGCAGCTCGCGGCGAAGTTCTTCCTTGTCTTTGACGCCGTCTTCCTTACCGGCCTGCAAATCGACATGCTCAAAAAAGTCGGCAATATTGGCCATTTCGGGGTGGAGCGGTGTGCCGTCCGGCTTACGGGCAAACGCGTCGAAACCGGCCAGCATGGCATCCATTTCCGACAGATTCTTGTCAATTACCGGCTTAAACGACGGTGACAAATGGGTCAGGCCGAGCTGAGCGTCAAGCTCGCGTTTTTCGCGCTCCACACGTTCAGCGGCGGACAATTCTCTCGTTTCCGGGTTATGAACTGTTACGATTTCGGTTTCGAGATTCTGAATGCCGGTCAGGTCTTCCGGCGCGACTTTTTCTTTGCCCTCAGCAAAATCCTTTACCTGTTTCTGCGCAAAGGCGTCAAGTTTGGCAAAAGCTTCGCCGGCTGCGCCCGGTTCGCCGCTGTGCGTTTTCAAAATACGGTATATCCGGGTCAGTTCTTCAGGACTTAAACCGTCCAGCCCTTTGTTAACCAGTTCAACGGCCTGCTGAAGTTCGCGGCGCTTGGCATCGGCTGCATTTCCCTCACCGGCGCTGACAACATTGCCGGCCTGATTTGAATCGTTCAATTTCGTTTCGTCCACCATATTCGTGCCCTTATACGTTTATGACTAACTTCATTTTAGTACAAAAATTCGAAAATTTCAATAATTTTTGTCAATAAACTTTGAATGTCAGCACATTTTCGTCTTATTTATGAAGAGCTTACAGCAAAAAGATTAAAAATTATTTTATATGACAGTTTCAGCCATACATGGGACGTCGGAGCCAATCCGAACGGACGCTTATTCGCGCCCAAAACCGGACATGTCCTGCGGCATCATTTTGCCGGTTACCGAAGCCTGAAGTTCGGCAGCTTTTTCATTGACAAAGCTGTTTTCCGGCTTGATTTCCTTTTCGGGCTTTTTAGGTTTGATTCGTCCGCTCATGCGCAGAATTTTGCGTTTTTCGCGATACTTTTTCCGTTCTTCGGGCGTTAGATTGGAAACATTGTAATTGCGAACCTTGCGGCGGACGGCGGGCGGCAGTTTTTTAACGTAGTCTTTTTTGAGGTCAACTTCCTTTGTTTTGCCTTTGCCGTCGACCTTCATGTCTTCGGCAACAGCGGCAACGGTGGCTTTTTCCCGAGCCTCCTGGGACAAATCGTCGCCGATGACAACTTTATTAACGTTTCTTTTTTTGGCCATTTTAAATATTTGCCGAAAAACATTCAAATCCGGTTCCTTTTCCGGCGATTTGCCTTTGTTTTCGTTATCTCTTTTTTCTTCGTTTCTCTTTTCTTTTTTGCGCGCGCCCACGTTAATCATATCTTCGGACGGCCGCTCGATTATGGCGCAATAATCATTGTCTTTCTGCTCTTTCACGCCCTCAAAAATTTTCGTTACAATCGCCTTTTCGTCCAAAACCGTTTCGGCAAGAACCATATTGGCTTCGGCAAACTCCTTCCATTCTCTTGCATCCTGCGTCGCTTCGGCGGTTTCTTTAGCCAGCATGGCCTCGCCGATCTGGCGCTCGCGGATTTTGTCGGCACCGTTGTCGGCAACAGCATGAAGTTCAATCTGCTTTTCGGCCAAATCGGAACCCAGCGCGTTTTCATCGGTTTTGCCTTTGTCCAACTCCTTTTCTTCGTTGGTCTTTTCGGCCGAGGTTTCCGGCGCCGCATAAGGCGCTTTGGCACTGCCGGCACCGGCCTGTTTGGCCATGTCTTCCTGCAGTGACTGCATGGCACCGGCGTCCATCTTGTGCGTGTCAAGAATCTGCGCCATCTGTTCCTGCATTTTCTCGGCCGCGGCCTGCGAAATGCCGCCGCCGGCGATTTCCTTTTTGTCGCCGATTTCCACGCCGGAAACGCCGTCGGGCTTATAATCTGCACTTTGCTCAAGCACCGGTTTAAGCATGGAAGCCTTAAATTCCTCGGCGCTCATACCGCAGCGGGGATCATAAATGTCCAGTTCGCCGGTGGTCGTATTTTTGAAACCTCTGACTTTGGCAAAGGCTTGCAGCGCTTCGGTCGAAGCTTTGCCTCCGTCGGCCGCCGAACCGTTCAGATCCCGGTCATTAATCAGGCCGTAAATAAGCTTGTATTCCGCGGCATTTTGAATAAGCGCGGAACCGTCGGCAAAGGCCTTAACCCGGCCGGCGGTATAATCGCGCAGCTGTTGGCGGAGTTCGACCTGTTCCGGCAAAGACATATCAAGGTGCTTATCCACAAAACTAAGCTCCTTATAATCCATTGACTGCCAGTTATAGGTGTTTTCGGCCATTTGCTCCTCCGTCGTTCAAGATAAGACTATTTTAGCAAATTTTAAGCAAACTGCAATCTTTTTGCGTAAAAAAGCCCCTCAATTGAGGGGCTTTGGTCATCAGGAGTTGGTACGCCTGTTTTCCCAATATTGTTTCATCACGGCCGCCCGCGCTTCACGGTCGGCTCTGGTATTGAAGTTGCTGTTTTCGTCATACTGATGATTGTTGTCGCGGAATTCTGCCCGGCGCGCAGCTTCTTTCGCGCGTTCCGGCGTGCCGGCAACCCGGCTGCGAGCCGCTTCCAGCTGCTGCTGGCGAACGCCCTGATTGTGTCCCTCAAGTGCGGCCCGGGCTTCTTCCGGCAAATCTTTGGCTGCGGCATACAGCGGATTTTCCGTCATCAGCGGCTTGCCGTCCTCGCCTCTTTTGATAACGCCGTTTTCATCCTGTTCGAAAACCTTTTCGTTTTTATAACCGATTGTCTTTTCCGGCGCGCCTTTAATGGCGACGTCTTCTTTTTGGGCGTCTTTGGCGGCGACCATGGCAGCGGCGTAAGCGATAACCTTTTCTTTTTCGTCCGCAATGGCGGAAAGGTCAATTTCCTTGCCGTCGGCCAAATCCTTTTTGAACTGATCAAGATGTTCGTCGTAGTTTTTCGGACCGGCCGGCTGCTCCTGCGTATTTTCTTCCTGCCGGTCAAACTTGGCGTTGTATTCGGCCAGTTTGCGTTTGCTTTCTTCGCTCAGCTGATCTTCGAAACCGTTGGCGTCAATTTTGCCCTCCGGCGCATTCTGATAGGCAACGCCCAGTTCCTCACAGGCCAGTTTCAGCTTGGCGGCAAACTCCGGCGACATTTCGCCCGAAAAGTTAATGGCCTGATTGTTGCGCTTGGCGTCTTTAACCAGACCGAGGAAAACCGAATAATCGGCGGTTTTGCCGTCGGCGCCGGCAATGCTGGCGTGCTTCTGGTCAGAGTAGCGAACCTGACCGAGCTTTTTGTCGTCCTTGCTGATGTTAAGCGTCAGGCCTTCGGTATCTTCCGCATCGCGTTCGCAGTCCTGCTCATATCCGGCACAATGCTGTTTCCAGAATTTTTCCTTGTCGTCTTTCCAATCCTGATTTTCTTCCTCATTTGCCGGAACCTCTTCTCTTTCTTCGCCTTCGGAAACATTCAGCGGCTCGGGTTCCTGACGGTCGCCTTCTCTTTCGTCCTTCGGCTTGCCTTCGTCCTGCTCTTCTCTCAGCTTTTCGGAAAAATGAACCCGCAGTTCATCCTGCGTCATACCTTCATAAGCCGGATCCTTGGGATTGTAATGATACGTCTTTAAAATCATTGGGCCGTCCGGCGAAGCCAAACCAACCTGAATTTCTTTCCAGCCCGCCTTTTCATATTCTTTATTTAAATCCTGGCGCTTTGAAGCTTTTTCCCCTTCCGGGGCATTGGCGACTTCTTCTTCCTTCTTGGCAAAGTATTTGTTTTCGGCTTCGACGTCGTTGGGCAGACCTTCTTCCGGCGGATTTTTTTCGTCAACATTAATATATTTGGCGACCCAGCTTGCATAAACTTCCTTAATACGGTCAATTTCTTTCTGGTCGGTCAGCGCGGCAAATTCATCCGCTGTTTTGTCCGTACCGCCGAGTTTGAAGAAAAGGTCATGATAGGTACCCAAATTTACTGCTTCAGCCATTGTTCTGTCTCCCGATAAACGCCTTTAATTATGGACAGAATAGCACAAACCTCAAGTTTTGTCCATAATTTTGTTTATGGTAACAAAACTTTCATAATATATGGTTAAGATGTTGCAGATTATTTGAGGCTGGCCAGCAGCGGGGTAATATTAGTCATAAACAGCTTGACCGAAATGGCCAGCAGAATAATGCCGAAAAACTTCTGCAGCATATAAATAAGGCCGGGACCAAGCCGCCGTTCAATGCGTTTGGTCAGCTTAAGCACCAGATAGACGATTATCATATTGGCGACAACCGCGGCCAGAATGCTGATGTCGCTGTATTGGGAACGAATGGACAGCAGCGTGGTCAGGGCTCCGGCTCCGGCAATAAGCGGAAAGACCACCGGCACAAAGGTTGCGTCTTTCGGCGCGTCGGGCTGGTCGTGGAATATTTCGATATCCAAAATCATTTCCATAGCCACAATAAAAATAATCAGCGAACCGGCAACGGCAAAAGACGAGATGTCGACATTAAACAGATTTAAAAACGCTTCGCCGACATAGAAAAAGATAAAAAACATTACCAGCGACAACAGCGCCGCCTTCAGGGCATTGATTTTCTTGCCGCGCTTTTTGAGCGTCAGGATAACCGGGATATTTCCGGTAATGTCAATTACCGCAAACAAAACCACAAAAGCGCTGATAAAATGGTGCCAGTCAAAATGTCCGAACATGTTTTTCTCCTTATCTGCCTTTGAGATAGCACATTAAATCCGCGAGTCAACAAAAAACGGCGGATTTTTTGCCGCCGTTCAAAAAAAACGTCACTCTTCCAGTTTGACCCTGATTTTTCGGCCGTAATAGCCGCAGAGCCGAAAAAGCTTGAAAATATCGGCGCAGAGACCTCTCTCTATTCGGTCTATTATCCAGCTCGGAACGCCGGCTTTCTTCTCGACTTTTTTAATGCTCAACCGGCGGTTCCGCCGTTCCAGCCAAAGGGCCAAGCCTAAGTCTTTCAAAAATTCTTTCCTGATTGCTGTTTTTGAAACCTGTTTCATTTTATGTTCAACTCCTTCACGTTTTGTTAAAACAAAACCGCCTTTTTGGTCAGAAAAGGCGGAGGATGTTGAAAGCTGTACGAGAACAGTGCATTTATTCGTCGGCCGAAACCGCTTATTTCATGCCATCCTCCATTTCCGGAGGTCATTTTTGGTTTCTCGTAAAGAGCTTTCATACTCCGTTATCAGCTTAACCAATTCTGATAACGAAGATGATTATAAAAGCTGTTTTCTATTTTGCAACGGCTTTTTTGCAGATGTCATTTCCCGGCTTTCTTTCCTCTTGTCATTCCCGGGCTTCCTCCCTCTAAGTCATCCCCGGGCAAGCATAGCGCGACCCGGGGATCTCTGGATATTCGGGTCACACGCTCAGCATGACGCCTCAACTTGGATGTCCGGCTCAAGGCCGAACATGACGGGGAAGAAGCCAAGGATGACAGAAGAAAAAATAATACTGTCATTCCTGTGCTTGGCACGGGAATCTAAAAGAGATATTCGGGTCAAGCCCGAATATGACAAAGAAAAAAGGCCGAACAGACACAAAAAAAAGCCGTCCGGCGGACGGCTTTTTTCGCTTATTTGTTTTTACGCCACTTTTGCGTCGGTTACTTTGGCGTCAAAAACAATTTCGGCGCCTTCAATATCGGCTTTGGTACCACCGGCACAGCTGCTGCTGACCTTAACTGCCAGAACCTGCTCGGCCACATAGGCCTTGTTTTCGTCCAGCGCTTTGTTCAGCTCGGCATTATCGGTCGCATAGCAGAGTTCGATACGGTCGGAAATGTTGAAATCCTTGTCTTTGCGCAGGGTCTGAACCAAACGGACGAAGTCGCGCGCCATACCCTCGCGTTTGAGTTCGTCGGTTACGTTCGTATTCAGCGTGACAACGGCCTTGTTATCTGCAAAGGCTTTGCCGGCAACACCATCTTTCATATCCAGGCGGACTTCGAACAAATCCGGCGTCAGGGTCTGGCCGGCAATCGACAACGTACCATCGGCATTCAGCTCCCATTTGCCCTGTTTATACGCGGCCATCACCGGCCCCATATCTTTGCCCAGCGCCTTGCCGAGCAGCGGCGTATAGAGATAGACGGTTTTGGCGGCATAAGCGGCCAGATTATTGTCTATTTTGACTTCCTTGACATTCAGTTCGTCTTTAATGATGTCCTGATACTGTCCGTTCAAAAAGCCCAGATTATCGCCAACAACCGTCAAACCGGCCAAAGGCAGACGGTTGCGGAGGTTTTTCTCCTCGCGGATAAACTTGCCGGCTGAACATAAGTCCTGCAAAAAGTCCATTTCGTCAACCAGCGTTTCGTCCAGCTTAATGTTTTCAAGCTGCGGGTAATCGGCCAGATGGACGCTTTCGCCGCCGGTCAGATTCTTGTAAACATATTCGCAAAGGAACGGCATCAGCGGCGCCATGATTTTGCTCAGGTTGACCAAAACCGTATACAAAACGTCGAACGCCTGTTGGTCGCCGGACCAGAAACGGTCGCGGGTGCGGCGGATATACCAGTTGTTGAGAATTTCCATAAAGGAGGCAACCTCGTTGCAGGACAGCGCCACGTCATAGGTGTCCAGCCCCTGTTTGACAATCCGGCTCAGGCGTTTGAGCTTGGAGAGGATATAGTTGTCAATCGCCTCGCTCGAACCGCTGACCTCTTTGGCCTGATAACCTTCGGCATTGGCATAAAGCGTGAAGAAGTAATAAGCGTTCCACATCGGAATCTGAGCGACGCGGGCAGCTTTGGCAATCTCTTTGCCTTCTTGGTCGACGGCCAGATTGCCGCCTTTCAGGACCGGCGAAGAAACCAGGAACCAGCGCAAAGCGTCAGAACCAATGGAATCTAAAACTTCGTTCGGATCCGGATAGTTTTTAAGACGCTTGGACAGCTTTTGTCCGCCTTCTGCCATCAGCAAACCGGTACAGATGCAGTTTTTAAACGCCGGCTTATTATGCAGCGCCGTCGACAGCACGGTCAGGGTATAGAACCAGCCGCGGGTCTGATCCATGGCCTCGACAATGAAATCGGCCGGGAAATGGTTTTCAAACCATTCCTTGTTGTCAAACGGGTAGTGAACCTGCGCGTAAGGCATGGAACCGGATTCAAACCAGCAGTCAAAGACGTCGCCGACGCGGCGCATCATGGTTTTGCCGGACGGGTCGTCAGGGTTCGGATAAACAACCTCGTCAATATAAGGCTTGTGCAGGTTGGTAACTTCGATACCGGTCTTTTCTTTGATTTCGGCGACGGAACCAAAGACGTCAATGCGCGGAAACTGCGGATTGTCCGACTTCCAGACCGGAATCGGCGTTCCCCAGAAACGATTGCGCGAAATCGACCAGTCGCGGGCGCCTTCCAGCCATTTGCCAAAGCGTCCGTCCTTAATGTGCTCCGGAACCCAGGTAATCTGCTGATTGTTTCTGACCATATCGTCGCGGAAATCGGTTACCTTGACAAACCAGCTTGACATCGCCTTATAAATCAGCGGCGTATCGGTACGCCAGCAGAACGGATAAGAGTGGGTATACTGCTCTTTTTTGACCAGAATGCCTTTCTCCTTCAACAGCTGCATAATCGGCTCGTTGGTCTCAAAAACCTGTTTGCCCAGATAATCGGGAACTTCGGCGGTAAACTTGCCGGCCTCGTCAACCGGGCAGACGACCGGGAAATTCTCGTCATAAGCGCGGCAGGCTTCAAAGTCATCCTGACCAAAGCCCGGCGCAATATGAACAATACCGGTACCGTCTTCGGTGGATACAAACTCGCCGGAAAGAACCCGGAAAGCGCCTTTTTCTTTCAGGTGTTTGAAATAAGGGAACATCGGCTCATAAGCCATGCCGACAAAATCGGCGCCTTTCATCGTGCCAACTTGTGTGGCATGTTCCAACTGTTTTTTATAACGGCCGAGCAAAGCCTGCGCCAGAACATATTTCTGCCCGTCTTCTTCCATTACGGCATAGTCAATGTCTTTGCCGACGGCCAGCATGAGGTTGGAAGGCAGCGTCCAGGGCGTGGTGGTCCAGACCAGCATTTTCATACCGTTTTCAAGCGTGAACATAACGGTTATGGCATTGTCGGTCTTGTCCTGATAGCCCTGATTGACCTCAAAGTTGGACAGCGGGGTTTCGGCAGCCCAGGAATATGGAAGGACGCGGTAGTCCTCATAAACCAAACCTTTTTCCCAGAGCTGTTTGAAGTTGTTGATGACGCTTTCCATAAACGGCAAATCCATGGTCTTGTAATCGTGACTGAAATCCACCCAGCGGCCGATGCGCTTAAACATCTCGACCCAGATGCCGGAATATTTGAGAACGTCAGAGCGGCAGAAATCGTTAAACTTTTCGACGCCGTATTCCTCAATCTGTTTGCGGCCGGAAACGCCAAGCTGCTTTTCGGCAGACATTTCGGCCGGCAGACCGTGGCAGTCCCACCCCAAACGACGCTCAACCTTTTTGCCGTTCATCGTCTGATAACGGGCGACAACGTCTTTAACGTAAGAAACCATAATATGTCCGTAGTGCGGCGTACCGTTGGCAAACGGAGGACCGTCGTAAAAAACGAATTCGGCGGCACCGTCGCGGTTGTGAACGGATTTTTCAAAAGTTTTGTCTTCGTCCCAGAACTTGAGGACTTCTTTCTCGATTTCGACAAAGTCGGCCTTGGCCTTAACTTCCTTATAATGTTTAGTCATCAGTAAACACCTTAATTTTTTGAATTATTTTAATGCGGTCGCGCCAAACGACGGCGCCTCGGATTGTATGATATATGTATGAAAAAATGCCATCCCCTAAGGGATAATAATCGAACGTATGGAATGTATTACCAAAATGCGCATTTTCATTCTTTAGAAAATTGATTAAAACCGGTGTTGAATTTAATACAAGAATCACGGCGAGTCAAATATTAATTCGCCTTGGAAACAACAAAAAAAAGCAACGATATTGCGAGTCTAGCATAAGAAAAAAATAATACTGTCATTGCCGTGCTCTTTTCTTCTCCTCTGTCATTGCCGGACTTGATCCGGCAATTCAGGAAAGAGATATTCGGGTCACACGCTCAGCGTGGCGCCTACGGTTGGATATTCGGGTGTAAATTCCCAACTGCGTTGGGCCCCTTTCGTCCCGTAAGCCTCGAACTTCGCTTATAGCTCGTTCTCGCCAACTATCGACTCCAAGCCCGAATATGACAATTATTTACTCGTCATTCCCGTGCTTGGCACGGGAATCTAAAAGAGATATTCGGGCAAGCCCGAATATGACAAAGAAAAAAAGGCCGAACATGACAAAGAAAAAAAAGCGCTTCAATTCCATACGGAAAAGAAGCGCAGATTTTCAGAACCGCAGGCCAAGCGCCACATTGGCTCCGGCGTCCACGGCACGGCGGGCGCCCTTGGCCACGCGGCTGCCGATGGAACGATCCCAGTTGGTGGTGTTGGCAAAAACGGCCGCCTTAACGAAAACCCTGTCCAGAAAATCAAGACGGGCTCCGAGCTTTAATCCCGCGATAAAACCGTTTTCCGTTACCTTTACCAGCCTTTTGCTCGAAACATAGGCGTTTTTGTCACGTTCCAGATACTCCGTCGAATAAGGCGTAATACCGATATAAGCTCCGGTAAAAAGCGTCAGCATGCCGTATTCGAAAAAACCATAGTCCATTCCGACCCGGAAAGAAGGCGCCTTGTATTTGATACCGCCATATTCCTCTCCCAAATGTTCGGAAAAAAACGACACTTCAAAATAAGCCGTCAGAGGCTTGATTTCGTAGGCAACCTGCGCACCGAAACGGTTTTCGGACGCATCCAGATAACTGACCGCGGAAACCTCCAAAGCACGTTCGTCATCATCTATGTCGGTAATCCGGTAAAATTCCTGCGCGTGCAGCGCGGCGGCAAGCAAAACCAGCAATGCCGAAAGCAACAACCTTTTCATAATACTTAAATATTAAATTATACAATCAGATATTTATAGCTAAAAAACAGCTTAAAGGCTATCATGCTTTTCCGCCAAAGTCTAGACAAAAAAAAGAGACGACAGTTTTGTGAAATACAAAAGTTTAAAACGACAGAAGCCTTTCTCCTTTGTGGAGAAAGGCTTCTGTCTGCATTTATTTACAGAGCAGCTTTCTGTTTGAAGCGGACTGTCAGCTGTTTTCCGTTGGCCAACAAGATTTCGGCCTGCGTCCATTCGACTTTGGGAATTTTGCCCTTAACCGCAAAACCTTTGACTTGTATGGTCACGTCCTCATTATGACTGCTGACCACGCGAATCATACATTTTTCGCTCGTCTGTTCCAAAGAATATCGAATCAAAGCGCCGTCTAACACCATGTTATAAGTACTGTCCCGTTCGATATTTTCAAACAGAATGATTTTACCGACAGGCTGATAATCGTTCGGATTAGCCTTGTCAGGCGCTTCGCGGCTGCCGGTTAAAATCACGTTACGCTGCAACTCGGACTTCTCTTGTGCATTGGCACCAACTGCGGCCATAAAGAATACGGCGGCAAGCAAAAAAAACTTTTTCATAATCTAATTGTTTAAAATGATACATTCGCAAAATTGTAAAATATTTGTTGCCGTGTTAACATCTTTTTTTAAAATTGTCTAGACAAAATTTTTTTAACAAGAACATTTACAAATATCTTATTTGGTATTACTCCAACTTTCATGTACTCTCATATATACTGAGCGATTACATAAAAATTCTACTGTCGGATTCATATTGATTCTGTCTCTTATACACATCTCCGAGCCCACGAGACAGGCAGAAATC
>ENA-OZKV01000729-OZKV01000729.1-human-gut-metagenome-genome-assembly--contig:-NODE-729-length-17009-cov-7.729503_pt1 | contig 17009 bp, 10 predicted proteins | sample MGYA00244829_ERZ653770 | MGnify/ENA primary metagenome ERZ653770 (study PRJEB26926, sample SAMN06165244) | human gut metagenome | biome: ENVO:00009003; feature: ENVO:2100002; material: ENVO:00002003... | reverse complement strand
ACCGTGTGACAGCAAAAATCAATTTATTCAAAGTTGATAAAGAAACAGGAAAAGCCGTTCCGCAGGGCGATGCAACACTGAAAGGTGCAGTCTACGGATTATATGCCCGTGAAGATATCGTGCATCCGGATGGAGCAACCGGTGTGATTTATAAAGCAGGGGAACAGGTGGCTTCTCTTACAACGGATGAAAAAGGACAGGCTTCTGTAGATGGCTTATATCTTGGCAAATATTACGTCAAGGAGATCACACCACCGACCGGATACCTGGCAGATACAGAAGAACATGATCTTGAATGTAGTTATGAAGGTGATATGACTGCAGAAGTAAAAAGAGAATGCATTTCCAGTGAACAGGTGATCAAGCAGCCGTTCCAGATTATCAAAGCAGCCAACAATGGAAAGACCGATGCAGATCTGTTATCCGGAGCCGGATTTACAGTTTATCTGAAATCTTCCCTTACAAAGAAAGCAGATGGAAGCTATGATTTTGATTCTGCTAAACCAGTAGTGAGTGGAGAAAACGGAGCTACTGAGATTTTTACAGATGAAAAAGGTTATGCCTGCAGTATTCCATTACCATTTGGAAGCTATATTGTCCGTGAAACAACAACACCACACAATTACAAGCCAGTCGATGATTTTGAAGTGAATATCACAGAGAACCATCCGAATGAGCCACAGATCTGGCGTGTGCTTCTGGACAAAGAGTTCAAGGCAAAATTGAAAATTGTGAAAAAAGACGATGAAACAAAGAAATCCGTCCTGATTGCAGGAACAGAATTTAAGGTATATGACCTGGATAACAAAAAATACGTGGAGCAGGTAACTACTTATCCTGTGACAACCACACACAAGTCCTATTTTACAGACAGTCAGGGTTATCTGATCATGCCAAAGAACCTGAAAATCGGACATTACCGGATTGAGGAAGTCAACGCACCGGAAGGGTACACAATCAACAAGAATTATATGGAGATTGCTGTTGATGCAAACACTGCTTATCAGATGGATTCAGAAAGCGGCGATGCCATTATCACAGTTGATTACGAGAATCATCCGGTAAAAGGAAAGCTGACGATCTATAAAAAAGGTGAAATGCTGACCGGATTCAAAAAGGATTTTGTTTATGAAGAAAGATACCTTAAGGGTGCGGAATTTAATGTCTATGCAGCTGAAAATATCTATACACCGGATTATCAGAAAGATGAAAATGGAAACAGACAGCTGATTTATGCAAAAGATGCTCTGGTAACAACGGTAACGACCGGGGAAGACGGAAAAGCAGTTGCAGATAACCTGCCGCTTGGTTCTTACTATGTGGTAGAAAAAACAGCACCGGAAGGATTTGTTCTGAACCATGACAGATCGGATGTAGCATTTGTCTATGCAGATCAGGATACACCTGTGATCGAACAGGAAGTGACTGTTGGTGATGACAGACAGAAAGTTGCAATCCAGGTAGAAAAACAGGATGCAGAAAACGGAGCAACGGTAGAAGGTGCAGTCTTTGGCATTTATAACAAAGATGATATCAAAGCAGAAGGCAAAGTCATTGTCAACGCTGATACCCTGTTACAGGAAATGACTTCTGATAAAGATGGAATTGCTTCCTGTACGCTGGATCTGCCACTCGGACAGTATTATGTAAAAGAGTTAAAGGCACCGGCAGGATTCGTTTCTTCCGATGAAGTTCTGAATCTGGATGCTTCTTATCAGGGACAGGACGTGAAGACAGTAAAACTGAAAACAGTGAAGAAGAATCAGCCGACAACGGTTGAAATTACAAAATCAGATGTGACAACAGGTGTGGAACTGGATGGAGCAAAACTCACCGTTCTTGATAGAGAGGGGAATGTCGTAGATCAGTGGACTTCTGTAAAAGACCAGCCACATGTGATTAAACGACTGACCGTTGGGGAGGAATATACCCTTCGTGAAGAAATCGCACCGTATGGATATCTGAAAGCAACGGATGTGAAGTTCACACTGGAAGATACCGCAGAGATTCAGAAGGTAGAGATGAAAGATGAAGTGCCGACAGGACTTTTAATCATCAACAAAAATGGAGAATTTTTGGATAAAGTGACACTTCTGGACAATGTAAAAGGCACTGTGGAGCATCTCTTCGAATATGTAACCGGAAGCCTTACAGATGTGACTTTCGATGTATTTGCTGCGGAAGATATCAAAGCGGCAGATGGTGTCAGCAAAGATTATTACAAAGCAGATGAAAAAGTAGGAACTATTACTACAGATTCCAATGGTATTGCACAGATGGATAATCTCCCGGCAGGCAAATACTATGTGAAAGAAGTTAAAACTGCCCATGGCTATGTATTGGATGGAGAACCGAGATATGTTGATCTTTCCTACCGTGATCAGGACACACCGGTAATCACTTATGATGAAAAATGGCAGAATACCCGTCAGAAAGTAAAGGTTACTGTTCTGAAGAAAGAAAAAGATACAGACCGTGTTCTTGCAGGCGGCGTCTTCGGCCTTTATACCAGTGAAGATATCAAAAATGTAAACGGAGATGTGTTGCTTGAGAAAGATTCCCTCATCGAGCAGAAAGCAACCGATGAGAAAGGACAGATCACTTTTGCGGCAGATCTTCCAGTAGATGGAAAATATTATGTAAAAGAGAACAGTGCACCGGACGGATTTGTGACAACGGAAGAAGTGCAGGAGTTTACCTTTGAATATGCCGGAGAAGATCAGGCAGAAGTAAGCTATGATTTTACGTTTGAAAATCAGCCGACCACAGTGGAACTGACAAAAACAGACCTGACCACAGGCAAAGAACTTCCAGGTGCACACCTGAAAGTGACGGATGCAGATGGAAATGTTGTGGATGAATGGACTTCTACAGAAGGATCTCATGTGATCAAAGAACTTGTTGTAGGTAATGAGTATACCATGACGGAAACAAAACCGGCAGACGGATATGTTACTGCAGAGAGCATTACCTTTACGGTTGAGAATACAGCTGAGATTCAGAAGCATGAGATGAAAGATGATGTGACCAAGGTTCAGATCAGCAAGACAGATATCACAGGAGATACAGAGATTCCTGGTGCAAAACTAACGATTCTTGATAAGGACGATCAGGTAGTAGAGAGCTGGACTTCCACAGAGGAGGCACACTATATTGAAAAACTGCCAATTGGTAGATACACCTTACGAGAGGAACAGGCACCAAAAGGATATCTTCTGACATCGGATGTGACATTTGAGGTGAAGGATACTGGAGAAATCCAGAAAGTGGTTATGAAAGATGATACTGCCAAGGGAAAAGTCATTCTCAATAAGACAGATAAATCATCTGGGGAACCGCTGAAAGGAGTAGAATTTGAATTCCGTGACAGCAAAGGAAAGGTCCTGGAAACCTTAAAAACAGATGCTGCCGGTCATGCCGAGAGTAAGCTGTATGAGATTGCCGCATTCAAGAACGGCAAATATGATACAGCAATCAAGTATTATCTGGTGGAGACAAAAACACTGGATGGATACACACTGGATCAGACCAAGCATGAAGTGACATTTGCCTACGCAGACGACAGTACGCCGGTTGTAGAAGTTACTTTCAATCTGACAAATGAGAAACCGGAAGTTCCGGAAACACCAAGCACACCAGATGTGCCGCAGTCCCATGAAGAGACGAAGGTATCAGATGCACCGAAGACAGGAGATAACACAAATATCTGGCTGCCGATTCTGCTTCTGCTTATCTCTACCGGAGGCATGGCAGGACTTTATATCAGCAGAAAGAAAATCAGAAAACAGTAATCCTCAGTAAAGGGGGCCCTGAATCAGGGCTCCCTTTAAAATACAAAAATTCACAGAAAGGGACAGAAAAATATGATGAAAACAATGGAAAAGAGACAGGAAGCAAGAAAGAACCAGGAGAGAACTTTAAAAAGAATGATGGCTTATCAGAAAAAAGCCGAGCAGATGGTCAGCAGGAAAAGAATGAACCATCACATGATCAGAAAGGGGTAAAAGCGTATGATGAACAGAAAAGAATTTTATGAATATGTCAAAGATAATGTAAAAGACTATTTGCCGGATTCATATCAGAATGGAGAAATCCGTATTGAAGAAGTTGCAAAAAATAATGGATTAAGGTTGACTGGCATTTCAATTCCACAGGGTGATCAAAGAGCTGTGCCGATGGTATATCTGGATTCTCTTTATATGGAATATGTCAATGGAAAAAATCTGGATTCCTGTGTGGGTGATGTGGCAGATATGCGTATTGAAGTGCAGGACAAAGCGGCATTTATCAATATGGGTCTTCCGGATATTTTGGATTATGAAAAAATGAAGGACAAATTACAGGTGAGAATCTGTGACCGGGAATGGAATGAAGAACGCCTGGCTGATAAAGTTGTTACCGAACATGGAGATTTTGCAGCATATTACGCAGTGAATGTGGAAGAAAACGAGGGAGGAATTGGTAGTATTCCGGTTACTGTCAATCTTATGAATGAATGGGGTGTGACAGCAGAACAAATCCAGGCAGATGCAGTGGCGGCAGACAGAAATCGTGGTGTTGTTTTGATGGACATGAATGAAATGATAAAATCCATGATTTTTGGTGAAGAAGCAGAAAATCTTTTGAATGAAAAACTGAATGTTGAAGCAATGGAAAATCCAATGTTCTGTCTTTCAAATGCACAAAAAATGAATGGTGCATCACTGTTACTGCAGGAAGATATTCGTAAGCAGATCGGTGAATGCCTGGGAAGTGATTATTTTGTTCTTCCCTCTTCAATTCATGAGGTGCTGATTCTTCCTGATAACGGAATGTTTGAAGTACCGGAATTAAATGCCATGGTACAGGAAGTCAATGAGACGCAGGTAGAGAGGCAGGAACAGCTTTCGGATAAGGTTCAGTTCTGTGATGGAAAGACAGCAGTTATGGAAAATGCCGAACGCAGGGAAGCACGTCTGGAGAAAGAAAAAGCAGCAGAAAAAGCAACTGGGAGAACAGAAGCAAAAGGTGGAATCCATGGAAAACTGGAGAAAGCCAAGGCGGAGATCAAAGCAAAAGGGACAGATACAATCCCAAAGAATAGGGCGAAAGACCTTGCCTCAGTATTATAACGAGAAATAACGATGATTTTGAGGGGACTGTGTGAGCAGTCCCTAATTTTATGAAGATGGAGGAGAAAAGAATATGGACTGGTGTTTATATGGTGATGATAAAAGAAAGGAAATGGATAGAGATTTAAAACCGGAATATCTTTTGGATGACTTACGGAGATATCAGGATGTATTTGGTGAAGAATTTGGTGTAAAAGAGCTTCTTATGCTGGAGGATATCCGGGTAAAGGCTATGATTGCCGGAGCACTTGCAGATATGCCGGAATTTCTTATTGATCAGATTGGAAAAGCAAGTAACAGTAGTAATTTTCCTTCTATGACAAGGGCAATGGAACGGATTGCCGATGTTGTAGAAGAAAAGTGGGAAGAAGAAAGGGAGTAACAGATGGCAAATAAATTATATGCAATGGAACTTCTGACGGAGGAAGTGGCAAAGGATGTTGCTGCCAATCCGCAGGAATGGATGCGGTTTCTAAATACTGCATCCAGGCTGTACCGGTACACTTTTCCGGAACAGCTCTTGATCTATGCACAGCGTCCGGGAGCAACAGCCGTGGCATCCATGGAAATCTGGAACCAGAAGATGTACCGATGGATTAAAAAGGGGTCTAAAGGAATTGCCCTGATAGATAACACATCCGGACCAAAAACGAAACTCCGATATGTTTTTGATGTGCAGGATACTTATAAGGTAAAAAATCTGGGCAGAGATCCGCAGTTATGGAATCTTAATCCAGAAGGAGAACAACTGGTGGCAGATTATCTGCAGGAGCGGCTGGCACTGGAAGCAACAGAGGGAGGATTAGCAGAGGTTCTTCACCAGGCGGCAGAAGAAAGTGTGCAGGCCTGGTTGCCGGATGCTTTCGACGAACTGCAAATGGATGTAGCCGGCACTTTTCTGGAAGATCTGGATGAACAGAATCAGAAAGTGGAGTTCCGGGAACTGATGACAAACAGTGTCTGGTATGTGTTACTGAACCGATGCGGACTGGATGTGCAGGAATATCTTGATGCAGAGGATTTTCGTCATATTACAGATTTTAACCAGTTAAAGGTTATTGGACACCTTGGAAGTTCTGTGAATGAGATCAGCAGACCGGTATTGATGCAGATTGGACGATATGTGTTGAATGACTTGGAAAAAGATCTGAAAACGGTTGCAAAAGAAAAAGAAGTAGCTTATAATGAATTTAACACGTTAATTCGTGAAAGTAAAACAAGGAACACAGAAGATAGAGGAGAAAATAAGGAGGAAACAGAGCATGAGAGAGATCACTTACAGCCAGAATGGAGAGTACCAGATTCCGGATATCAGTCTGGAGGAGACGAGAGGAACGATCGGGAAGTACGGATTGATGAGGAAAGAGTATCTGAGAAACCACAAAGTAGCCAGATTCAACATTCTGACCTTACAGAACCGTCTGGACAGTCATCTGATGGAAATCGACAGCCAGGCAAGGCAGAGAGTAGACAACCTGATGTCAGAACTTCTGGAGAAAAACCCGGCACCGGACAAAATGGCAGACGGGATGGCATGGACCAGACACATGAACCAGATCAAAGCACAGGCAGAGGAACTGGTAATTCAGGAGATTATTTACAATTAAGTCTGTTCCCGACAGAAGAGGAACAGTTAGGAGAAATAAGGAAAGCGGCAGCTGCATTAGAACAGCCAGCCGCTTTTCTTATTTCTGATGAAGTAGTAGATGATATTCTCCGCACGGGAAGTGGACAGAAAAATACACTGTTTCATATTACGGCAAGACTGATTGAAGGTCTGGATAATGAAGAAATGCAGAACTTCCTGAAGGAGGAATATGAAACAGGTGGAAAAGGATTTACCATAGATGGACAGAAAATCAGTATCTGGTATGACAATGATGGTATCCGTATCCGACGGGGAGATTCCGCCAGAAGAAACTTTGATCGCATGGTTACGTGGGAAGAAGCGGCGGACAGAATCCGGGATATGTATGAGGATAGAAGTTACGTGGATAATCTGATTTCCAATAACGCCATTGAACAGGAGCAGGAAGAAATGACCAATCTTCTTGCACTCCATTTTCGGGATACCAGCAGAAACCGGGAGGAGCAGCAATCATATTCGGATTGGCAGGATGTCGTGCGGGAAGCTTGGACAGATTCAGCGGAAGCAGATGCAATTGCCCATCGCTTTGAATGGCTGCAGAAAGATATGGATGAGAATCCAGAAGATTATCGCAGGTGGGAGATTCAGCATAATCCGGAATATTTCCAGCGTTTTCAGGATCTCCAGAGGGAGCGTTCCTGGGTAGACCAGAAATTTACGGTCGAACGTCCGGCCCTTTCCTTTATCACACAGGATGAGATAGATGCAGTCCTTAGAAGAGGCGGGATCACTGCCGGAGGACGGAATCGGATCTATGAGTATTTCATGGAACATCACGATATAAAGGATGCAGCTGAGTTTCTGAAAAATGAGTATGGTACAGGTGGAGCAGCACCTGGGATACCGGGAGCGTATGAATCCGATGCTTCCCATGATGCGAAAGGATTAAAACTTGCGAAAGGGAAGATTGGCAGTCCAGATGTAGAAGTTCTATTAAAGTGGAATAAGGTTGCAGAACGTGTCCGTCAGCTGATTCGCACCGATGATTTCTTATCACCGGAAGAACTGGAAAAGTATGAAGAACGGCAGGAAGCACAGAGACAGGCGGATCTGGAAGGAGCTCAGCAGGCTTTGGAAGTGGAGCAGGAAGGCTCTGATCAGCAGGAAATACGAGAGGAAAATCAGGAACCGTCGGAAGTTGAGATACAACCGGAAGCAGTAGAAGATGCAGAAAAAAAGGAAGATATAACACCAGAACAGTCTGATATTCCAGCAACAAACTTCCATATCACAGATGATGAACTGGGACAGGGAACACCAAAGGAAAAGTTCCGTGCTAATATCATGGCAATCCAGCTTTTAAAGAAATGCGAGGAAGAAAACCGCAATGCCACACCAGACGAACAGGAGATTTTATCCCGATATGTAGGCTGGGGAGGTCTTGCTGATGCTTTCGATGAAACAAAATCCGCATGGGAGACGGAATATCTGGAATTAAAGACAGTCCTTACACCGGAAGAATATGCAGCAGCCAGAGCTTCTACCTTAAATGCCCATTACACACAGCCAATCGTGATTGAAAGTATGTATCAGGCGTTGGAAAATCTGGGATTTACAAAAGGAAATATCCTGGAGCCATCCATGGGTGTTGGTAACTTCTTTGGAATGCTTCCTGAGAAGCTGAACCAGTCAAAACTCTATGGTGTGGAACTGGACAGTATCAGCGGTAGAATTGCAAAACTGCTTTACCCAGATGCCAATATCCAGATTAAAGGTTTTGAGAAGACAGATTATCCGAATGATTTCTTCGATGTGGCAATCGGAAATGTGCCATTTGGAGCTTATAAAGTGAATGACAGGCAATATGACCGCTATAATTTTATGATTCACGATTATTTTCTGGCAAAGACAATCGACCAGTTGCGTCCGGGTGGTGTGGCAGCTTTGATCACAACAAAAGGAACCATGGATAAAGCATCACCGGAAGTCCGAAAGTATCTGGCAGAACGTGCCGATCTCCTTGGAGCCATCCGCCTGCCGAACACAGCATTCAAAGCAAATGCAGGAACGGAAGTCAGTGCAGATATTTTATTCTTCCAGAAGCGTGACAGCATGACAAAAGAGATGCCGGAGTGGGTGAATCTTGGAAGTGATGCCAATGGAATTACGGTCAATCAGTATTTTGCAGACCATCCGGAAATGATTCTGGGTGAGATGAAAGAGGTATCCGGTCCGTATGGTATGGAAACAACCTGTATGCCGATAGAAGGTGCTGATCTTGAAGTCCAGCTTGCAGAAGCTGTCAGGAATATTCATGGAAATATGGCACCTGCAGTTGATGTGGATGCAGAACTGGATGATGTACCAGAGAGTATCCCGGCAGATCCGAATGTTCGTAATTACAGTTATGCGGTTGTAGATGATCAGGTATATTACCGTGTTAACTCTCTGATGAATCAGGTAAAGATGCCTGCCGCTACTGCAGAACGTGTAAAAGGTATGGTGGAGATCCGAGACACGGTGCGTGAACTGATTGCCATGCAGATGGAAGAATCCGTAACAGATGAAGAAATTCACAAACAGCAGGAGAAATTGAATCAAGTATATGATGCTTACACAGCAAAGTATGGAGTCATCGGAAGTAATGCAAACAAGCGGGCGTTTTCTGATGACGCTTCTTATTGTCTGTTGTGTTCTCTGGAAGACCTGAACGAAGATGGAACATTGAAGCGAAAAGCAGACATGTTTACGAAACGAACCATCAAAAAGGCAGTGGCGGTAACCAGTGTGGAAACTGCGACAGAAGCCTTAGCATTATCATTGAATGAAAGAGCAAAGGTGGATCTGTCCTATATGGCACAGCTGACAGGAAAGACAGAAGAAAAAATCACGGAGGAACTGGTTGGAGTTATATTTAAGAACCCACTGACAGACCAGTGGGAGAGTGGAGATGAGTATTTATCTGGAAATGTCAGGGAGAAGTTAAACACAGCAAGAACCTTTGCAGAGAATCACCCGGAATTCACACCGAATGTCCGTGCATTGGAAGCAGTTCAGCCAAGAGAACTGGAAGCATCTGAAATCGAAGTAAGGATTGGAGCAACCTGGATTGAACCATCGGATTATCAGGACTTTATGAGGGAACTGCTTCATACTCCGTGGTATCTTGCACAGAAGGAGATACAGGTAAAATATTCTGAGGTGAATGGTGAGTGGCGGATTACCGGGAAAAATGCAGACAGTCCAAGAAATGCGTTTGCCTATGCAACGTATGGAACCGAGAGGGCAAATGCTTACCGGATTCTGGAAGATACACTGAATCTGAAAGATGTTCGTATCTATGATAAGAGTGTCAATGAAAATGGGGATGAGATTCGTGTCCTCAATAAAAAAGAAACTATGCTGGCATCACAGAAACAGGATGCCATGAAAGCAGCATTTAAGGATTGGATTTTCAAAGATCAACAGAGACGTGAAAGACTGGTAAGAGTTTATAATGAACGGTTTAACAGTATCCGTCCCCGTGAATACGATGGCAGTCATCTGACTTTCCCAGGAATGAACCCGGAAATTGAACTTCGCCCACATCAGAAAAATGCTGTCGCACATCAGCTTTACGGGGATAATGTGCTTCTGGCTCATGTAGTAGGAGCTGGGAAGACCTACGAGATGGTAGCGGCTGCAATGGAGAGCAAACGTCTGGGATTATCACAAAAGAATCTATTTGTCGTGCCGAACCATCTGACAGAGCAGTGGGGAGCCGAGTTCCTGCAGTTATATCCGGGAGCCAATATCCTGGTGGCAACCAAGAAAGATTTTGAACCGGCGAACCGGAAAAAGTTCTGTGCCAGAATCGCTATGGGAAACTATGATGCGATTATCATCGGTCATTCCCAGTTTGAGCGTATCCCAATCTCTGATGAGAGGCAGGAAGCCATGCTGCGGAAGCAGATTGACGATCTGGAAATCGCAATCCAGAGTGCAAGATATGAGCAGGATGGCGGCCGCTATACGGTAAAGCAGATTGAAAAGACCAGAAAAACGCTGATGACAAGACTGGAGAAGCTGAATCAGAAAGAGAAAAAGGATAATGTAGTTACCTTTGAAGAACTGGGAGTGGATCATCTGTATGTAGACGAGGCACACAGTTATAAAAATGCGTTCCTTTATACAAAAATGAGAAATGTAGCCGGAATTGCCCAGAACGAAGCACAGAAATCAGCAGATATGTTTAATAAATGTCAGTATCTGGATGAGATTACCGGTGGAAAAGGCATTACCTTTGCAACGGGCACACCGATCAGCAACAGCATGACGGAACTTTATGTCATGCAGAGATATCTGCAGAACAGCAAATTACAGAATATGGGCTTGGGATTATTTGATTCCTGGGCATCCACGTTTGGAGAGGTTGTGACCAGCATTGAACTTGCACCGGAAGGAACCGGATACCGAGCAAAATCCAGATTCGCCAGATTCTATAATATCCCGGAACTGATGAATATGTTCAAGGAGATTGCAGATATCAAGACTTCGGATCAGTTGAATCTTCCAGTACCGGAAGCGGAATACGAAACTGTAGTATTGAAACCAACAGAACAGCAGAAAGAAATCGTAGCAAGCCTAGGAGAGCGTGCGGAAGTGGTAAGAAACGGTGGCGTAGATGCTAGTGTAGACAATATGCTGAAAATTACCAATGACGGAAGAAAACTGGCACTGGATCAGCGATTGGTCAATGAACTATTGCCAGACGATCCGGGCAGTAAAGTGTCGGTCTGTGCAGAAAAAAGCTATGAAATCTGGAAAGATACAGTTGTACAGAAATCGGCGCAGATCATTTTTTGTGACTTGAGCACACCGAAAGGCGATGGCAGTTTCAATGTTTACGATGACTTGAAACAGAAGCTGATGGCGAAAGGTGTACCGGAAAAAGAAATTGCATGGGAAATAGCGGTGCGAGAATGGGATATTGTTGATTGTCAAGAAGATGAAAAACATTTATCAGAATGTGTATGTGGAAAAGAAAATTTGAGATATTTATTTACAATCAGAAATAGAAAAACAGGTATCAGTTTATATCCGATAGGGTCAACTTGTATAGAAAAATTTGGGAGAGATGATTTAGACAGTGAAGTAAATGTTCAGCTGGATATGTATCATTTAGTGCATGCGATAGAAAGTGGAGAACGAATAATAAAGAAAGAGATACATATGAAGTGCCGGGAGGGCATAGAGAAGCTGGAGAGGATATTCTTGAGACTGCTAAAAGAGAACTGCAGGAAGAAACAGGAGCGGTCAAGTTTGAGATAAAACCGATATGCGTATATTCAGTAACCGGTAAGAACAGAGTAAATGAGACTGGGGTGGAAACATTTGGACTGCTTTGTTTTGCAGAAATAACTGAATTTGCGAAAGAATTACATAGCGAAATGGAGAAGGTTGTGCTTATGGATGAGTTGCCTGATAACTGGACATATCCTTTGATACAACCGAAACTTATTGAGGAATGGGAACGAAGAGTGAAATAACGTATACAAAACTTAGAGACATGAAAGGCGTGAGAGAAAGGTAACAGATATATTACTGATATAATTAGTTTCACTACAGGAGTGAAAGCGGTGATATAGGTGAAATTAGATAGAACGGGATTAGAATGTGTAGAGAAAAAGTTTTTAAAACTGTCCAATATTCAGAAGCATGAAGTTATCTACAGGACAGAAGATGGTTTGGATGATAGATGCTTGTTGCAGGTGCACATAAATTGGAATTCAAGAATATCCTGGAGCCAGGCTCGACGAAGTTAAATAGTAATTGAGATGAGCAGATAAATGGAGGTAGATAAAATGGAAGATAGTATTCGTTTTGAAAATTTTGATTATCCCGAAAAACCCTTGAAATACAAGCACATTCGCAGGATTTCAGATTGATTTTACTACCAATTTACTACTTTTAACGGATTGCGCCTTGATATGCCGGAACATCTTGCGAGCATGAAACAACCCAATACAAACGCGACGCACTGGCGGCGCGGCACGTCGGCAATCACACAATTTCATATAGCACCGCACTGGCGGCGTTACCTTATCCCAACCGGGAAACAAGGAACGCCGCTATTTTTTTACCCTCATGTTACGCAGTAGGGGCAAAAAGAGTCTTGCTACACAAGGCTTTGCGGGTACGGTTTTCACAGGGTAAGGGATTGATACCTAAACCCTTAAAATCGCTGTTCTACCGCGTAACAAATATGCAGCAAAGGAGTTGATGAAGCTATGGCAGTTTTCCGCGTGGAGAGAAACACAGGATATACGGTTATGAGCAACCACCATTTACGCAACAAAGAACTTTCCCTAAAGGCAAAAGGGCTGTTATCGCAAATGCTGTCCTTGCCGGAGGATTGGGACTATACCCTTGCGGGACTGTCCTATATCAACCGGGAAAAAATCGACGCTATCCGCGAAGCTGTCCGGGAGCTTGAAAGAGCCGGATATATTCAGCGTTCAAGGGAGCGCGACGAGAAAGGACGCTTGCGGGGAACTGATTACATCATCTATGAGCAGCCGCCTAACTTGGATTTACCTACATTGGAAAATCCAACATTGGGAAATCCAACATTGGAAAATCCTACGCAGGAAAAACCTACGTTGGAAAATCCAATGCAATTAAATAAAGATATACAAAAGACTGACTTACCAAAAAAAGAAAAATCAAATACGGATTTATCAAGTAACCATTCCATTCCTATCCTTTCCCCTAACCCCTCTCCTTTGAGGGAAGAAACGGCAGAGCCGGAACGGAAAGGAACGGAAGCGGCAGACGCATACAGCGTGTATGAGGAAATCATCAAGGACAATATCGAGTATGAGCATTTTATCAAGCATACCAACATTGACAGGGAACGCTTGGACGAGATTGTGTCCCTTATCCTTGAAACTGTCTGCACCAAACGAAAGACAATTCGTATCGCCGGGGACGATTATCCGGCAGAGCTTGTCAAAGCAAAGTTTATGAAGCTGAACAGCAGCCACATTGAATTTGTCTTTGACTGCATGAAAGAGAACACCACGAAAATCCGTAACATCAAGCAATATCTGAAAGCGGTACTTTTCAACGCGCCCAACACCATTGACAGCTATTACACCGCCCTTGTCAACCACGATATGTACGGCGGCTATTAAAAAACAGGAGGATTTTAATATGACACAGAAAACAGGAGCTTTGATTTTTGATGAAACGGCAGACCGTTACGACATTCGCTTTGACCTTAACGACTACTACGGAGGATTGCATTGTGGGGATTGCCTTGAAGTGTTTGTACGCGGCAAATGGAAGCCGACCCGCATGGAGTACGGGGACAACTGGTATCTTGTCGGTGTGAGGGCTTCGGATTTGAACGGGCTGCGGGTGCGTATCTAAAGGCGGCATGAAAAATGTACGCCTTATTTTTATGCCCCGAAGCGGCACACCACCCTAACCAAACTATGAAAGGAGGGATTTCATGCAAGATGAAGTCAATGAAAAAGTCGTGTCTTTAGCAATCAAAACATCTAAGCTGACCGCCGAAGTGCTGCAAAAGGCTATGAAAGCCCTGCTTGCCAAAGGCAAAGGGCAGCTAACCAAAGCCCCGCATGGGAAAATCACTATGCGGCAGCTTATGAAGCAGGGAGAAAAGGTTTCCAACATTGAGATTACCGACCAAAATATCAAAGCCTTTGACCCTATCGCAAGGAAAAGCGGGCTTGATTACAACGTCAAGAAGATTGAGAACGGCAAGCCGCCGACCTATCTTGTGTCTTTTAAGGGCAAGGATATTGACGTTATGACCGAAGCGTTCCGGGAATTTACCGCAAAGAAATTAGGCAGGGATAAAAAGCCCTCTATCCGCAAGCTGCTTTCCACTCTGAAAGACAAGGCGGCAGCTCTGAACGCACAGAAGGACAAAGTGAAGAAAAAGGACAGGGAGGTATCGCTATGAAGCCGGAACTTAAAAAGCTGCTTATCCTAAATGCCCCCTATCTGCTCTTTGTCTATCTCTTTGACAAAATCGGACAAGCGGTACGCCTTGCGCCGGGGGCTGACCTTTCCGGCAAGGTGCTTTCCCTTGCAGACGGCTTTTCCGCTGCCTTTGCAACCCCGCTTCCGAGCCTTGCCCCTATGGATTTGCTTATCGGTATTGTGGGGGCTGTCCTTATCCGGCTTATGGTGTACTTCAAAGGCAAGAACGCGAAGAAATACCGAAAAGGTATCGAATACGGTTCAGCCCGTTGGGGCAACGCCGAAGATATAAAGCCCTATACCGACCCGGTATTTCAAAATAACGTGCTTCTGACACAGACGGAACGGCTTACCATGAACAGCCGCCCGAAGCAGCCGAAGTATGCAAGGAATAAAAATATCCTTGTTATCGGGGGAAGCGGCAGCGGCAAGACGAGATTTTTTGTGAAGCCCAACTTAATGCAAATGCACTCAAGCTACGTTGTAACTGACCCGAAAGGTACGGTTTTAGTCGAGTGTGGGAAGCTCTTACAGCGCGGCGGGTATCGGATAAAGGTGCTGAACACGATAAATTTTAAGAAATCCATGCGTTATAATCCCTTTGCCTATATCCGCAGCGAAAAAGACATTTTGAAACTGGTAAATACCTTGATTGCCAACACCAAAGGGGACGGGGAAAAAGCCGGGGAGGATTTTTGGGTAAAATCGGAACGGCTCTTTTACTGCGCCCTTATCGGCTACATTTGGTACGAAGCCCCGGAGGAAGAAAAGAACTTCACGACGCTGCTTGAAATGATAAATGCCAGTGAAGCCCGCGAGGACGACCCGGAATTTCAGTCCCCCGTTGACCTCATGTTTGAACGGTTGGAGGAAAAAGACCCGGAACACTTTGCCGTCCGGCAGTACAAGAAATTCCTGTTATCTGCGGGAAAGACACGAAGCTCTATTCTCATTTCCTGCGGTGCGCGGCTTGCCCCTTTTGACATTAAGGAGCTGCGCGACCTTATGGAAACCGACGAAATGGAGCTTGACACCATAGGCGACCGCAAGACCGCCCTGTTTGTTATCATCAGCGACACCGACGATACTTTTAACTTTGTCGTGAGTATTCTTTACACGCAGCTTTTCAATCTGCTTTGCGACAAGGCAGATGATGAATACGGCGGCAGGCTGCCCGTCCATGTGCGCTGTCTGTTAGACGAGTTTGCAAATATCGGGCAGATACCTAAGTTTGAAAAGCTCATAGCCACCATACGAAGCCGGGAAATCTCCGCGTCGATTATCTTACAGTCGCAAAGCCAGTTAAAGGCAATCTATAAGGACAACGCCGATACCATAGTCGGCAACTGCGACACCACCCTTTTCTTGGGCGGCAAGGAGAAAACCACCCTCAAAGAAATGTCGGAAATCTTGGGGAAAGAAACCATTGACAGCTTCAACACTCCCGAGAACCGGGGGCGCGAGGTATCGCATGGGCTGAACTATCAGAAGTTAGGCAAGCAGCTTATGACGGAAGATGAAATAGCGGTTATGGACGGCGGGAAATGTATTTTACAGCTACGAGGGGTGCGCCCGTTCTTCTCTGATAAGTACGACATTACAAAGCACCCCAACTATAAATATCTTTCCGACTATGACAAGAAAAATACTTTTGATATGGAAAAGCATTTAAGGCGCAGACCCGCCCTTGTGAAGCCGGACGAAGTATTTGACTACTACGAAATCAGCGAAAGCGATTTGCAGGAGGACACCGACCATGAATAGACGTATCAGAAAGAAAAAGGACAAGAAAATCACAGAAGCCATAAACGGGCTTGTTTCGATTGCTGAACGACGGGAACAGCAGCGGCAGGCTGCTATCCGGCAGTTTGTGAAACGGTGTGAAGCCCTGTATGAGCAGCAGCGAAAAGAAAGGAGGAATTGACGCAGTAACAAAGAAAAAGACAACTTGCATGATACGCGCCCCTACAAAAATTCCTATCGCCCACACTGACAACTGAATACCGCCGCGCAGCAGACATTTAGGCAGCGCGGGGACTTATGACCGCGGCAGTTTGAAAACTGACCGCCGTTTTTTATGCCCTTTTACGGGCAAGCCGCATTTGCGGCAGAAAGGAGTTTTATGGAATTTTTCAACAGCGCAATCGGCGTATTACAGACTTTGGTTATCGCTCTTGGAGCAGGACTTGGCATTTGGGGCGTTATCAATCTCTTGGAGGGCTACGGAAATGATAATCCGGGCGCAAAATCACAGGGCATTAAGCAGCTCATGGCTAATTAGATGTAATAAAAGCGGAGAAAGGAAAAGCACAATCCAG